>Ga0302326_10011126_pt1 | contig 19411 bp, 20 predicted proteins | sample Palsa_T0_3_FD_202264 | JGI IMG/M metagenome (GOLD analysis project Ga0302326, IMG submission 202264) | Peat permafrost microbial communities from Stordalen Mire near Abisko, Sweden - Palsa_T0_3 | ecosystem: Environmental > Terrestrial > Soil > Palsa > Peat permafrost | place: Sweden: Abisko...
GTTCAATACCTTTTCCGAAGGCGACGACCCTCATGGCGAGCACGATTTCGGGTCCCTAGAAATCGACGGAGAGACCTTCTTCTGGAAAATCGACTACTACGATCTCAAGCTTGAGTTTGGATCGGAGGATCCGTCCGATCCGGATAAAACGACTCGCGTTCTAACGATCATGCGCTCAGAGGAGTACTGATCATGAGCGCAAAACTTGACGAACTGGTCGATGCCGAGGGCTTCGATAGCCTCGATAACCTGCTGCTTGCGGTCATTTCCGATAGCGTCTCGCCTGGTATCTGTATGAACCCCGGTTGTCGCTACACGACAGAGGTTGAGCCCGATCAAAATCAGGGCTATTGCGAGATTTGCGGGACGCAGACGGTCAAGTCTGCTCTCGTGCTCGCGGGCTTCATATAGAAGTCCCTAGCCCGCGCCTCGGCGCGGGTTTTCTCTTGAGTTGGGGAAGTAGCGGCACTATCCCCGCTTGCGTTTCTTAGGGGCGCCCCGCTTGCGGCCGAGTCCAATTTTCTTCGCGAACTCAGAGCGTCTAGTAGAGTAGTTGGGAGCGACCATGGGATAGTCGGCTGGCAGACCCCATTTGGTTCGGTACTCGTCGGTGGTGAGACCATAGCGCGTGCGCAGATACCGCTTGAGCATCTTCAGCTTCTTGCCGTCTTCGAGACAGATCACGTAGTCCGGCGTGATTGATTTCTTCACGGGAACGGCAGGCTTTTGAGTTGTGGCGGCAGGCTCGCTTCCGGGCCGGCCAAGTCCCGCGAGCGCTGCATGAACGTCTCTTACCAATGCCGCTACGTCGCTCACTGATGCGCGATTGTTGCCGATGTATGCTTGGACGATGGTGGCCGCGTATTCGATTAGGTTTGGAACAGGTGGGATAGATTCATCGTTGGGGACTGACATGCAGATGCTCCAGGGTGACGGAGCATAAGAGGGTGCGTTTACAACTTTTGCAACACGCCCGACGTTGGAACAATTTCGGCTATATCGGGAACACTTCCTGGTTGTATCGTCAGATGATCGCTAGAAGAGGTCTGGTTGCGGAGCAGGTTTCTTCTTCGGCGGCGGAGACTTCTTCTCTTGCTCGCGCATATCCCAGTGGCCTTCGAACGTTTGGAGCAGCGCCTTCACCTCGCTCAAGGGAGCGTTCGTCTCACCAAGCCACGTCGACCAATGCTCGGGCGGCAGGATCGCGGGCATACGGTCGGTGATGGCGGAAATGAGTTTGTTGGTGGGCGTGGTTGCCATTACGAACGTCAGTATCTCGTTGCCGTCCGTATGTTCCCATCGCTCATAGATAACCGCGATACCGAGAGGCGTGCCGTCCCTCGGTGTAATCGTCCATTGCTTGGTCTTGCCGCTCGGCAATTCCTCGCCCTCGTTGAACGTGTTGACGACGACGATACCCCGCGCACTCGCAAACGCTTCCGAGAAGGTCGGCAGCGTGTCGATCGTCTCGCTCCTTGCGTGCATGTGCTTGGGTCGCTCTACGGGCGATTTCGCGCGCCGATCTGCAAAGCCCCAGCGCATGGGCGAGGTCGTGCGCTTACCGTCCGCGTCCAGATGGATCACGGGCGCAAAGCGCATCGGTGTCGTGGTCTCGATTGGATCGTCGGCTTTGCCGAGGAAGCTCGAAAACTCGACAACCTCCTTCCAGCTAAACATCCTTGTGAACTTGCCGCACATGAACGTGACCCTAGGGACAGTGGTGCCGGGAGACTAGCACGGCCAGAACTTCGACCAGATAGACCGTTTGCTCTCATAGATCGCGGCGCAGCGCGGCTCCTTGTCGTTCCACGATTCGAAGGCCAACCGTCTGCCACCAATCCCGACTTGCCGGTCTGTCGGAAATGGAGATGCCAACATCGTTTCGTGCTCCATGCCCACGATATAGGTCAGCGCTCCCGTACCACACATCACGCACTTGAAGTTCCGGCGGATGAGAGGAACTGGATCATCGACACCCCACCGAATGGCCCACGGAACAAGCGCCACCGATCGGTGGTGATTGCAATGATGATCGCCGCAGTAAATCCAAAGCCATGAGCTGACCCCGAGTCGGAAGAACCGTGCCTGCGGCTCTCCTCGAGCAGCGCTTTCAACCTGACTGGAAAGCTGCGTGAAGCTCGTGCATCCGTGGCCCGCTGGCCCTACGAAGCCGCTTTCCATCCTCTGCCCACGCGCGGCCCGGTACTAATGGCTAAACTACGGGAGAATTTGGCCTGCTGGGCGCGGTATTGATCATCGGGCATGACGCAATAGTGCCCAAGGCCGTGCTCGATCATTTGCTCCATGATGCTGCGGCGCGCTTCCTCGTCGTTCGAGATAGCCGAACGAAAGTCAGGATTCATGAAATTGATCCAATCTTCGTCCGCAAACCCGATCTCAGTCTGTAATTGTCGGCGCTGGAATAGGAGGCGCATCTCGGCGCCATCGCGTGCGAACGAATACTCGCACTCGGAAAGCGCCATCAGGCGCACGAATGCTTCTTCGAGTGAGAGCCCTGGGGCCTCGTTGCTCCAGTCTTCTTCGATGTCGAACACGGTGTATCGCATGGCGTTCTCTCCGGACGGACCGATGAGAACAAATAAAGAACAAATGGGACCAGGGAGTCGAGTCGAAAATGAGATCCAAGGGATGCCCGCAACGTGGTTTCTCCATAAGATATTGAATTTATTGATATATTCCACGATGACCCTCGGGGGCAATCGAACCCCTCAAAACCTTCCGGGGTTCCCCGGCTCGCAACGCTTCGCGCACGAGAAAGGCCCCCGCCGAAGAAGCGGGGGCCAATGTTCACTCGCCTAGGAGCGCTCCGACCGCAGCCGTTGATCGGCTCTCTTGTCGGGTTGGTGCGCTTGGAGCTGATGCCGCTTTGAACTTGGGCGATGTGACATTCATCCCATGCAAGTACGCGGCGTTAGCTGTTATCACACGAAGTGCGCCGAGTGCCGGCAAACACGGTTTTGCGACCGTGCGATCACTAATGAGGTCGTCCGCTTCTCATACGGACAAGCGAACGGCCTCTCAGTGACATTCCGCGCCGGAACGGAAATCTCAGTGGTGAGGAAAGAACAATTGGGCTGTAGGCGTTCTACGCCGGAGGCCCTTGAAGTGGCGTTGTGGGAGCCGCTTCGATTTGATCGAGCTTCTCGGCAGCAAGAATCCCGAGATACTCAATTGCCTCCTGCGCGCGACTTGCAGCTCTGAAGATCGCGCGTGAGTCGTTGTTAAGCACTTCAAGCCACGTCGCGACATAAGCGGCATGATCCCGCCGCGGTTCATTCGCTATTCCAAACGTGGCGCACATAAACGCCGCACCAAGTTCGGCAATAAGCTCCTCGAATGCGTACGCCTGGACGCCGTGGCGCTTGCCGATTTCCCGTCCAATGCGATGCGCGGCCCCCGTCCAATGCGTGAGCTCGTGCAGGAGAGTGGCGTGATACGCCTCCGATGCAGACTGCGTTTCGGTGCCGATAAACCAGGATGGGCTCGGCATCTCAATGCGGTCGAGATCGCCGCGGTATTGAGCCATGGGATACCCATAGTCGATATTCGCGCCCGTCGCCTGAACGAACGCTTCAACGCTTTTGTCAATTTCGATCGCGGATCGATGCGTTGGCTCTGGCGGCGTCCAGTTTTCGACTTGCGCCGCATTAAAGACCCATGAGGCGCGGGCCATTGATCGCGCCCGCGTACCGGCTTCTTTCTCCTCGGCCGACAACTCGAACTGCCGATAGAAGACGATAATCGAGCCTCGCTCTTTGTAGCGGACCTGCACGCCGAGCGACTGCCACTGTTTGTAGGTGGCCCAATAACCTGTAGGGAATCGCCTCGCCATCGCGTCGATCCACAGAGAAAGGACATTGACGCCACGATACACATGTTTCGTGGCGGCGTTCGTCGGCAAATCGTTCGCTACAACCGGCGAATGCCAGGGCATTTTGTAGGTGCCCTTGGCGTCTTTCATGGCGTGCATGATCTTTGCCGTCAGCGCGCCGTACACATTGAGCTTTGATTCAGAAGGAACAGTGCTGTCCATGGATACCTCCCGTACACAGCGGGAGCAGCGGAACAATTTCCGATGCTCCCGAATGCACGGGAGGCCGGTGCCAAGTCGCGCAACGATCAATCGATTTCGCCCCGCGATACGAAGTAGGTCAGGGCAAGTGCTGCGGCATTGAACAGGCTGTGGCGAACATCGTCGCTGTCGCCAAGTTTGCGCTCGCGCGGAATTCGATGACTGAGCCCGTCGAAGTGATCTGCGATCACGCGCGCGATCTCGCTGCGGGAACTGGCACCGTACTTTGCGAATGCCATTTGAACTGCGTCGCGATCGAAGACGTAAATGTCAATGGCGCGTTCTTCCGTCTCGCGCACCATCATGCGACAGAGTGCTTGGATTCGCTCCTTGCGCTTGGCTTCTCGGCCTTCGAACGCTTCAAGCACTACAACGGCGGGTTCGTACTTATCAAGCAACGCTTCGAATCGCGCGATTAAGTGCTTGTTGCGTCCCGCTCGCGCATGCACAATCGCCCAGGCCACCGGCTTCCGGGGACTTTCGAACAGCACCCAGGCGAATCCGCGCGTTGTCGGATGGGCGGCAAAGACGAAGCCGTGCAGATGCACGGGGGGAACTGTGTTCATGGTTGTGGAAGTTTAGATTTGGCACGCTCGATTAATTGACCCAAAAACAGCCGCTTCTTGCGGGAAACAGGATCGTCTAGGCCTTGGAGCCGGTGCTCCATCGCGGTGGCGCGCATAAGCAACTTGCCCACTAGCCGCACATAGAGACCGGGAAACAATTCGCTCTGCGATGAGCCAAACGTGATTTCTGTCACGAGCAGAAGCTCCAATGATGGTGATCTCGTACCTTCCGACTTCGTAATTACGGCACGGCTGATGCCAAGAAGGTCCGCGAGCTCCTGTTGCGTAAAGCCTGAGCGCAAGCGCTCGGTACGCAAGTAATTGTGCAAACGAGATCGGGGCATAAAGTTGTGCGCCCGCGGAAGATGCGAGGCCTAAACATCTTTTCAGAGGACACTACTTCTACTCTAGGGGGTAATGTGTTCCGTTTTGTCTCCTTGAACTGGGGATAACGCAGCTTCATGCGCGCTTACAATTCCCAATCGCGCTCCGAGAGACTCCAATTTTCCTTTTTCACTCGCCGGAACAACAAAAATTCCATTGCTCTTGCGTGTCGCGATGTGCAAGCGCGTGCGCAGCAAGTGTCCGACCCATTTGTTCGTCGTGGACGCGCCGTATTCTCCGGATCGAGCCGTGTTGTAGCGGTCAGTAATCTCCCGGACGGATATCGACCCTTTTCCTTGCGCAAAGGCAGAGAGCGCCGCCTCAATAACAAGCGCGTCCGGGCTTTCGCGCCGCTCGGATTGGAATTCGGCATCGCTGTGGATAAGTGCGGCCTTTATGTCGGCGCGCAGCGCCGCGTCGTCGATCAAACTGAGAAGCGAAAGCGCCATTTGATTCAAACGTGGCTCCACGCCCTCCATCAGCGCCGTGGTGTCGGTCTTGATCTTGAAAAACTCGCAGAGCCGGAAATGCAGGAGTCGATTGCGAAGCTCCAATGCTGCGGTCTTATGGCTCTTGGGCAAATGAATCGGGATGTCGGCTCGCAGGGGGCGCAACCCGGTTTCTTCTGTCAGGAAACGGCTTTCGAGTGCGCGGTCCTGGAACGGCTCCCGAGTCGCTATGATCTTCGGGCCGAACACCTTGAACGCATAGGGATTGAATTCCTTGTATCTGTTCTGCAGCGTGCGGAGCACGGGCATACCCTTGACGGTGCCGTTGTTCAAAATCTTCACCAATTCGGCCTTGGCGTCACTGAACGGCAAATCGGCCTCGTCCAGGACGAGCGTGCCGCCGAAGGCATCGAGCGTGTGGAAGATGGGGCTCGTGGTCGACGCCCCCGAGGCAAAAAAGGGTTTGTAGCAAAGGGAGCCGATGGTCAGGAGGCCGCGGGTCTTGCCCGTCCCGTACTCTCCGCGAAGTCGCAGATATGGCAGTTCTCCGAAGGCGTCATGCACCCAGGTCAGGAGGACGTAATACGCCGCGATGTGCTCGAACAAAGGTGTGAGGTCAACGTAACGGTGCAGGTAGGCTCGAATATCCGCCACCAATTCGTCCTTGAACCCGAAGTCGACCGGTTGCGACGGAAGCAGGACGCACTCGTTGGCGATGAGGTTGTTGCTCGCCGCATATGGCACCAGCACTTCGCCGGTCTCGATCTTTACTTCCTGTTCGATATTCCAGAGTCCGTTGAAGCGGGACACAGCGAGGGCGGTCGCGCGCTTCTCACGATTATAAACGAGTTCAACCAGGGTATCGGAGCAAACACGTGAGACGGTTGGGATGCGGAGCTGATCGGAAGCCCTAGATTGTTTTGGTTCCATTCTTTTCAGGTTACGTGACGACCCAAAAACAATATAGGCGGTAAAATGTTCCGATCTGTCACATTTCGCCCCCTCGCTTCTCATGGAATTTCGAGCATCATCAATATACCGACACGAGAAGCCGATTCGCACGAATCGTCGGTCGCGCGTTAGAGTCAGAGTCCGCGCGTACCGAGACATTCGGGGACTTGGGGACTTCAGGGACGTGCCGGGAGTTATTAATCCAACACCTATCCATGAAATATTTCGTTTATTGCCGAAAGTCGTCCGAAGACAAGCATCGGCAAGTGCTCTCCATCCAGTCACAGCAACGGGAGGCGGAACGCGCATTCGGCAACGTGCCGACCGTTGAGATTGTTGGCACGTTCGAAGAGGAGCGAAGCGCCATGAAGCCCGGACGCCCGATCTTTGCTTCCATGATTGAGCGGATACGTCGAGGCGAGGCACAGGGCATTGTCGCATGGGCGCCGGATCGTCTGGCTCGCAACTCCATAGATGGCGGCGAGATCATCTATCTCCTGGATCAGGGCATTATCCGCGACCTGAAATTCGTGACGTACACATTCGAGAACAATTCGCAGGGCAAATTCATGCTCCAGATTATGTTCGGGCAATCGAAATACTATTCTGATGCGCTTTCCGAGAATGTTCGCCGGGGACTACGCACCAAACTGGAGAACGGCTGGTGGCCCACCATCGCACCCATCGGCTATCTCAACCGAAAGGAGGGCGATCCCATTGTAAGCGATCCGCAGCGGTTCCCGGTTGTGAAGGAAATGCTCGAGATGGTTCTCAGCGGCGCGTTCGGGGTTGAAGCGATAAGGAACTGGGCGAATGCGCGTGGGCTGCGCACGCCGCTTCGCCGCTACCTCGGCGGCAAGTCGCTCTCACTGAGCGCCATGTATCGTCTTTTCTATAACCCCTTCTATGCGGGGATGATGGACTGGCAAGGCACTTGGTATCAGGGCAAGCACGAACCAATGATCACGATTGCGCAATTCCATCAAATCCAGGAAATCTTACGCCGGCCGGGCCGCCCTCAGCCCAAGACAAAGTTTTTCGCGTATACGGGACTCATGACCTGCGGTGCCTGCGGTCTCATGATCACGGCGGAACACCGAACCAATCGCTTCGGCTCGCACTATACCTACTACCATTGTACGAAGCGCCAGAGACCGCGATGTTCCGAGCCGTACATTGCTGCAAAAAACCTCGAGGTCCAGATTTCCTCATATCTGCGATCGATCGCGCTTCCCGACGGACTGCATCGCTGGGCTCTAGAAAATCTCGAACGCGACGTTCTCGATGTCGACAATCGCGAATCGGCGCAGAAGCGTCTTGTCGAACTTGCGGTTGCCGATCTTGATCGGCGGTCCAGCGAACTGATCGATATGCGAGCGCGGACTCTGATCGATGACGATGAGTTCACGACCAAGCGCGAGCGCATACAGCGAGAATTGTTCGGTGCGCGACAAACGCTCACAAAACTAAAAGATAACGGAGCACAGTGGTTCGAACCCGCAAAAGCGATCCTTTCGTTCAGCAATCGCGCGGTTTCTTGGTTTGAAGAAGGGAGCGATCTGGAGAAACGCTTGATCGTACATGCGGTCGGTTCGAACCCTTCCCTGAAAGGCAGAAAGCTGAGCATTCAAGCCAGAAAAGTGTTCCAACATTTACCGCGCGAACCTGAAATTCCCAGGCTGCGGGCCTTCGTGAAGAACATTCGAAATATGTGGGTGAATGGTTCCATTATAGAGCAGATTACCTCCATAAGAAGACTGGAGGGGCTGCGTGCGGAACGCCTATTAGATTCTGGTGCACGTCCCTGAAGTCCCCAAGTCCACTCGCCGGACAGAAACGGATCGGGCTTCCGGGCGGTCCTTCTTCGGGCGCGGCGGACTTCAACAAGCCGCGACCGGAAAAGAAGGGCCGCCCGAAGGCGGCCCTTCCCAAGATAGCAGAACTATTCCGCGACTTGCGGTAAATCTTCCGCTGCGGCGGCATCGGAATTCGATACCGATGCTACGCGCCCGCGAAGCTGCTTCGGAAGCCAGCCAGTGTCTTTGAGCATGTCCTCCGCTGCACTCGCCATGTCGGCCTTCTTGAGACCCGCGATGCGCTCCGCCGCCTCTGGCGAGACAGCTTCGGCTACCGCCTCGTGAATGAGCGCTTTCGGCACCCGCCCGAGATAGCTCGCCGCGGTCGGCTTCCACGACGCCTGCATATCGAGCGCCACGCTCTGCGCGAGCAGATAGGAGTGTGCGAGCGCCTGCGGTGAACGGGCTCCGTTATCGACCGCATCGACAGCTCCCGAGACGCAATGTGCGAGCAACGAAAGACAATCCTCCTGCAACAGCCCGAGAACGAATGCCCAAAGGTCGCGCGGCTCGCGCGGCGTGCGCGCTGCCCATGCTTCCTGCCGCGCCTCAATGGCTCGCGCCATTGAACCATCGCCAATGCCCGGTGCGCTCATTTCAAGGTGCGTGCGATGAGCATTGATCCGAAGGCATGAATGCGCTTGCGCCCCGAGGTAGAAGCAATCGAGCGCGAGCGCATGGGTGATAGCCGCGAGCGCAATGTCGGGACGGTTCGCGAGCGCGTCCCGAAGCGCCATAGTGCGGTGAGCAGAGAGGTCCGCGATGAGCGCCCCGGACAGACGCGACGATTCTTCTTCCTCGCGTGCTGGCGCTTCGCTATCACCTTCGTTCGCTGCGACGAAAGTCTCGGCGGGATCGGCGACTCTTGGTTCCGCAGGCAGCGCATCTTCAGAGCGAACAAAACCGCGCGCAATCTCCGCAGTTCCATCCGGCCCGATGCAGACGAATGCACCGGCGCGCGCGATCGCCTCCGCCTCATAGACCCGCTTCTTGCCGTCGATCTCGTCGTATTCGGCGGTAAGCGCCGCGATTTGGCGCTCGATCTCTGGATCGGGTTCTTCCGCGCCCTCTAACTCGGCATAGAGCGGATCAAGTTCGGCCTCGATCTCGTCCAGTCGCGCGGTCTCTGCTTCCGGCAGCTCGACATCGCGGGGATAAAGCCGCGCGAGCCCGTGCGTGTGCGGGAAGTCGATAGCGCCCTCCACCCATTTCCAGCCCTCGGCTCGCAGCGCCTCGGTTGCTTCCTCAAGCTTGGCTCGCGCAAGCCGGTCCAGAAGGACCGGGTCGGCCAGGTATCCGCCGCCATCGTCGGAAAACAGGTCGCGCACAATGATACCGCCTGCGGCTTCGTATGTCGCGAGTGTCACAAACTGTGCCCGTCTGTCGGTCGCGGGGACGTGCGCCTCCAACAGCGACCTGCGTATGCGCTCCGGCGAACGATTGTGGGGAAGGTTGTCCCACACTTCCTGCTGGCGCACATGATCGTCGGTGACCGTGAAGGCCATCAACTGCTCCAGCGTCATGCCGCCTTCGCGATAGAGCTTGATCAGGTCGGGGCTGACGGCTCCAAGCTTGAGACGTTCTTTTACAAGACGCGGCGTTGTCCCGAAGCGGGCCGCGATAGTTTCCGCTCCGAGACCCTGATTATCCTGAAGGTCCCGAAATGCCTCAAACTCGTCGGCCGGGTGCAACGCCTCGCGCGAGACGTTCTCGGCGAGGGAAAGTTCTTTGCCGATGCCATCCTCGCGCACATTGCAGGGAATGAGTGCGTTCTTGGCGATCTTCTTGCGCGAGGCAAGTAGCTTCATTGCCGCAAATCGCGTGCGTCCTGCCGTTACTTCATATTTGCCGGTCTCGCGGCTTTCGTCGTCCAATTGCGGTTTGACGACCAAATTTTGCAAGAGCCCGTGCGCCTCGATGCTGGCCGCCCGCTCGGCCACCGCACCTTCGGTTGGTGTCTTGCGGACATTCTCCGGCGACGGAACAAGCTTGTTCAGTGGGATTTCCCGAAAAACGGACTTTATGATCGATGGATTATTCGTAGTCATAACGTACCTCTTAGGGCTGGGGTTTACGCGCGAAGCCCGCGCGTCAACCCCTGCCCGTCGGCGAGACCAGGGTGTGCGAGGTCAAGGGCGAACGGGGCGGAGGGGGATCACCCGGTCTGCACAAGGCCGGAGCAAAGCGAAGGCCGCGGAAGACCGGGGAGACCGCCCCGTTCGAGCGCCAGCGATCCCTTGACCGAGCGAGGGGCGGAGCCCCTCCCCTTTTTCCCGCGCGAACGCGCGAGCCTCTCTCGAATTATTGCTTTGTGGTGCTGCTGATTTTGTAGGCGTATACCCAAACGGCGGAAGGATCGTTGCTGGCGATGTCGCCCTTCATGTCGTCCTTGATAAAACACTCCGCCACTTCGCGCGCGTCGCTAGCCGTGGCGCAGGCGTTGAAGATCCACTCATCGCCGTCTTCCTTGACGGTATGATCCGTGAATAGTGCCGATTCGGGATCGGCGGCAATGCCGATGTACCAGTCTTTGTAAACATTGCCGCGCTCTCGGACATGTATGGCGATTTGCGAAGCAAGCACTTGTTTGGACACCATGGAATTTTTTGTTAAGTGTACCGACATTATCATGGACATCTTATTTCAGGAAGTGTCAGAGATAGATTCGGCGTCCGGCTGCACCCTGTCGTGCGCCGCAATCTCGCTTGGCAACGGGCCCACGAGCAACTCGTAAAGCTGCATGAGATTGGTGGCTTCGGCGCGGGCCTCGTCCATGTCCAAGTGCAATCCGAGTTCGGCTTCGCAGATCTTTCTAAACTCGTCGATTCGTGCGTCCGACAATTTCATTCGGGCATTGTCGCCGATTTAGAAATCGTACGCATGGGGGCACTTTGCTTCAATTTGGAACATCCAAAGTGCGATGATCGCCGGCGTTGCCGTCGCGAGCGCGAATTTCGATCCAGTAACAAACCGCGGAGGGTAGCGAGAATCCCCAAGAAGAGGTGACAAACAGGAACATTTTGCCGCCATGCTCGAATTTGAGTTCTAAGCGACCATGGGGCGATGCCCGGGACAGACACTTCGTATTTCGCGCGCACCAACTTCCGCAATCGCGGCACGCGCTTCGGCATCAAGCAAGCAGATCGCCTTTCTCATATGTACATCATAGGTAAAACCGGCGTCGGAAAATCCACGCTCTTGGAAACGCTCGCACGGCAGGATCTGGCGGCGGGCCGAGGATTCGCACTTGTCGATCCGCACGGTGATCTGGTCGAAGGCATAGCGGCTGCCTTACCTGCGTTGCAGGTAGATCGTGTGGTGTATTTAAACGCACCCGATTCCGCGCAACCCTTCGGGTACAATCCACTGCGTCGCGTACGCGACGACAAAATTCCTCTTGCGGTCTCGGGTTTGCTGGAAACTCTGAAGAAACTCTGGCCCGACGCCTGGGGTGTGCGCATGGAGCATGTGCTGCGCAACAGCCTCTACGCCCTTCTTGAACGCGACGATTCCCGCTTGCCCGACATTTTGCAGCTTTATGCGGACAAGGAATTCCGGAGAGAAGTCGTCGGCGGCATCCGCAACGGGGCGGTGCGGCGCTTCTGGAAAGATGAATTCGAGAACTATCCTCCGCGCCTACGCGCTGACGCCTGCGCTCCGATCCAGAACAAGCTCGGCGCCCTGCTCTCCGATCCGACACTGCACCGAATACTCGTCAAGCCGGATATCGACCTCCATTTCCGGCAGATCATGGACGAGGGCCGAGTTTTGCTCGTAAACATCTCAAAGGGTCGGCTCGGCGAGGATAGCGCTCTCCTTCTTGGCGGCCTTATCGTCTCGACACTCGGCCTGGCTGCGTTCAGCCGCGCCGAAGCCGCGCCTTCAGTGCGTCGACCGTTCTTCCTCTACCTCGACGAATTCCACAGCTTCACGACGCTGATGCTCGCCAACATGATGAGCGAGCTCAGGAAGTACGGTGTGGGACTCGTGTTGGCACACCAATACTTCCATCAGCTTGATCCCGATATCCGTCATGCCGTGCTCGGCAATGCGGGCACCCTGATGGCGTTTAGGGTCGGGCCGGAAGACGGTTTTTTGCTCACGCAGGAGTTTCAACCGAAGTTTGGTGTTGAAGATCTTCTCAATTTGGCAAACCGCGACATCTACCTGAAGCTCATGATCGACGGGACGCCGAGTAACCCGTTTAGCGCAGAAACACTCAGTCCCGCTCACGCTGAACTTACGTGCGAGAAACGGAACGAAAATTTCGGTTGACGGGTTGTAGTCGGTCAAACAATCTACTTGCGGCTGACCCCAATGGAGTTCGCTCCGTGCAACTTGAGATCGAAGAAATTAGGGATGCTGTCGAACTGCTCGCAGCTTCTGGCGGCGCGGAGGCAAAGATCGTTGCGCAGCTTGTTCTCGACGTTGCGATATCGGTTCGATTTAACGGTGAGAATGCGCCGATGGCGACGGACGTAGTGCGAACGCTTCTGCACCTGCGGATCGCCCGGTATCGTGCTGCCAACTATCCAAAGAGCAATACAATCCATTGACGCCGAGTTGCGCTGGGATACTTCGCGAGATTGGCAGCGCTTACGACTTAGTCCCGCATTTCATCACGCGGTAACGTCACCCTGTCCGGCAACCTCGGTTGCTCTTCAATTGAAGTCACGTGGGCGTCCACTTGTAGATTTCCACCTAAGTTGTTGATCTGCTCGATCTTTGGATACACTCGAGCGTCCCACGAGCTAGCCGCTTCGTTAAATTTCTTCGTCGCTTGGGACAAAGACGAGCCGATTCCAGCGAAGTGGCCGAGAAATGTCTTAAGTCTGCCGCCCAAGGCGACAACCTCATCCACTATCTTGGAAGCATTCTCAACAGATTTATGTTGTTTCCATGCGTGCGCGATAAGAAGAACGAGCGGGATGATCGTTGCTGGGCTCGCAAGCATGACCCGCTTTTCTTGCGCATCGCGAAAGAGATTAGCGTCAGCTTCGAATACCGCCCTTACGGCGGCTTCGCCTGGAATGAACATAACGACGTAGGGAATTTTCTGATCAATGTGCTTCTGATATTCCTTGCCTGAAAGCGCGCGTATGTGACCACGCAGGTTTTGAGCAAACTGCACGATATGTTCGCGCTTTTTGTCGGGCTCTTGTTCTTCGACCGCCTTGAAAAATTCCTCTAGGCCGGCCTTACTATCAATCGCGAGGCGCAAGTCGCCTGGTAGATTAACGATTATATCAGGTCGAAGCGCCGCTTCCTCACCAGCCACAGTTTCCTGAACAAAAAAATCAACGCCTTCCGTCAATCCAGAATCTTCAAGCAAATTCTTCAGGACCATTTCACCCCAGCGGCCCCGCACGGCGCTCGCCGACGATAGGACGGTTTTCAACGTTTGCGCCGTCTCCTGCATTTTAAGCCCCGTATCCAGGACGTGCTTTATGCTCTGCCCAAGCGCTCCGAACTGCTCGCTACGTTGCTTCTCCAATTCGGTCATCTTAGTCCCGACGGTCTCCATCGACTTATTCAGCCCTTCAACGAGCTTTTCAAAACCCTTCTCTCGGTGTTCCAGATCGAGGTTTTGGATATTTCTTGCTTTCTCGAACTCGGACAGAAAATCTTGCGAATGTGATCGCAAGACATCGCCGGCGACGGCCTTGAAGCGGGCGTCCAAATTGTCGATGTCGCCTTTACGCTCTTGGAGCGCACGCTTCTCGACTGCTAGCTCCATGCCTCTGATGTACCAGGCAGCACCGAAGCCAATTACGCCGCCGATGAGAAGGGAGAGCAAAACCAGGAGATAGTTCATTTTTTCTCGTAGATAGACCGATAGGGAGTTTAATGGGGAACGACGGGTGCTAGCAACGAACTATACCATGTCGAATTGCCGGGAAAATGCTCAACAAAATAGGGTGCTGTCCGAATTAGGACATGCCAACGGGTTATTTAGGACACTGTTGGAAAAGAGACCCCACGATCTGGATTATCCCTACAATAGCCGCGACGATCGCGAAAATGAGAATTGCCCATTCAACGGTCTCAAGTCGATCTTCCCGCTGCTTTTGGATATCTCGCTTTTCTCGAAGCCAAGCCGCCGCCTCGGTTTGGTGGCTAGATACGGCGCTGTGAACGAGCGGCCCGACCACCAAGTTTTGAAGCTGGGCACCGACCATCTGATCTGCGGGCGCTAACGTTGCCAGTCGCAATGAGATCAGGGTTTCGCCCAACGCTTCGAATTGTTCCCGCAAATTGGCGTCTATCTCTGCCCTACGGATTTTGGTCCACCAGGGAAGTCTCATGGCTCTGGACCGTCGTAATCATCGGGCGGCAGGATCGTTTTCCAGCGCGACGCTATTTCCTCGCACGCATCCTCCACATTCTTGAGCTTCGCGGCGAAAGTTCCCGGCGGCCTATGAGAAGCGCGGGCAAACACGTCAACGGCTAAACACAAGGAGGGATCGGCGTCGCCCATTTCCTTCAAGTGGTGGCCGCAGAATGTATAAATGAGACCGGCGATAACCTTGCAGCGATCAACGCGAGCCTTTGTGGACGCCTCCCCCTTCGAAAAAAGAAATATTGCCCCACCCACCAATCCGTGATTCCCTTGCGTCGGCTTTCGGATCGTAACGTCCAAGTTGACGCTGATGCGCGTAGTCTTCCAAGGGTCGAGGTGTGGTTGTTTGCCGACGACACGGAAACAGTCGAATTTGGAGAATCCGAGCTTGTTGTATGCCTTTATGAAAGCGTCGAGTGCTTCGATTGAGCTGCGGCTATCGCGGCGAAGCCAGTCGGTAGCATCGGGACGTTTTTCGCGCTTCTCCAGATGGTCGGTAGCATCCGTCAAATGGCTGAGGCTGCGCGAACCGTCATTCAAGAAATCGACCAGCCCGTCGCGCGCGCCGTTGTATAGCGCGCTAACGGAGTTTTTCGGGAAGCGCGCTTCCCGGATAATCCGCTTTCTCCGTGTTGAGGTCGCATACAGATACTCCGCAATCTGACTGGCGGACATCTGTGGCGTTGGTCTGTAACGATATTTCTGATCGGTGATGCCCATGGAAGACGTCTTCTTAACAGCCCGAATCGACGACAAGAGAAGCGTATGTATATCACCGTTGCCAACTAAAACATACAAAGAGGTCGCAAAAGGACTGGGCGGCGAGTTCGGCTATTTCATCTATGAGGTAGACAATTCAATGCCGACCGCCGGCATTCAAGTGATAGGCAAGGCTGCATCTATCGACGCAGCCTTGCGACTCTTCGATCTCATCTGCGCACCCCTTCGCGCCGTTCCCGCCTAAGATTTCCCTCCGCCAATTACCCGGAATGGGTGAAACCTCCGGGTTGATTGGATCGTGTCGCCAAGATCCAGGTACATCGGGTTTTCAGTTGCCGTGCCGTGCCGGCGCTAACAGTGCCGCTTACAATGCGGGACCTAGGAAATTCGTACAATTCTGCGAAGAATAACCTTCAGAAATTGGTCGACCTTCAAATTTTGACGCCGGACAGCAATTTTGAGCGTCGTCCACTATGGTTCTTTGCAATGGAAATAGTGAGGCTCACGATAGAGGTAGATCCATGAGAGGGCGCATAATTCCCATTATAGCCGCCGTCGTATTGGCCGGGTGCGATCAAAAAACGGCGGGACCCAAAATTACCGAACTGGCAATGATGACGGTAAAAGGAAGTTGCCAAGAAGATCACGCGAACAAGGCGGCCGACTACCAGGGGTTCTTTGCGGTTGTTCGTGTCGATGCCACAGGGCAGCGTCACATCTTCGGGTCAGTTACGAAACAATTCGATCCAAGCACGGCTTTGGATTCTGCGCAGAATCCCAACGACTATCAGCCGCCCTCCGAAATCACCCTTTACGACGATGACCCGGGCGTAACGGAAGGCACGGTGACCTTGCACGGAATCTCCAATACCAACACGCCAGATGGCGAAGCTGACAAAGGCTATCCCTCGACGTGTACGCTGGAGATTCTGAAATCGGAAATTAGGACACCCTCAAATCCGAACTAGGACGCCGAGGGCCAAATTGGGACAACAGCTGCCGAAAGGTCTATACTTCCGTATGAATCCGGCTGGCAATATTCAACACAATGAAAAAACAATCAGGCAAAATAGTCTATTCTCCGAGTGATCTCATCCGTTTTGTCAAATCGCCGTATGCGGCATGGATAGACCGCTACCACTTGGAACATCCCGACGCGATAACTCCGGACCAGGATAGCGAGGATCAAAAACTCATCGCGGAAACGGGCGATCAACACGAACGCACGACACTTGACGAGTTTAAGCTGAGCGGAACGAAGCTGGTAGAAATATCGAAAGTCGATTCTGACATTGCGATTTCGGACACGCGGGCGGCGATCAAAGCGAGAAGTCCCGTTATCTATCAGGCCGCATTCGCAGACGATCGCTTCGCCGGATTTTCGGACTTTCTCGTTCTCGATGCATCGGACAGCTATCATGTTTGGGATACAAAACTGGCGCGGGCGCCAAAGCCCTATTACGCCATTCAACTCTGTTGCTATTCGGAGATGTTCGTGGCGACGACCGGAGAGCCGATGCCGCAGAAATTCGGCATTATTCTCGGAAACAATGACCGGGTTGAGTTTCGCGTCGAAGATTTCATCCACTACTACCGTCGCGTCAGAGCAGGTTTTCTTGCGATGCAGGATGGCTTTACCGGCGATTTTTCAGATTGCCCTGAACCTCTTCCCGGCGCAGACCATGGTCCTTGGTCATCTCTTGCCGAGAAGTTTTTCGACGATACGGATCATCTCGTAAGGGTCGCCGGCATTACTATCGGCCAGATCAAGAAGCTCAAGGGAGCCGGCATCTCGACGATGACCGCGCTCGCGTCGGCCTCCGGCAATTCGATTCCAAAACTTGCGTCGGACACGTTAGCTAAGCTCGTCGCTCAGGCACGCCTCCAATGTCTGACACGAGCCGATCGGACGAAGAATTCTGAGGCGCCAGCTCACTACGAGATTTTACCGCAAGTCGGAGCTAACGGTGAACCCGTGGGACTCGCCGCGCTGCCGCCGGATGACCCTGCTGATGTTTTCTTCGACATGGAAGGTTATCCGCTGCTTGCAGGCGGATTGGAATATCTTTTTGGGGTCTACTCAGCGAGCACGGAGACGGGCGCGTTGGAGTATCGAGATTGGTGGGCGCACGACCGCGCTGGAGAAAAACTTGCACTGGAAAACTTCGTCGACTGGGTATTTGCACGGTGGAAGGCAAATCCCGGCATGCACATTTTCCATTATGGTTCATACGAGGCGAGCGCCATCAGGCGGCTCAGTACGGGACACGACACGCGTCAAGCCGAAGTCGACGACCTGCTCCGAGGCAAGGTGTTTGTCGATCTCTATCAGACCGTGCGTCACGGCCTACGCATTGGCGAGGACAGCTATTCGATCAAGTCGGTTGAACATCTCTATCGATCGCGACGCTCGACTGAAGTTGTTACGGCCGTCGATTCAATCGTTCAATATGCCCGCTGGATGGAAAGCAAACAGCCGCGCGATTGGAAAAACAGTGCCGTTCTCAAGGCCATTCGCGACTACAATGAGGTTGACTGCATTTCCACCGCTGAGTTACTGGCGTGGCTAAGAAAGGTGGCTTCCGATAATAAGATCGCCCCTTTGCACTCCGCAGCTGCATCCGCGGCCACTGCGTCGACGCCAAAGGAGATCCCGCCAGAGGCTATCGCCCGCCTCGAGGTCATCGCAAAACTTCGCGAACGAAGCGACCCATTCTCATTCGCCCTTGCCGATCTCGTGGACTTCCACCGCCGGGAAGAAAAGCCGATGTGGTGGCGGATGTTTGACCGGGCCGACGCAACGGCCGAGGAACTCCGCGACGATTCCGGCTGCATAGAAGGTATCCGAACCGTCGGAACGCCAACGACTGAAAAGCTGTCGCTGGTCCAAACCTACACCTTTGATCCCGCCCAGGAGTGCAAACTTGCGCCGGGAGACAAATCAACCGTGATGTTTTCGCACAACATTGAGGCAAAATTCACACTGACTGCGCTCGACATGTCCGAGGGCAAGCTTCAACTCAAAATGAGTAAGAAGGCACTGGGCGAGAAATTCGGAGGATCCTTCCCAAAAAGAGGTTCACTGATCCCCTATGAGTACGTATCGGCAGCGGCTATTCAAACCGCGCTAACCGAAGTGGCCGCGAAGCACTTATCAAACAGCCTTCATCTGCCCGTCGCCGCTCTTCTCGATCGGGCGGCACCTGCCGCGACGCTTCAGAACGAAGGCGAAGAGACAACTAACGCTGCTATCCGAATCACCGCTTCGATGTCTGGCGGGTGTCTTGTTGTTCAAGGCCCTCCAGGTACCGGAAAAACTTATACCGCGGCGCATGTCATAGTTGCGCTGCTGGCTGCGGGCAAGAAAGTTGGAGTCGCGTCTAACAGTCATAAGGCGGTCGTCAACTTGTTAATCGCTTGCGGCGATGCGGCCAGGGAAGACGGCAAGCTGCTACAGGGAATCAAAGTCGGCGGCGAAGCTGAAGGGCCGCTGTTTGAGAAGAACCCGTCATTTAGGCATATCGGCGAAAATAAGGACGCACTTGGTGCCTATTCTGGTGGTGTCGTGGGTGGAACAGCGTGGCTGTTCTCCCGGCCGGAGTGGGAAGGTGTCCTTGATTTCCTCTTCATCGACGAAGCCGGCCAAGTTTCGCTGGCGAACGCCATCGCCATAGCTCGATCCGCGAAGAATATTGTTCTCCTCGGTGACCAGATGCAGCTTGAACAACCAATTCAAGGCACCCACCCTGGCGATGCTGGTTTTTCATCGCTTCAATACGCACTCAAAGATCTGGGCGCGAGTCGGCCCGACTCGCCTGTGTTTCATGCGGTTGTATCGTCGCATTACGGGCTATTCCTCGGTCAGTCCTTTCGGATGCATCCTTCGGTGTGCCAATTCATCTCGGAGAGCATCTACGAAGGACGTCTCGGTTCGCATCCTAAGTGCGCCAACCAGAAGATAGCTCTTTTATCGAACCAAGGAGGCTTGATCGGCAAAGAGAGCGGAGTTGCTTTTAGCGGTGTTGAGCATGATGGAAACATCCAACAGAGCG
>Ga0302326_10011128_pt1 | contig 19407 bp, 13 predicted proteins | sample Palsa_T0_3_FD_202264 | JGI IMG/M metagenome (GOLD analysis project Ga0302326, IMG submission 202264) | Peat permafrost microbial communities from Stordalen Mire near Abisko, Sweden - Palsa_T0_3 | ecosystem: Environmental > Terrestrial > Soil > Palsa > Peat permafrost | place: Sweden: Abisko...
AGCGAGCTTGCGGATGATCTGATCCGGCGTATGTCTCCGACGCTTGGTCATGATGCGGTCCTCCTTGCCCCAATCGTGGGGCATCGGACTCGCACAACACATGGACCACTACAGAGGGGTCACCTCAGGACCTCGTATCGAAGGTTCAAAAGCTGTCCGGTTAGGACCACTCGCGAACGACCGAAGGTGTCTCATTTGAACCCTGAGACGACAGGCCCGCACCCGCGTCCGCGGTCATGGCTCGGAGCGCTCCTGCGCAATCGAACGAGAGGCTCAGGCCTCCTGCGATGCAAGCCTTTCCTGGTAGGCAAGGGAGACGAGAGCCTCTTTGAACTGTTCGTAGTCGGCGATGTCCGCCGAGACGTCCTGCTCTAGCTCGAACCTGCTCTTGAGTCGAGCGAGTTCAAGACGAACCTCGTCGCTGGCTACCGAGGCATCGAGGCTTCTGTCGACATCCTCAAACAGCAGGTTGGCATCCTCCCGAGTGGCTCGGAGGGGGTGGTCTTGTAGGAAGGAGTGCCTCGCGCGCTTGATGCGAGTTGCTGTCTTCTCCATCGTCGACTCCCGATTTGCATCGCGCTGGAGCCTGTTGAGGACTCGAAACAGCGCCCGGAAGTTCTGCTCAAGCCTGGCTTGCGCATCCTCGCCGGCCAGGTCCGCGTGCTCTGAGTTGGCGACCTGTGAAATCGCTCGAGCAAATCCGACCTTGTCCAGATGGAAGCCCGGAATCAGCTGCGCGACCGCAGCCTCCACAGCACCGTGCGTCGAGAGCGAACCGTCGAAGGTGACATCTGCGACCGTAAGAGTTGCGATCTTCTGAAGGTCTTCTGGGTCTAGATACTCGGACGCGTACCCGCTCACGCCCGCTAGGGCAATGGCCACTGGGACAAGGTCCTCGATCTCTCGAGCGCCTCCGGGGTTGTCGATGCTCAGGTCGCCGGCGTCGAGGTCTCCGACCTGAAGCACAAGGCGCTCGTCGAGGATCCGCTTGCCGCGGGGGCCACCCCGGGCCAGTTCTGCCCTGGCGGTGTCGCCCGCCTGGTCGCTGTCAAGAAGGACGATCACTGCCGGGCGGTCCTCATCGCGACCTCGAGCGAGATAGACCATGTACGGGATGTGCGACGCAGAGCCGGTTGGTACCAGCGTGATGTTGTTGAGGTCGAGGCGTTCCGTTCGGGGTGCTGCCTGGCGACCGAGGAGAGACGACATCCCCGCAATCAAGATCTGATCAGACAGGCCTTCGAGCATCAGATTGCAGTTGCTGATGAATGTCGTCTCTCCGGCGAAGCCGCCGAACGCAGAACGCAGCGGCTCGTAGTGGTTGCGAGCTACGTTCTTTACGACTCGGGTGCCCTCTTCGCCTTCGCCCTTCTCCAGCACGCGTATCCGATCGCCGTGGTTCTTGTCGATCAAGAAGGGCGAGTGCGTGACGTACATCACCTGACACGCGGGTCGGCCGTCGGGTGGAGCAGCGAATCCATCGAAAATCTTGAGCAAGTCTTGCTGACCTTGACTCGACAGATACACATCGGGCTCGTCCATCAGCAGCAGTTCACGCGTGCCGCTGGAGGGCGGCTTGTGCGATAGATACTGCACGAAGTAGCTCAAGAAGTACCGGAGGCCACCGCTCCGCTCGTTAAAGGAGTACTCGGTGCCGGTTCGGTCTCGAATCGTGAATACAAGGTCTCGGTCGCGGAGTGTGACCAAGAGTCGGAACTCTTTGTCCTGTGACCACCACCGCGGAAAGTTGAGTGAGACGGTGAGCTTCTCGTTGATCCGCTCGACAATGCCGTTGGCGTAGCCCTCGTCGCCCTCCTGCACCGCATTCAACAGCTCGCTGAACGCTGACCGATCTACGCGTGCAACCTTGACGAGTAGGTCCTCCGCCAAACGCATCTCTTGCTCGACCGCCGAGTCGGGAGCGGCTTGCCGCTGAAATGCCTGCGAAATCGACGGCGCCTGTTGGGTGACGGCCTGAGGAGACTCGAACCATCCCGAGTTGCCATAGAGGAACCCGTCGAGCAGGCGGCGCTCCTTCCGTGTCCTCTCAGCGGCCAGCGTTCCGGACTGAAGGAATACCACGGGCACGCTGTCCGGGAGAGGGACGTGGGCGTCGATCACAAATGGGATAGGTAGGAGACCTTGGAGTGCAGCGATGTTCGCCACCGGATGCGTGGACCAGTCTTCTGCTTCTCGCAGGTAGACGCGGTTCTCGCCTCGGCCGAACCTGAAGAGTGCGAAGCGAGTGAACTCAGGAGGCGACGCGAGGTTGCACGCGGCCGCGATCGCAGCACGCTCGGCGTCGTCCAAGGACATGAGCTCGACACCAAAGTCGGGCCTGAGCATTGCTTGATCCACTGCGAAGAACTGCGAATATCTGCAAAAGTCGGACGGCTTGATCCCTTGGCCCGTGAGCGCGCACTCGATGGCTGTTAGCAGCTGACTTTTCCCCGACTCGTTCGCTCCTACGATCGTGGTGATGCCCTCTTCCATTCCGACGCGCACGAAGGGATAGGAGTACCCATCCGACGTTGCGTCCCACGGGTCCGGCACGTACTTCGGATGGGTCTTTCGCAAGTAGTCGAAGTTGAAGGACTTATAAAAGCGAACAAACACACTGCGTACGAGCATGATGGGCACCTCATGTAGGCGTCGTGTCGAAGTATCACCGTCGGCTCGTGAAGCGTACGGCACGACTCTGCGCCACAGCTCCGGGAGCCGAGAGTCGGTCTGCTCTGAGGGTCCGCTGACTAGGTTGTCCCCGATGGCCCACCTGCTATTCGTCGATGAGTCGGGACAGGACCGTCGCGCGTCGCCCTACGAGGTTCTTGCCGGCGTTGCCGTTCGCGACTCGGATCTATGGCCGCTCATCAAGGAGGTCCACCAGCTTGAGTTCGAGTTCTTCGGCGGCCGATACAGCGGAGGTGGCAGAGAACTGAAGGCGAAGAACTTTCTCAAGGCGAAGGCGTACCGTCAGGCAGCCTCGTGCGAGCCTCTCGACCCAGAGGAGCGGTGCCGGTTGGCGCGAGCATGTCTCGACAACGGAAATGGAGCCGGCCCCAGGATGCAGGCGGCGCTCGCGCAGGCGAAGCTCGGTTTCGTAGAGGCGGTCCTCCAATCGTGTGCGGTCGCACGCGTTCGAGTCTTCGGGACGATGGTGCCGCAGAGCGCTCCTCGACCGACGTCGCCTGGTCTGCGGAAGGACTACGCGTACCTCTTTGAGCGCTTCTCATACTTCCTAGAGGATGACGTCGGCGGAGATCAGCAGGGGATCGTGGTTTTTGACGAGTTGGAGCGGTCCCGAAGCCACCTTCTGGTGGACCAAATGCGTAAGTACTTCATCGAGACGCGGAAGGGCCAGCGTCGCGCTGCGTGGATCATCCCCGAGCCCTTCTTCGTGCACAGCGACTTGACGACGGGTGTCCAGGTGGCCGACCTGGTGGCGTACATCATCAGCTGGAACTTTCGATTCAGCCGGGCCGTCTTGCCAGCCCGATCCGAACTTGAGCCACTCGGTCGGATCGTCAGCGACATGCGGTACCTCGCCGTCAGGGAGCACGACGGGAATCCAGACTTCAGCATCTGGAGCGTCGTGCACATCGATGACCTACGGCCGCGCACAGAGCAGGCCTAGCGCGGACCAAAAAAGGAAAGGCAATGCCGACCAAGGCCGGCAAAGCCTCCGAAGACAACGATACTTGGCTGGGAGCGGGGCGACAAGCGCACCGGCGATCCCGGCCGACACGCCTTCTCAGGCTCGTCTGCTTCGGCATGGCTTCTCACCGCTGCCAACTATGGCGTTGCCGAGCCGCTGAACTTCGAGGCGGAGGTTCAAAAGCAGTCCTGTTAGGACCACCCCTTTGACCTGCGGTTATGTGTTTGGCGGCGGTCGGGTCCACCCATGTTCCGCCAAGATCCCGCGGGAGAATTAGCCGAGGGCCTTGCGAAGGGGCGAAATCGTCGCCTTTGGAGCGGCAATTGGAGCGACGTACATGGTGTCGAGTTCGTCGCGCAGGCGCTCGTCGTGGCGCTTCAGGAGGTGGCCGTAACGGTCGAGCACCGTCACGACCGAGGTGTGTCCCGCCCTCGCCGCGATCTCGGTCGGAGACGCGCCCGCGGCGATCCAGATGGCGACTGCAGCGTGGGGCAACGCGTGGGGTGTGACGCCCTCTAAGCCGGCCGCGATGACCGCGGGTGCCCACACCCGACGGCGGAACGCTGGGACCCTCAGTGCGCCTCCGAGCGGCGATGGGAACACGAACTCACCGTCGGACGCGGCGAGGTGGGCGGCGAGCTCCTCGACGACCGGGCGGGGGAGTGACACCGTCCGGCGGCCGGCGCGTGTCTTCGGCGGGCCGAAGCTGAGATGGCCTGAGACTTCGACGACGATCTCGGCCACGTCGATGGTTCCCCGGACGAGATCGACCCTGGAGCGGCGGAGTCCGGCGAGCTCGCCGATCCGTAGGCCGCCGTAGCCGCCGATGAGGACAAGCACCCGATACCGGGGGTCGATGGCGTCGGCCAGGTGAGCGATCTCGATGGGGGACAGGAACCGTCGTTCCTCGCGTTCGATCTTGGGCGCCTTGACGTTGGCGAACGGCGACGATGGGATCATCCCGGCCTCGACCGCAGAGCGCATCACCTTCCCGCCGATCTGAAATGCCTTGCCGACCGTGGCCGGCGCCTTTCCAGCCGCGACGAGATCGGCGACCCAGGTCCGGACGTCGGTGTGGGAGATCGCCGCCAACGGGACGCGCCCGAAGCGGGGAAGGACATGCGTCTTGAGGTAGCTGGCGTCGCGCGCTCGCGTCGTCGGCCGCAGATGCACCGTCGTCGCCTGCCATTTCGTTGCCCACTCGCCGAAGGTGATCTTGCCGAGCTGTGGGTCGGCCCACTGGCCGCGGACGACGTCGGCGCCCTGCGTCTTGATCCAGTTGTCGGCATCGATCTTGCGGTCGAAGGATCGGCTCCGCTCCCGTCGGTCGGGGCCCTTGTAGGTCGCCTGCCACCGGCCGTTGGGTCGCTTGACGATGCTCGACATTCAGTCCTCCTCAAGAACGGCGGCTGGTCGCCGTGATGCTGGCGGGTGACACGACTGTGAACGGCCGCGAGCGCCGAGGCTCGCCCGCTGACGCCCTCGACCCATTGTCGCGCCACCCGGTCACGCGCCGGCCCGAGGCGCGGGTGATCTCTTCGATCCCTGAAGCGGGCTCGGCCGCCGTCGCGGGGCTCGCTGGATCGAGGTGGTAGCCACCGGCGATGAGTTGGCGCGACTCACTGCCGATGTCTCGAGGGCGGCGTCGAGAATTGCGGATCTCTCTACGAAGTTCTTCATGACCGGACCACGTGCCCGGAGGTGGTGACAGTGATCGGTCCCCGGAGTGGTGTGCCGGTCAACTTGCGGCGACCCAGCGGCGGACCTCAGCTGGGTCATACCGGAGGTACTTCCCGACCCTGTGGGCCGGCGGCCCTGTGGCCATGTATTTCCACCGGTACAACGTGCCCTTCGGCACCTTGAGGAACCTGGCCGCCTCATCCACCGTCCAGAGCTCGTCGGGTCCACTGTGAACCACCGGCCGGGCGATGCTCGCGATCCCACTCGGGGCGACGGTCCTAATCACGATCACGCCGCCGATCGGCTGCATGCGACAAGGCACGTGGCTGGAGTGACGAGAACGTCCGCCGCCAGGTCACCGGTCGTCGGCTCCCGGCAACCCGCCGGTGGTGGAACCCCGGGTCACCCAAGCTGACGCGTGAGCCTGGCAGCGATGGCAACCGCGACGTCACTGCCGACGGGTGGACCTGGCGACGGTTTTCGGCCGAGCCAACGACCGCTGACCTGCCGCGGCGCTCGCCGTGTCCGGCGCGTCGGGCTGGAGCGGAGGTGTGGCATCCCATGCCTTGGACACGCCCGCTCAGCGACAGCGGCGCCGGGATGGGGGTCGAGCTATTGCGAGACGAACCTCGGCGCGTCTCGTCCGTCGCGGTGCGCGTCATGCGGCAAGTAGGGCGAGCGCCCAGCGGTAGGTGCGGAGTTGGGCAGCGGCTCTCTCCCGTACCTTCTTGGTTGCTGCTTCGCTGCGCCCTATGTGTCGAGCGATGACCCAGTCGGTCGTATCGCCGACGGCCAATGCCGCGAGGACGCGGGCCGCGACAGCGCTGATCGTGCCAGAAGCGACGGCACGCGCAAGGAGCGCCCCAACCTCATGCGCGGCGAGGTGCTGTTCCAGGCCGTCGCTCGTCGCGGGCGGATCAATGTCGCCGAGGTGAACAATTCGCTGATGCGGGCGGGCGGCCAGGTAACGCCGTTTGGCCAGACGGACGAGCTGGGGAGCCAGCAAGGAGGTCCACCGATCGGCGGCGGTCGTGGCCGCCAGCTCCCAGCTCCAACCGGCCAGCTCCGCGAGGACGTCGTCATACGCCTCCCCGCTCTGACGGGCGAGGACCGCGGCGATCGGGATGAGTCGGCTCATCAGCGCCTCGACGATCACTCGTCGGGCGAGCATGTCCGTTGCCGCCAGGCGGAGCAACGCCTCCAGGGTGGTGTCGCTGACGGCGACGTCGCTGCTGCGGGCACGTCCGCACAGGGTGTCGACGTTGGCATCGCCAAGTGTGGGCTCGACCTTGGCCCAGCGGGCCGCCGCGGCTTTGGTTTCGGGGGACGCGACGACACGACACCAGTCGGCGTCGAACGGAATGGCCATGGGGATGCTCCTCGCGGGTCGGGGTACAGCTCCGACGGTGCGCTGAGGGCGACGTGCGCGGCGACGTGCGCGGCGACGTGCGAAGCGACGTGTCTGAGATTTCTTCGCCCACGACGACGTGCGGGGCGACGTGTCCGGCGACGTGTGAGCGCACGACGACGTGTCTGGGCGACGTGTGAGGGGCGGCCGCACGCAGGACGTCCCGTCTACCGGGGGTCCCAGCGCCAGTGCGCACACGCGGCACCTCTGCCCATGCGACGCGGTCTCAGGGGTGGTCGCGCCTTGCCCGGGACCCGTCAAGAGTGGTCCGTGCGCCACGGCGATGAGGCTGCCGTGACGTACTCCCATCGTCACGACGACCGCCTGCGGCGGCTCCTGACGGCTAGCGCGGCTCAGGTTTGCAGGCGCGGTCATGAGGTTGCGGGCCAGAAGAGGCCCGCAACCTCGTCAGATCAGAGACAACCGTCGAGCACGATCCACAGTCCCGTCGCCTTGTCACCGGCCTCCAGCGACCGTCGAGGCGTAGTGCCACCCGTGTCGACCGGCCCGACCACTGCGTCCTACTGGGCCCGCCCTCACTGAACCAGGCGAAGGAGCACTTCCCCGACCGCACACCCAGGCACAGTTTGACCGACGGGCAAATTCGCTGTCCCCTTTCGGTGCACGTCGATGGCTCTGTGTGGCAGTGCTCTCGGTTGGTCGCATCGCTGCCGGCGACGGCTACCGCTACCTGACTTCACAGGTGGCGACGCACGACACACCGCGGGCCGGCGAGCGCCTGGTGTCGTACTACGAGCGGACGGGGATGCCGCCGGGCGAGTGGGCGGGCGCGCAAGCTGCGGCCTTCGGGCTGGTTGGCGCGCCGACGGAGGAGCAGATGGAGCGCCTGTACGGCCGGTGCCTCGACCCCAACACGGCCGAACCGTTGGGCCGACGGATGGCTGAGTTCCGATCGGTTGAGGAGCGAGTCTCGGACCGCCTTGTCGAGCTTGGCCGGTCGGCGACAGCCGAGGAGCGGTCGGTGATCGAGATGCGCGAGCGGGTCAAGGGCCATCCGCAAGCGGTGACCGCGTTCGACCTCACGTGCTCTGCGCCAAAGTCCATCAGCATCTTGTGGGCCTTGGCCAGCGACGACGTTCGCGACATCATCCACACGGCCCACGAGGGAGCGTGGCGCGACGCCCTTGCTCACTTCGAGGCCGACGTTGCCTGCACCCGACTCGGCGGCGCCGGCGTCGCGCAAGTCGATGTCGGCGGCGTGACCGTCGCCGCGTTCGAACATTGGTTCAACCGGGCCGGCGACCCACAGCTGCACACCCACCTGGCGGTGTCGACGATGGTGAAGACCGCCGAGGCCGGGCGGTGGCGAAGGTTGGACTCGCGGGCGATGTACCGGGCGGCAGCGTCGGTCGGGGAGCGTTACACCGGATCGCTGCTCGCAAGGCTGGGCGATGACCTCGGGGTCGGTGTCCGCCATCGCGACGGTCGCGGGGATCGTGCCCTGCCGGAGTTGGAAGGGATCGACGATCGCCTGATCGAAGCGTTCTCGACGCGGGCCGCCCAGGTTGACCCCACCCTGGCCCGCCTCGTCGGCGACTACGCCGATGCTCACGGGTGTGCACCAGATCGGATCACAACCGCCCGCCTCGCGCAGCAGGCGGTCCTAATGGATCGCCCACCGAACGTACAACGCAACTGGCCGGCCGAACGCGAAGGCTGGCTGCAACGCGCGGGCGAGGTGCTCGGAGTCGCTCCTGGCGACGTGGCTCCCATCTTGATGCCCGCTGCGGTCGGCGTCGGCGGACCGCTGCCCGTCGACTACAGGCGCCCTGAGGAGCGCGCCCAAGACGTGCTCGCACGGTTGGGGGACCGTGGCGCGACGTGGAACCACCGCGACATTGAACGCGAGGCCGCCGCCATGCTCCGCGAGTCCGGCGCCAGAGTCGATGACGCGTCGATCAAAGCTGTCGTAGCCGCGGTAGAACTTGACGACGAGTCGGTGAGCTTGACGATCGCGGATGTTGGCGGACCGGCGCCCAAAGTCCTACGACGGGAGGACGGGTCGAGCGTGTTCGTCCGCCGCGGTGAGCAACTGTTCACTTCCCTGGCGATCCTGGATGCCGAGCGCGAACTGGTCGCGTTCGCCGCCGTCCGATCGTTGCCGGAGACGGAAGCGTCCCGAAGGTTCCGGACGGGCTGGTCCGAGCTCGAAGACGACGACCTCGTGCGGCGCGTCGCCGTCGCCGAGACCCACATCGAACGTCTCGACGCCGCAATCAGCGAAGCCGAGAGCCAGAGACCACACCTGCAGAACGTCGCTGTCGCGGCGATGGAGGCCGCAGCGAAGCTCCTGGCCGAGATGCCGGCGACGGCTGCGGTGCGCGCCGAGTTGGCCGCTGAGCAGGTCGCGGCGGCCCGGCTGGCGGAGATCAACGGGGCGTTGGCGGGGCGTGGACTGCGAGCACCGCGCAAGCGTGAGCGGGAAGCCTTGACGGGCGAGGCTCGCGCCCTTCGCGACGCGCACCCTGACATCAAGCTCGACACTCGGGGTCGGGCCGCGCGTGGCGCCGAGCGGATCGAACGGGCCGCAACGGCCGACGCCCGCTCGGTCGCCGACGCCGAGAAGATCGCCGACAAGGCCACCGTGGCCGCGACGCAGCATCGGACCAGGTTGGGGTTGCGGGTCGCGGGACGCGCCGAGCAGGTCGAAGGGCGAGACGCCTTGGCCGCCGAACTGGTTTCCCGGGAAGCGCTCACCGGGCGGGTATCCATGGTCGGGTACCTGGACGGGTTGGGCGTTGACCAGGCGGCGGCGATGGTCCGCCTTGCCGATCCGTCCGCTCCGCTCGCCGCGCTGGTCGGTCCGGCCGGGTCCGGGAAGACCACCGCGTTGGCCGCGCTCGTGCGAGCCCACACTGACGCCGGCCGCGGTGTACACGTCCTGGCCCCGACCGCGGTCGCTGCTGCGACATTGGGCGACGCGGTCGGCGTCCCGGGCCAAACCTTGGCCAAACAGTTGTTGCTCTGGGACGGGGAGAAGGACCTGCCCGGCCGCGGAGATCTGATCTTGATCGACGAGGCATCAATGGCGACCACACTCGACGTGCGTGACGTCGTTCGCGTCGCCGAGGAGCACGGGGCGCTGGTCCGTCTGATCGGCGATCCCCGCCAAGCCAAGGCGGTCGGACCTGGCGGGGCCCTCGAACTCGTCGCTCACGCCAGCAACGCGCCCGAACTCAGCGAACTCCACCGATTCACCCAACCTTGGGAAGGGCCCGCGTCGCTGCGCCTTCGCGTCGGCGACACAGAGGTGATCGATATCTATGAGGTGCACGACCGCGTCCGCTCCGGCAGTTACGCCTCGATGCTTGAAGAGACCTACCGCCAGTACCGCGACGCGACCAACGTCGACCCGACCTCGGCGGTGATGATCGTGTCCGACAACCACAGCGTCCAAGCCCTGTCCGAGCGCGCCCGTGCCGACCGGATCGCCGACGGCCGAGTCGAACCCGGCGGCGTTCGGTTGCACGACGGATCCATCGCCGGGATCGGCGACCTCATCGTCACCCGCCGCAACGACCGACAACTGCGCACCGGACCAAGCGACGTAGCGTTCGTAAAAAACCGGGACCGGTTCGAAGTCACCGGCAGGCCCGCAGGCGGCGGGCTCACCGTGCGCCGGGTCGACTCCGGCCAGAGCGTGACCCTGCCTGCCGACTATGTCGCCGATCATGTTGAGCTGTCCTACGCGTCGACCGGCTACGGCGTGCAGGGCCTCACCGTCAACACCGCCTTGGCGGTCGTCCAACCTGGCGACGAGCGCAGCTTCGCCTACGTCGCCGCCAGCCGCGGGACCGACACAAACATGATCCGAGTCGTCACCGCTACCCTCGACGACGAGACCGCCGGCCACCATCCCGACCGCTCCGCCCGTGACGTGCTCGGCGACGTACTGGCCAACGACCCCGCGGTGACGGCCGGTGAAGCGCTCGATGCCGCCGCGGCCGGCCAGTACAACGCCGCCGAGCTCTTCAACCGCCACCGGCACACCACCCGCACCCTCGCCGAACACACCTTGACCGGCGTCCTCGAAGCACGAGGGGCGGCCGAGCTGCTCAGCGCCCCGGATGCTTGGCATCTCATCGACGAAACCGAGCGGGCCACCGAGCGGGGACTGGACCCCGCTGCCGCACTCGCCGCAGCCACCGACGACCAACTCGCCGACGTGAACAATGCGACCGGGTTGTTGCGCAGCGCCCGGCTGTTCCGGGCCGGGGAACTGCCGCCATACCCGGACCTGATCGCAGACCTCGTCCCCCCGGCTTCGCCGAACGCGCCACCCGACGTCGCCGCCTACCTCGACGGGCTCGCGGCCGGCCTGGAGCACCGCCGCCAGACTCTCGCCGCCCAATACCTGGAACTTCCCGCGCCGCCGTGGGCGCATGACCTGGGGAAGGTACCGGCCGCGCCCGAGGCCCGCTCCCAGTGGGCTTACGCCATCGCCAGCGTCGGATTGTGGCGCGAAGCCCATGGCATCACCGACGACAACCCCGTCGGACGGGCCCTACCCCTCGATCACCGAGATGCTGTCGGCCGTGCCCGCGCCGCCATCGCCGCCGGCCTTGCCATCCAGGTGGCGACCGGTAAAGCGCCGAGCCTGCCGCGCCAAGACCTCGACGACGAGTGGCACCACCTCAGCCCAGCGCAGACAGCGACCTTCGACCAAGGCCGCCCGCTCGCCCGATAGCGCGACACCGTTGCAGCACCTCAAGACCCCGCCGCCAGACTCGAGCGAAGATTGCAAGTGTCTCTTGGAGGTGACCGATGGCCGACGATGTCGTTCGAGTGCGGTACCAAGTCGACCTGTGGGTCCATGTGGATCCTGACTTGAACGAGATCGTCTCAGTTCACATCGACGACTGGAGCACCGAAGGGCCGCTCGAAGTCTCCAGCTGGGGCGCTCGACCGATCGAGCAGCGCATCCGGGAACGCGTGCTCGAAGTTGTAGCCGACGAGGCGGCCTGGCCAGCGTGGATCATTGGCTTCGATCACAATTAGGGCGGTGCCCCCCTCGGTCGCGCCCCTGGTTGCGTTCGCCAGGGGCCCGAGGATGCCCGCGCTTGTCCAACAGGCGGTCCGCCATGCGGTAGCGCCTCGGCTGGGTTGGCCCACCCTTGAGGATGAAGTCGCCGCCGAAGCAGTTTCCGAGGACGCCAAGACCTCGCTGACCAACTAGTCCTTCTCGATAGCTCTGGGCTGATGCCAAGGTGGTCAGCGGCCGCGTCGAGGTCGGTCCGACTCGTTCGAGGCGCTGCAGCGAGGCACAGGTCGGCCCGCAAGTGCGCGGTCACGGTGAACTGAGTCACTTCGAGCAGGCCGAACGGCGGCGGCCGCGGTGGATTGGCCGAGCGCGCCCAGAAGGCGGCGAAGCCGCTCGCGAACACGGGGTGGCTCGGTTGCCGAGGCGCGAACGAGTCGGTCGAGTCGAACCACGGCTGTGTCGATGAGACGAGCGATCCGATCCACGGCGTCGTGGTTGGGGACGTCCACGAGCGCGTCCCACTCTCGGAGGACCTCGAGTAGCGCAACCTCGGCAGGACGGAGGCGCTCATCGCGGCGCTTCGTGCTGGCGGCGCGGCTGACGAAGTGGACCGTGCCAGGGTTGCGCGGCACGCGTCCTGGCACGGCGATCGTTTCGCGGCGCGGCACTTGTGTCGACAGGCCGAGCGCAAGGGCAGCGCTCAAGCCGCCCGGGCCGGTACCTAGACCTAGGCCGCTGACGATCTCATGTACCAGGCGATTGGACGGTGGGGGAGCCGTACCAAGCCGGGTTGGTACACCGCGCCAGTAGAGCCCCCGTCGAACACGGCGGAGCTCCCCAACACGGGCGAGGCGTGATAGCGCTTGTGCGACCGCGTCCGGGGTGCCGTCGAAGTCCTCGGGGCGCCAGAAGCGATCGCGCGAGGGGAGGACCCGCTTGCGTACTTCGGATGCAACGCTCGTGCGACCCACTCACCGACACGGTATCGCTGCCGTCGGTAAGACGCTACGCGAAGTTGACACGGCCGTGCTCCGAAGACCAAGCTCGGTTCGGATAGCGGCGCCCAGCTCGAACGTCGTGCCGTGTCAGCCTGCTGGTCAGGCGGTGGCGGACGCGGGAGCGCCCCGTATCCCTCGTACGAGGTAACGGGGCGCTCACCAGATTTTGGGCTACTCGCATGACCTAGCGGAGAGCCAGAGGCTCTAGCCAGGGGCACAGCTGAGAGCCAGAGGCTCTTACCGCGCCATTCATGTTATACCCCAACTGTTCCCTTCGACGCCCGGGTAACCCTCTGGGTCCCACTGCTCAGATCGACGATTCGCGCCTTCGACGCCCGGTATGTCGCAATGTTGATGCGCCCGGCGCGTTGATCCTCGAAGTTGTCCACACCCAGCCCAGCCCTGAGCCGAGCTGCGACTTTTCCCTTGTTGGAGTTGGGGCTGGTGTTGTTCTCCCCGCTCAGCCTTCGACGCTCGAACGCGATCGCGCCCGCAAGAAGGTCAGCGACCTGGAGGCCGTCCGTACACCGAGAGTCCAGACACGTCGCGCTGATGACCGAGGTGTTCTTGAGCCGGCGGTTCACCATGGTGCGTACGGTCTCGTCGAGCGCATCCCCCTCCGGCGTAGTCAACGCGTCCATGAGGACGCCGACCAGTTCACGTCGATTAATGCATCCAACAAGGAGTTGGCTCATGACATCGGCGTGAACCCTCCAGGTTGGCTTCTTGACCTGGAACGGATCGGAGATGTCTCGATTGACGACACAGGCGACGACGTGAACATCTGCCTCGACGATCCGGTCGACGAGGTCGTAGTACGCCGGGAGCGCGCCTCGGGTGATCTCGGAAAACTTGAACTCGCCCTTGAAGCCGGTGCGGTCCCTTGTCGTTTGGATCGAACGAAGGAGCAGGCCGGGCTTGCGGCACTTGGCTGCTGCGACGACGAAGAATCGGCTCGAACTGGCGCGGGAGCCGCTCTCGTCGACGAAGATCGTCGCAGTGGGGTAGCCGAGCGGTACTGCCACTGCGTCCTGATCAGCTTGTCGCGTCTGCCGCACCACCAACCCCTCTCGGACCCGTGCCCTAGGGATCGCCCTGGTGGCCGTGGACAAGTTACATCGACGTGATTCTACGCAGTCCTGACTGTCGGTGCGCCCAACATGCGCGGGGCCCAGGCCAGGCATCCGGTGACCCGCGCCAACTGAGTTGTCACCGGTCTGGCGTAGCGTTAGGACCAAGGTCCGAGCGTGTCGCTCGTTACTGGAATAAGCCTGGCAAACCTTGCCATGGAGACGCGGAGGTCGACAGGCTCCGAGAGGCGATCAGCGACGCCACATCCTCCGGCCTGGCCGGCACGGTGCTCCCCGATCGGCGGATGTAGTAGTGCGGATCCGCGGGTTCGATCCCATACAGCAGGTTCTCGCCCTGTTTGACGTGGAGTCCAATGACCAACTTGTCCTCAACTTGGTAGGGCTGAATATCAACATCGGGTCTGGGGATGAGCAGCTCAGTGACGAATGTGTTGAGCTGATCGCGGAGCGCCGGGAATTGGCCGTCGACGCCGACGAGGGTGAACTCGTCCCGGTCAACGCCGAACAAGATCACGCCCCCGATTCCGTTGGCGAAGGCAGCAACGGTGCGCGCCACCTTCCGCCGGCTATCGCGGTTATCGGGTAGTTGGCGCTTGAACTCCGTCGTCAGACCTTCGCCACCGCTCATCAGCGCGGCGAGCTCGTCGGCGGGTTCGACGGCATCGGCCACGATCTCGACATCGGGAGTCGGCCCACGTCCGTAAAGCGTGTTGTAGCGGTAGTCCAGCCAATCGGTGCCGCGTGATAGGACGACCCACCACTCGTCCGGCCTCCCTCCGGGGAGAGCGAGGTGGGCCACGCCCTCTGCCCCGACGGTCGCCTCATGGTGGTCGGTGCCTGACGTCAGCTCAACGCGGCAGCCGGCTACGTCACTCCCGTCCGTGTGCACGTCGACGCCGATCGAGGAGAAGAGCAGGCGGGTGAGACGAGCACGTCGGTCCAGGATGCGGATCGACAGCGCGTCGCCGTACGCCTGCGGCGACGACAGCGAGTGCAGACCATGGAAGAAGGCCTCGCTGGCGACCTCGTAGCTTGGGAACGTCGGCGCCCCAGGGGCGACTAACAAGCGCGGTCGACTCGTGGGCTGCTGGGTCATGCCACCGGCAGGGGAGAAACGAGCCTGCAGCACCTGCGGCCACGATAGCGCTGGGCGATCTCGATCGGCGCGGCTGGGGAGGCGCTCCCACGAAGCCTGCTCGCCGACGGCGAGAGCAGCCGAGAGATCGTTGATCCCAACCGAGTGATCGTTGATCCAGGCGCAAACGGCGTCGCCGGCGGTTACAAACGAGAGGAAGACGAATGGGCCGTAGTCCCACGTGGTCGCGTCGAAGTCGCCCACTTCGACCGGGCCGGTCACCTCCATGCGTAGGACGCGGGAGCCGTCAGCCGTTCGCTCGACTGCCAGCCGCACCGCAACGCTCTCAAGGGTGTTGATCAGGGTCGCGACTTCAACCAGAGACAACTGGCCCTGATCCCGTACCATGGCGCTGCGATCGAACATGTATTCGATGGTATCGCCGAGGAATGACATTCAGCGATGGAGTTGCATCACCCGTCCAGATCTCACGCCTCCGACCTACAATTGTTCCAGCTGGGTAAAGGACGAATCAGAGCGCTCAGATATAATGAGATGGAATGAGATGTCTATAGGATGGAGCATGCTGAAAGCGAGTCACAAACAAGAAGACGGCGGATAGACCCGCGGCTGGAGCGTGCCGGCTGGAAGGTGGTCAACGTCGAGGCCGGCGGTGACCTCGGATCTGCAGTCCGGACGGCCCTCGCCGAATATCCGACCCGCGCCGGCCCTGCTGACTACGCGTTGTGTGACGGCGGACGTGTGCTCGGTGTGACCGAGGCGAAGAAGCTCACCGTCGGGCCGGAAGGCGTCCTTACCCAGGCTGCTCGCTACTCGAAGGGCCTACCGGGGAATCCCTTCCCGCTCCCGGACGGCCATCACGTGCCGTTCCTCTACTCGACCAATGGCGAGCGCATCATGTTTCACGACGTTCGTCGCTCGCAGAACCGTTCCCGCGAAGTCGCCGGCTTCCATACACCTGAGGCGCTGACCGAGCTGCTCGGCAGGGACGCCGATGCTGACCTCGAACGTCTGAACACGATCAGCGTCCACCCGCGGGTCAGGCCTTACCAGGTCGAGGCAAGCCAGGCGGTTGAGGAGGCCCTTGCCCGTGGCACGCGCAAAATGCTGCTCACGATGGCCACCGGCACGGGCAAGACCCTGACGACGGTCAACGAGGTCTACAGGCTGATGAAGTCCGGGGTTGCCCGGCGTGTTCTCTTTCTTGTCGACCGCAAGGCGTTGGCTGCTCAGACGGTCCGTGCCTTCAAGAGCTTCGAGCCGGAGCCCGGTAAGAAGTTCGACAGTCTGTATGAGGTGTATTCGCAACGCTTCCAGCGCGAGGATTTCGGTGATGATGACAAGTTCGATCCCACCGTCCTGCCGAAGACCCACCTGACCGACCCGAAAGCCGGGGCGGCCTTCGTCTACGTCTGCACAATTCAGCGGATGACGATCAACCTCTTTGGTCGTGGCGCAGTCTTCACGGACGAGGAGGGCATCGAGGATGACGCCGAGCAGCTCGATATCCCGATCCACGCCTTCGATCTGATTGTCGCTGACGAGTGTCACCGTGGCTACTCGTCGACGGAGGCTGGTCTGTGGCGCAAGACGCTGGATCACTTCGATGCGATCAAGCTGGGTCTGACGGCCACGCCAGCGCAGCACACCATGGCCTACTTCGAGAATCTGATCTATCGCTACGACTACGAGCGGGCGGTGCGCGAGGGCTTCCTCGTTGATTACGACGTGGTGCGGCTGAAGTCAGACGTGCGTATGAACGGCGTGTTCCTGCACGAGGGTGAGGCCGTCGACAACGTCGACCCTCAGTCAGGTCAGCAGCAGTTCGACTTCCTGGAGGATGAGCGGACCTACGACACCACCGAGATCGAGCGCAAGATCACCGCCCCGGACTCCAATCGCAGGATTCTCCAAGAGATCAAGCGCTACTGCGACGAGCACGAGGCGGTGACCGGTCGGTTCCCGAAGACCCTTATCTTCGCGGTCAATGATCTACCTCACACCTCCCATGCCGATCAGCTCGTCACCCAAGCCCGAGAGATTTGTGATCGTGGTGAAGAGTTCGTGGCCAAGATCACCGGGCCGGGTCGATCGGCCCTTGCAGAGCATCCGAGAGTTTCGCAACCGACCGAAGCCGATGATTGTTGTCTCGGTCGACATGCTGACGACCGGCGTCGACATCCCCGACCTCGAGTTCCTGGTCCTACTTCGCCCGGTCAAGTCGCGGATTCTCTTCGAGCAGATGCTAGGCCGAGGTACTCGCCTCGGCGAGAAGTACCCGGACAAGGCGAACTTCGTGGTCTTCGATTGTTTCGATGGAACGCTGTTCGAGTACTTCCGCAACACCACGGACATCACGGCCGAGGCACCTGAATCGGACACCAAGTCGATCACGCAAGTGATCGATGACATCTGGGCAAACCGGGATCGGGACTACAGCACAAGCCGCCTGGTCAAGCGCATGCAGCGCATCGCCAAACAGCTGTCCGGTGACACCTGGGACGACCTCGCTGCTTACATCCCCGGAGGCGACTTGGCGGCCTTCGCTGCAGACCTCCGCGGACGGCTCCAGGCTGACTTTGGGGACACCATGAAGACGCTCCGTGATCGGGGCTTCCAGGATCTACTTATCAACTACAAGCGTCCCGATCGCAGCTTCATCGTGGCTCACACGGTGACCGATACGGTCGAGTCAGGCTGGCTGATTCGCGGAGCCGATGGCCGTGAGTACAAGCCGGAGGATTATCTCCAGGCATTCGAGCGCTTCGTGCGTGACAACGAGTGCCACATCGAGGGCTTGCAGGTCCTGCTCGCCCGCCCCCAGGACTGGAGTACCGAGGCGCTGAAGAGCCTGCGGGAGACTCTGACCGAGGCGCCAGAGCGGTTCTCTGAGGCCAACCTGCGCAAGGCGTTCGAAGCTCATCACCACAAGGCGCTGGTCGACATCATCTCCATGGTGAAGCGCGCCGCGATCGACGGATCGCCGCTTCTAACGGCCGAGGAGCGCGTCAATGCCGGTGTCGCCGCGGTCGCGGCCAGCCGGCCGCTGACTGACGACCAGGCGATCTGGCTCGACTACATCCGCCAGCATCTCATCAAGAACCTGACGATCGACCGCGACGACTTTGAGAACGCGCCGATCCTCGCCAACCGCGGTGGCTGGGGCAGGGCCAACCGTGTCTTCGACGGCCAGCTCGCGGAGTTCCTGGCTGCTGTGCACAAGGAGTTGGTCGCCGCGTGAGTAACGATGTTGTCGCCAAGATCTGGGGCTTCTGCCACACCCTTCGTCACGATGGCGTCAACTACGGCGACTACATCGAGCAGATCACTTACCTGCTGTTCATCAAGATGGCCGATGAGCGAGGCGTCCCCCTGCCCAGCTACAAGACCCTCGATGCCAATGACAAGCCTGTCGAGGTCGCATGCGACTGGCCGACCCTAGACAAGTACAGCGGGAGCGACCTGGTTGACCATTACGACCGACTGCTCTCGGAGTTGGGCAAGCAGCCGGGCATCCTTGGTGACATCTTCTCGGGGTCCCAAGCGAAGATCCGAAAGCCCACCAGCCTGAAGCGTCTTGTCGGTCTGATCGACGAGACCGAGTGGACCTCACTCGACGTCGACGTGAAAGCGGCCGTCTTCGAGGGCCTCCTGGAAAAAGCAGCCAGCGAAGGCAAGAAGGGGGCCGGCCAGTACTTCACCCCCCGGTTGCTCATCCAGACCATGGTCCGGTGCATCAAGCCTGACCCTCGGGTGACGCGCGACTTTGCGATCGATGATCCAGCCGTTGGCACCGGCGGGTTCTTGGTCGCAGCCTACGAATGGTTGCTTCACGAGACGGGAGGTGCATTCGAGCGGGATGTCGCCATGCGCATTCGCACAACGACCTATTTCGGACAGGAGATCGACGAGCGCCCGAGGCGGCTTGCTCTGATGAACCTCTATCTCCATCAGGTCGAGCCGCGCATCAGCAACACGGACTCGATCTACGAGTCGCCCTCCGCCCAGCGCTACGACGTAGTCCTGACCAATCCACCGTTTGGCACGCGCGGTGCCAACCAGTCGCCTGAACGGGATGATTTTGTCATTGCCACTAGCAATAAGCAGCTCAACTTTGTGCAGCACGTCCTGACAGTCCTGAAGCCAGGTGGTCGGGCCGCCGTCGTCGTGCCGGACAACGTCCTCTTCGCCAGTCAAGCGGGGGAGATCTTCAAGGTTCTGACCGAAGACTGCAATCTCCACACAATCCTCCGCCTGCCCCGTGGCACTTTCAGCCCATACACCGAGGGCACAAAGACAAACGTCCTGTTCTTCACGAAGGGTCGGCCAACAGAGTGGACCTGGATTTATGACGGTCGAGCCAACGTCCGGGACTGCCGCGTGATCCGGTGACATCTGATCTGTGGTGCTGTGAGGCACCGCTGGAAGGATGTGCACCATGCCTCGACCCCATCCCCGTGAGTTCCGTGAGGACGTG
>Ga0302326_10011130_pt1 | contig 19403 bp, 12 predicted proteins | sample Palsa_T0_3_FD_202264 | JGI IMG/M metagenome (GOLD analysis project Ga0302326, IMG submission 202264) | Peat permafrost microbial communities from Stordalen Mire near Abisko, Sweden - Palsa_T0_3 | ecosystem: Environmental > Terrestrial > Soil > Palsa > Peat permafrost | place: Sweden: Abisko...
ACGACGTGGAACTGGTGCCGCTGCCGCAGTGGTCCGCGCTGGGGATTACCGGGCCTGATGCTGAACTGATTCTGGGCAAACTCGGGCTGCCTGCGCTACCGGAAGAGCTTTCGAGCGTCGCAGGATCTGCTGCAGGATCTGCTGCAGGATCTGTTGCCGGGATTCCCGTGAGGCTTGACCGCGGATATGGCACGCTCGTTCCTCACTACGCATTGTGGGCTGCCGTGGGACAGATTCCCGCGCTGTGGCAGGCCCTCGTGGCTGCGGGAGCTACTCCGGTGGGGGCTGCTTCGCTTGAAACCCTGCGCATCGTCGAGGGCGTTCCGGCTTACGGCATCGATATTCAGAGCCGCGACCTGGCCCAGGAAACCAGCCAGACGCGCGCGCTCAGTTTCACCAAAGGCTGCTACCTGGGCCAGGAGATTGTGGAGCGCATACGGTCGCGCGGGCAGGTTCACCGCTTTCTGCGGGCTGTAGAAGTACTACCTGAGCGAACGGGCGATTTGCCGGCTGCCGGAACGGAGCTGTTTTCGCCTAACATTGCTGGAAAGCCGGCCGGAACACTCACCAGTGTGACTGCGCTGCAACTTGATGGGGCTCTGTGCGTCTTTGGAATAGCCATGGTCCGTGCTGAGGCGGAGATTGGCAATCACCCGCTTACATATCCCAGTGGACAGGCGCTGGTTCTCAAGGCAGTACCCAAATTGACGAAATTGACGACGGCCTGAGTGCCGCAGAAGAGAGTTTCATGAGCGATACACCGAAATTTACCGTAGTCGACCGCCGCAAATTCCGCGCGGAAGAGGAATCCGCGCCGAGCACTGAGACGCCCGCCAGCACCACACGTGCCGAAGCCGAGGCATCGTACGGGAACATGGCTTCCGGGCCTGCTACCTCGGCAGTTCCTGGACCGCGTTTGACGCTGGTTGAGCCGGTCAAGCCAGCCGAGCCTGTGAGCTCGCCGGTAGCCGTGGCAGATGAACCTGAAGAAGTGTTTGAGAATAGCCTGGATCATAGCCCGGACCCAGAGCTGCCTCCCGCGCCCAGCGCGGAGGAATCCAGATTCCAGAAGGCGGCTTACGAAAAATCAGCGGAGCGCCTGGACGATCTGGTGCGTGCGCAAAATCCCGGAGCGCCACCCCAGGAAAAGATTGGCTTCGAACACCTCGTGCAGCAGCTTTATCTCTCTGCAATGATGCAGATGGGCGCGGGAACACCGGAAGGCCAAAGGCCGCGCATCGACATTCTAGGAGCGCGCCAGACCATCGATCTGCTGGGCGTGGTGCTGGACAAGACCAAGGGCAACCTGGTGGATGAAGAAGAGCGCACGCTGCAAACCGTGCTCTATGAGCTGCGCATGACCTTTTTGGAGCTGACCCGGATGATCTCGGCACAGCCGCAGCCGCCGATGCCCCCACCGCCTGGCTCGAATTTTGGCCCCAAGCGATAGGCGATACCCGATACGATGCCTGAACCCATTCTCGAACCGGTGGAAGGTACGCTGACATTTCTGGGGACCGGCACTTCCATGGGAGTGCCTTCGCTGGGCTGCGGCTGCCCGGTCTGCACCTCGACCGATCCGCATGACAAGCGGCTCAGGCCTTCGATTCTGGTGCGCTGGCCGTGCCCGGAAGGCATAGTTCTGCCTGTGCCCAAAGCGCGCAAAGGATATCTGCCATTTCCGCCCGCGGGAGAGGATCCGTGTGAGCGCGTCGTGGTGATCGACACTGGCCCGGATTTTCGCGAGCAGGCTTTGCGCACCGGGATCAAGCGCGTCGATGCGGTCTTCTACACCCACTCCCATGCCGATCACATTCTCGGGCTGGACGACCTGCGGCCGCTCAGCTTCGCCACCTATCGCGAGTCAGGACCGATCCCGCTTTATGTCACCACCGAGACGCGTACAGTGCTGGAGCGCATCTACTCCTACACCTTCTCGCCGGATTCGAAGTATCCTAACCGCGCCCGGGTGGCGCTCAAGGAAGTGGACGGCGGAGCGCAGGTGAGCGAGGTCCAATTCACTCCGATCCCGGTGCTCCATGGCGACTTTCCCATCACCGGCTATCGCTTTGGAAGCGTTGCTTACCTGACCGACGTCAGCACCATCCCCGAGTCGAGCTTTGCGCTGCTTGAGGGACTGGACACGCTGGTCATCTCAGCGCTGAGGCATGTGCCGCATCCCAGCCACGCGACGGTGGATCAGGCGGTTCGCTGGGCTCGCCGCATCGGTGCGCGGCAGACATGGTTTACGCACATTTCGCACGACCTGGGCCATGAAGAAACCAACGCCAGACTTCCAGAAGGCGTTGCTTTGGCCTATGACGGACTCACGCTGCCAGTGAAGCTCACATGATTCGTCCTGACATGAAGATTTTCTCGTCTCTCTCAGAAATTCCTGCCGGATTTGGCCCCTCGGTCGCCGTTATCGGCAACTTTGACGGAGTTCATCGCGGCCACAGGCAGGTGCTGGCCGCAGTTACTGACGATGCTCGCAGCACAGGCAGCCAGGCCATTGCGATCACCTTCGATCCGCATCCGGAGCAGTTTTTGCGTCCAGCCGGGGCGCCGGGGCTGATTACGCCTCTGCCGGAGCGGCTGCGCCTGCTGGCAACGACTGGAATCGACGCTGTTCTTGTTCTGCCCTTCGATGATGAACTGGCTTGCCTCAGCGCGCGCGAATGCGTAAAGAGCATCCTGGTTGAAAAGCTGGACGTACGGGCGATGCACGAAGGCGCAAACTTTCGTTTTGGTCATCGCGCCGAGGCTGGGGTGACTGAACTAGCTGAGTTTGGCCGCGAATTCGGCTTCACAGTCACTGTCCATCCTGCCGTGGAGGTGCGCGGCATGACGATCTCCAGCACCGCAATTCGCCAGCTCATTGCCGCCGGAGACATGCGCCGCGCCCGCTGGATGCTGGGCCATACCTTCGCCATTCGCTCGACGCCCGCGCGCGGCCGGGGCATTGGAGGCCGGTTGCTGGTGCCCACGGTCAACCTCGCGCCCTACGCCGGGCTGCTGCCGGCCTTTGGCGTTTATGTGACGAGGCTTACGATCGGCCTTCCTGAAACGGCGCGCTGCTTCCAGTCCATCACCAACGTCGGCAACCGGCCTACCTTTGGCGAGCCCTCGTTCGCGGTGGAATCGCACATTCTGGACTTTGAGCCGGTTGACCTAACGGAAGACACGCCGCTGGAGCTGGAGTTCCTGCTGAGGCTGCGACCGGAGATTGCGTGGCCCTCGCCTGAGGCTCTGAAGGCTCAGATCATGAAGGATATTGGGCGGGCGAAGCGGTATTTTCGGCTGTGCAAGGGCTAGAGCCTTTTCAATTCAAGTGTTAACAAGACTTCGGGTGCCCCATCCATTGTGCGTCCTTTGCACAATGGGTGGGATACCACAGATATTCATCTCGTCTGTTAACGGCTAGACCGAAAACGCTCTAATCGCCACACAGGGCCAATTGCATGAATGTGCAAGAAGCTGAGACAAGGTCCGCCAAACCCATTCAAGCCCATCCCATCGAAATCCAGGCCACGCTTCCCTCTGCATGGAATTAACTCTGTCTGGCGTATCATAGAGCCGTAGATGGCATTGGACACACCGGCAGCATTCCCAGGTATCCCCAACCTCACCGCAGATTTGGCATCCGTTCGCAGCCACGAAGTCGCAGCAATGACGTGCGCAGAAGTGTCGCATATCCCGGCTAATCGCGCCATACGAGCACCGAAAAAGCTAGCAAGTGATTCATTCGATTGAAGACGAGTCAGAAAATACCCCCCACCCCCCCATCTCGTTCTCCGTTTGTTCGCTTTTCGCAGCCGAGTCCGCATTTCCGTTCATGCAATTGCCCTGAGCAATCACAGTGTCCAGCAATCGTTACGCGATGTACTTGGCACAACTGCTCTGGCGATTGGGCGAGTTACTGAGGTAGAGCAGGCTTGGGTTGAGGCTTCGGAATCCTGCTTGCATCCGGCTGCGACGGAAGGGCTGGCTTAACCACTGGGCCAGTGGCAGGCTTAGCTGACTGCGTTGAAGGTTTTGTGCCGGTCGCTGGTGGTGTCGGCTTCACGACCGCTGGCGGAGCTCCCGGCTTCACCGCTGCCGGTTTGGCGACGACTGCTTTGGGCGGTCCGCCTGGGATGGGCGGCTTCGCGCCGCTAGGGACAGGCGTTTTTCCAGGCACAACGGGAGCCGTTGCAGCTGCACCAGCCTTCTGGGCTAAAACCGCGTCGGGCGCGGTGTCGCCAGAGAAATGCTCGTCATCCTTGCCTTTGATTGCCTCGCGCATGAAGGTCATCCAGATGGGCAGTGCGGCTCGCGCGCCGGTCTCTTTATCGCCGAGCGATTGGCGGCTGTCGAAGCCTATCCAGACGCCGCAGGTTACGGATGGCGAAAAGCCGAGGAACCAGGCATCGGTGTAGTCGCTTGTGGTGCCGGTCTTGCCGCCCAGCGGGTGTTTCAACTGGGCTGCCGCTGCGCCGGTTCCAGAGCGCGTGACCTCGCGCAGCAGGCGCATCATGGTGCGCGCCGTCTCCTGGCTGGTGACTTCCTTGACCGCCGGGGCCTGCTCCCAGAGCGTGATGCCATCGGCATTGGAAACCCTGCGCAAGAGGCGCGGAGTGACCCGAATGCCATCGTTAGGGAAGACAGAATACGAAGCTACCTGCTCCTCAAGCGTGATCTCGACCGCGCCCAACGCCACCGGCAGATAGGCCGGGATGTTTGAGGTAACGCCGAAGCGATGCGCGACGTCGATGACCTTGTGAATGCCGACACGAGCGGCCAGCTTGAGCGCGGGAATATTGCGCGACTCGGCAAAGGCATTCAGCACCGTCATCGCGCCCTTGTAGTCGCCCTCATAGTTGTGCGGCGTGTAGCTGCCGAAGCTTACCGGCCCATCGACGATGATGTCTTCGGGCTTGACTCCGTCTTCGATGGCCGCCGTGTACACATAGGGCTTGAAGCTCGATCCAGTCTGGCGCTCGGACTGCGTGGCCCGGTTGAATTGCGAAAGCGAGTAGTCGCGACCGCCGACCATCGCGAGGACGTCGCCCGAAGTGTTATCCATGGCCATCAGCGAGCCTTCAGCGCCAGAATCCTGCTCCAGAGTGGCCTTGCGCGCTGTGCCTTCCATGGCGAATTTCCCGTCCAGGGAGCCAAGCTGGACATAGATCACGTCGCCGGGCTTGACCAAATCGTCCCCGTGCGGCTTGCCGGTCCACTTCCAATCCTCAGGGGTCATCACAATGGACATGGCGCCGATCCGGGCGCGAATCTCCAATGGCAGCACTGAAGTGACCAGCGCATGGGTGTAGTCGCCGGGCTTGACGCGCATGGCCCAGTCGGGATGCTTGTATTCATCCGGGTCGACGCCTTGGGTCAGCACGTTTTGCGACGCACCTTGCCAGCCGCGCCGGTGCTCGTATGCAGCGACGCCCTCCTGAACGGCCTTGTTGGCGGTCTGTTGCAGGTCCAGATCGAGCGTGGTTTCAACCTTGAGACCAGCCTCGTGAACTTCTTCGGTGCCAAACTGCTTTTCGAGCTCACGTCGGACTTCTTCCACAAACCAGGGCGCGACGGACATCTCCGGCTGGGCGATGCGGAGGCCGAGCGGCGAGTTACGCGCGGCCTCGGCTTGCTGGTGGGTAATGGCCTTGTCGCCCTCCATCTCGCTGAGCACGAGATTGCGACGGCGAAGCGCTTTTTCAGGGTTGAGCAGTGGCGAATAGGCCACCGGGCCTTTGGGCAGGCCGGCGAGCAGGGCTGCTTCGGTCAGATTGAGCTCGCTGGCATGCTTGGAGAAGTAGAACTCCGACGCAGCTTCAAAGCCGTACATGCCATGGCCCAGGTAAATCTGGTTGCCGTAGAGGGTGAAAATTTGCTCCTTGGTGAAGGAGCGCTCAATCTGGATGGAAAGATACGCCTCCTGGACCTTGCGCGCGGTGGTGCGTTCGCTGGAAAGAAAGAGGTTGCGCGCCAGTTGCATGGTGAGCGTGGAAGCTCCCTGAGCGCGGCCATGCGATACGATGTCGTGCCACAAGGCCCCGGCTACGCGGAAGACATTGATGCCCCAGTGCGACTCGAAGTTCTTGTCTTCAATAGAGATAACGGCCTGGCGCAGGACGGGGGAGAAATCGTCGTAATTGACGATGATGCGGCGCTCCAGGGCAAAGGACCCAAACGGCCGGCCCTTTTGATCAAGAAGTTCAGTAGTGGTGGAGGGCCGATAGCGCTCCAGATCGTGAATCTGGGGCAGATCGACGGAGTAGACAAGGGTCAGGCCGGCCAGCGAGCCGGCGATCGCCGCCAAAGCAAAAAGGACGGTGAAGGTGACACGCCCAGCCAGTTTGCGCCGATGCCGTTCCGGCTCGTCCTGAGCAGCGATTCGCGGAGGACGAAAGCCGCGCCGCGCGGGTTCGCGCGTCGGTGAATGGGGCGGGGAGGTAGAAGCCACGGAAAAGATGCCTCAGCCCGAGCCTACCATGCGAGCTGCCGGTGCGGAGTTCGCATTCGGTCAGGATGTGCTCACCATGTACCAGTCAGGCAAATACCGAGTCAGGCAAGCTCAAGCCATGAACAAACGGGACGGCGAAGTCTTCGCCGTCCCGCTCTATTGCTATTCAGGATCGTAGTCTACTACAGTTTTAGGCTGCCTTGGCCTTGAGCAGTTCGAGAGCCTTATTCAGCGGGGCATCGGTCTTGGACGGAGCGGTATCTTCCGCGTCCGCTTCTGCTTCCTGCTCGGGCGTCGGCCCTGCCAGCACGTTGGGGGTAACCGCATCTTCGAGGAACTTCTTGCCTCCGGGGCTGGAGTAGAAAGCTACGGTTAGCACCAGCGCGGCGCCATCCGGCAGCTCCATCGTCTTCTGCACGGAACCCTCGCCGAAGGTGCGCTCGCCTACCAGGTCGGCGCGCTTGTTGTCGGCCAGTGCGGCGGCGGCGAGTTCTGCTGCGCCTGCCGTACCGCGGTTGACCAACACGGCCAGCGGTGCATCGGTCACAAACTTTGCAGAATCAGCGGTAAAGGTCTGAGTCGGAAACTTCTGGCCGCTGAGCGTGGCGAGCGTTCCCTGCTTGAGAAAGAGGTTGGCAAGACGCATTCCCTGCGCCTCGTCGCCGTCGGTTACGTCGCGCAGGTCGAGCAGCACCTTCTTGTTGCCGTTCTGGCCCATGGACTTGAGCCGCGCGGCAATCTCGTCGACACGCGCCGTGGTCAGGACTCCCGGCTTCAGGTAGAGGATGCTGGAGTTCTCATATTGCTGTTGGCCCAACGAAGGGACTGGCGCGATGGTCCGCGTGAGGGTTACTTTTTCTGGATCGGCTTTGCGGGGCCGAATCACTGACATGGTCAGCTCCGATCCAGGCTTGCCCTCAAGCAGAACCCTGATCATGGCCAGGGAAAGCTCGCGGGTAGACTGGCTGCCGATCAACTCGATGGCATCGCCGTCTGCGATGTGGTCCTTGTCCGCGGGAGAACCGGGCAAAACGCTTACGACTACTGCGTATCCGTACCGCTTTGAAACTGTGAGACCTACCTGGGCATCAGCACCGGCTGGGTGATCTTTGTAAATCTTGTATTCGGTGGGCGTGAGGTAGCTGGAGTCGGCGTCGAGGGTCTCAAGCAGGCCGTGGAGCGCGCCCGATGTTACATTGTTGATGTTCGGCTCGGTCACATACTCAGTCTGAATCTTCTTGAGCACCTGTTGATAGACGTTGATCTGCTTGTATGCGCCGTCATCATTGGAGTCGGCGCGGACTGCGCGCAGACCAAACTCCCCGACAATGAGGGCTACGAGCAGCCCCAGTGACAACACAAAGACAGTACGCGGAAAGAAACGATTCATCGCCACCCCAAACCCGGACAGACCCGCCGAAAAGGCAGAAAAGTCCACACCCTATAGACGAATGATACCGCAAACTGTTTTCAGACGATGGCTCGAAGGGCGTTCAGTGCTGAATTTACTGGCAATCAGGCCGTTCCGCGCTGAAGATTCTGGCTTCTGGGAATTACGTTCAAGCAGCTTGCAGCGCCCGGTCCCGCTTGCGTCTTTCGGAGCGCAGGACGGACCAGGCGTACAGGGCAACTACAACATATCCAAGCGCCGCCAGGCCGTAACCCAAGGCAACGCTGCCGGTTAGCCGCGCGATCCAGCCCATGAGGGGCGGAAAAACGGCTCCGCCGACAATACCGATCACCAGCAGGCTGCCGCCGATTTTGGTGTCTTCGCCCAGGTCGTGAACTCCGAGGGCAAAAATCGTGGGGTACATCACGGACATAAAGAAGCTGGTGACCAGAATCGCGTAGACGCCCACCATTCCGGGCCGAGACATGCCTACACAGACCAGCCCAAAGTTGATCACGGCATACATGCCGATCATCCGGGTGGGCGAAATGAACCGCATCAGCCAGGTGGATACGATGCGGCCGATGGCCATGGCCACCAGAGAGGCAGTCAGAAAATAGCCCGCCGTCTTATCCGACGCCATGCTGTAGGTGCGCATGTAGGGGATGAACATGCTCCAGGTGCTGATCTGGGTGCCGACATAGAAGAACTGCGCCAGGACGGAAAACATCAGGCGCGGATTCTTCAATAGCTTGCCGATGTTGCCGTGCCACTTTTGCGCGGTGGCGAGTTCTGTGACGTCCAGCTCGGCGTTGGAGTCGAGGATCACTGGAAAGCGTGTCCAGCCGATCACGGCGGCGAGCAGCAGCACGGCCAGACCTAGAATCACGTAGGTCGGCACCACGCGCAGAATCTCACTGTGCAGATAAGCGGCGTAGGTGCCCTGCGCCTTCATGAGAATTACTTCCGCCGGCTTTTTGTCGACGCCGGAAAAAATAAACCAGGTTCCGATCAACACGCCCGAGATCGCGCCGGGAGGGTTGAATGCCTGGGCGAAGTTCAGCCGCCGCTCAGAAGTGGAATGATGGCCGAAGCGCGCGATGAGCGGGTTCGCCGCCGTCTCCAATATGGAAGATCCACTGCCCACAATGAAGAGAGCGCATAGGAACGGCAGGTACTGGCTGAGAACCGCTGCCGGCCAGAACAGCAAAGTGCCGATGCCGAAGACAATCAGGCCCACCAGCAGGCCTGCTTTGTAGCCGAAGCGGCGCATCAGCAGTCCAGCCGGAATGGCCATGGTGCCGTAAGCTAGAAAGACCGCTGTCTGCACAAGTTGGGCCTGTAACAGGCTGAGATCCAGAGATTTTCGAAACTGCTGCACCAGAATGTCGGTGAGGCTGTTCGACATGCCCCAGACGAAGAAGATGAGCGTGGTGAGCAGAAAGGGCAACATCTGTCCTGCTGGGAAAATCGATTGCCGCTCCTCTGCCAAAGATGTTGTCCTGGAGGGCAAAGGCCCGGCTAATTGCATGTCATATCTCCGTAGCAAACCACTGTAAATCTCAGAGTGCAGACTGGTCTATCAAACGTAATCATTAACCGGACTATTCAGCAGGACCAGTCGACCATGATCTTCGTAAATTTGCCTGGGCTCTCGCTCCATTCTGACAGCATTCTCCCCGCTTCTTCGGGAGCGACGATGGCGCTGACCGCATCATCGACGGGAAATCTCCCCGCTTCCAACATGCGAATCACTTGATGGAAATCCTCCGGCAAGGCGTTTCTGCTGCCCAGGATATCGAGTTCTTTTTGCACGAAGAGGCGCGTCTCATAGCTGACCGGCTCTTTGGTATAGCCGATATATACCACTCGGCCGGTGAAAGCGACTTCTTCGACCGCGGCACGAAAGGTGAGCGGCAGGCCAATGGCCTCGATCACGACGTCGGGCCCGTCGCCGGCGGTGATCTCGGCCAGGCTGGCATGCAAGTCCTGCTGGGCCGTATTGATCAGGTGCTTCGCTCCTGCTTTGCGGGCCACTTCGAGCTTGCGGTCATCCATATCGATGGCAATCGTGGTCGCTCCGAGAAAGGCGGAGCCGGCGATGGCTCCAAGGCCGATGCCTCCGCAGCCGAATACGGCGACTGTGTCCCGCGCAGTCACCCGCCCTCGCGCCACGGCATGGGCTCCTACAGTGAGTGGCTCAACGAGACAAAGTTCCTTACGCGAGAGCGTTGCGGCGTAGAGCTTTTCGACGGGCATTGAGATATATTCGGTCATCGCGCCGTCGCGCTGGACGCCCATGGTCTGGTTGTTCCGGCAGGCGTTGAAGCGGCCCCGGCGGCAGCTTGGGCAACTGCCGCAATGGGTGTACGGAGACACGGTGACCGCAGTCCCGGCAGCCAGACCGACGCCCAGACCGGTAATCCCTTCGACTACCGTCGCGGCCACTTCATGGCCGAGGATGCGTGGAAACGCCACCATGGGATTGCCGCCGCGAAAGGTAGTGAGGTCGGTGCCGCACATGCCGACCAGATCGACCCGCAGCAGCACCTCTCCGCTGTTGGGTCGATCAAGATCGGGAACATCGACAATCTGTGCCGAGCCGGGTGCTCGCACTTGAAGAGCCTTCAACCAGTACCTCCCAGAAGTTCGAATCGGCGTGGCCGCCTGAGTTGACTGAGACGCTAGACTCTCACGCCGATTCTTACTCAGGCAAATGCCACGCTACTCGGCCTGTTTTGGCTTATCTGCAGCCGCGGGCTTATCTGTTGAAGGCTTCTCGGGCAGAAATGGCGGCTGCTCGTACTTGTAGAGCACGTTGAAGAAGAACTTGTAGGTGCCGTGCGACTGGCCTCTCCACTGCGGTTTGAATCCGTAGAGAAAGACGCGCCCTTTCCCGTAAGGAACCTCAAGTGCGGCAATCTTGCCCTCGATCGCTTCCGGATGCAGGAGCAGTCCGCTCTCCAGCGGATTGGTTTCTTTGGGATACCGCGCCAACACTGCGCCTTTGAAGCCCGGCTCGGTCTCAAATGCCGGCCCCTGCTCGAACATCACCGACACTTCGCCGGGCAAGCCAAAGGTCACCGGCCTGTCGCGCGATTCGAGATCCACGCGCAGCAGAGCGCCACTGCAAAAGAACTTATCGCTCTTCACTCCTTCCAGCACGTTCTTTACTGGCAGAGACATGAGAGGGATCAGCGCAGCCGCGGTCTGATTGAAGGCCACCAGCGTTCCACCTTGGCGCACAAATTCGCGCAGGCTCGCCAGCCCCTCATCGTTCAGGCCGCCCGCGTATTCGCCCGGTACAACTCCGACGCCGAAGCCGCTCACCAGTGTTCGCTCGCGCATATCGGGCAGGATTACTACATCCACGCGATCCTTGAGGCCGCCGGAGCGCATATCCGCGTTGTACAAGCTGATCGGCTTGAAACCGTACTGCTCCAGAATCCAACGCGTCCAGCCCTCATCGATCGAAGCATCCCACGGTCGGTAGAGGCCAACGCGCGCCGGGTGAATCACCCTTTCGTGCGCCGGAGCCTTGTCGATCGCAACTGCCGAGGCTCCATATTTTCCGCTCAAGTCGGACAGTGTGCCGCGGCTTACTCCGCTCACGACCAGAGCGCCTGATTCCATGCCTTCGGGCGTCTTCTCGCTGTCCTCGTCAAAGGCTACCGAGCCGCCGCTGGCCAGCACATCGTTTGCCAGGCGAAAGCTCGCATTGGCCTGGTGAGTCAACACAAATTGGGTTCCCGCGCCATCGACCTTGGCGACAGGCAAATCCACCTGCGTAATCTGTTTCAGAGCGCTCAGCTGATCCTTGGTGACCGGGTCGGAGACTGCGTCCACCTGCACGCCCATCTGCAGCGGTAGAGTCCAGCCGGTTACGTCATAGGGCAGATCCACAGCCTTCGCTGTTCCGGCAGCCATCGCTTCCGGGTAGCGCTGCACTTCGAACAGCTCCTTGGCTAACCCGGCGTATGGCTGGTTCATCAGAATCACCCACGACCCAGCCGGATAGTCTCGCCCGTTAGCCTTAAAGGCCGCCGTAGTCGTGTTGACGGTAAGGCCGTTCTCAAGCATGATGTGCGCCAGTTGCGCCGCTTCCGGCACGTCCCGCTGCGTGCTGGGAATCACATACGCGAAAGGCGGTTCCTGGTCGTAGCGTTTGATGTTGTCGCGCGCTGCCTGGTACTGGTTGTAGAGCAGCGTCTCATGGTATCGCGCAGCAGTATCGAGCACGGACATCGATCCCGCCACCATGTAGTCCACTGCATCCTTGAGACGCCACCATCCGCCCTCCCAGGGAGTGGTGTACATAGTCAACGCTTTCAGGTCCTGCCGGTCCTTGGGAAACTCATCGACCGTATAGAACCTGGGCGTCGCATAGTGATAGAGCGCCGTCTCGGTAAAGAACGAAATCTCGTTACGGAACGAGCCGGCATAGTCCACAAAGCCCGGATACCAGTTATCGAACTGCGATTCGCTGATCGCGCCCGGCATCTGGTGCTCGTTCAGGTACGCAGTCATGTCGGTGCCAATGACGTTGAACCAACTGCGCACATACTGGCTGATATTCGAAGAAATCGGGTCAGAGAACGGCGGAATCCAGATGCGCGCAGGAAACGGCGCAGTCTGGTGCTGGCAGTAGAAGATGGCCGGGCTATATTCCAGCTCGGTCTTGGTCACTACCTGCGATTCCTTCATGTTGAGCATGTAACCGTCGCGATTGTTGTCGTGGCCCACATAATCCTGAAAGAGCCAAGGCATTGGGCTCACTTCATACCGTGTGCCAACATTCTTGCGATACCAGGAGACCACGAGGTCCTGCCCATCAGGATTGAGCGTCGGATAGAGGAGCAGAATCTCGTTGTTCAGAATCCTGTCGATCTCAGGGTCATTCTGCGCTGAGAGCAGCTTGTACGCCAGCACCATGGAGTGCTGCGGTCCGGCCACTTCACTTGAGTGCAGGCCTCCGTCGATATGCACGATCACCTTGGCCGTCTCCGAGAGAGCCTTAGCTGCGGCATCATCCAGACCCCGGGCCAGCGATAGCCGCTTGGTGTCCGCCTTGTATTCGTCCAGCTTGGCCAGATTCTCAGGCGACGAAATCACCGCGATCTCAATATCGCGGCCTTCGGTGGTCTTGCCCACCGTAAACATCTTCATGCGGTCGGAATGGGCTGCCAGCGCGTGAAAATACTGAATCTCTTCTTCGTAATTGGCGAGGTAGTAATCGTCTCCGGGATTATGCCCCAGCACAGAAATCGGCGTGGGAACCTGAGCAATTCCGCGCATTCCATGCACTGCTAGCACTGCCACAACGACAAGAAAATACCGACAATGATTCCGAAACCTCATATTCCCTCACCTTTCGCAGACAACCCTTTAAGAATTTTGGCTTAGAGAAAACAATAAACTAGCGGGCAACCTGTTGGGCTGCTAATTGGGACTTATAGAAATTCAATACAGATACTTGTTCCCAACATGACGATCATCGCGTAGGATTGGCTGTCTAAATGCAGCCCAAGAGTATCGGGACCACAGCGGCGTCTCGATGTCTCGCCCTATTGTCAATGCCGTTCGCCCCAAGCACTCGATCCGATCCCGATTCTATCGACTCAGGAGCAGCATCAGCATGAGCCCACGTCTAGCACATTCAGACTGCATCGCCGCTTTGAGCGTCACCCTTCTCAATGCGATTATGGCACTCTCCCAGACGCCGGTTCTGACGACGCGGCCAAACTGGAGTGAGTTGAATCCCGTCACCAGGCTAACCGCCGAGACGTTTGCACATCCGCCAGCCACAGACCGGCCATGGGTTCGCGTGAATACCCCGGACAACGTGACATCTGAGGAACTGCGGGCTGAAATCTTCGAGATGAAGAAGAGCGGCATCGGCGGGCTTGAGATCGGACAGGGGACGTTCCCACAGACACCCCAGTTAGTTGCGATCCTGCAAGCGGCCAATGAAGCAGGGCTGAAGGTGAGCCTCAGTCACGGCTCGACCGTAAGCCCGGCAGGTTATAGCTTCAACGAAGACAACGTGCGCAAGACGCTGCTCTTCACGGCCTCGAAGCTATCTGCGGGCGAAGTGGCAGATATCACCTTGAGCGCTCCGCTGCCTCCGCCAAACACGGGCTTTGGGGGTGGTGCCCGTCCCGCAGCGCCACCGGCGCCTCGGCGCAGCACATTGATCGCAGTGCTCGCCTACCGTTGCGCGTCATCCACTTGTAATGCCAGCGGTCCCATCACCCTGGATGCCTCGTCGGTCGTCGATCTCACCTCCACACTGACCGACATCGACAAGAATGGTGTTGCGGGCGGAACGACTACAGGGCGCCTTAAGCGGACAGCGCCTGCGGAAGGCCAGTGGCAGATCATCGCACTTTGGTCCCAGGGAGTCTTTGCGCAGCCTGACCTCTTCAGCAAGCAAGGCACCGATGAACTCATCCGCGGCATGGAGACGGACTGGACCCCTGAGGTGAAAACGCTGCTGAAGCAGAATGGCGGCGATATCTTCTACGACTCCCATTCGTCGGATCGTGGCAGCCCCACCGAGTTGTGGACCAACAATATGGAGGCAGAGTTCAAGGCGCGACGCGGCTATTCACTCATCCAGAGTGCGCCAGCGCTGTTTGAAAAGAACTTCACCTTCAGCGACGGAAGCGCGCCCCGAGTGCGCAATGACTTGAACGCCGTCCGTGGCGACCTATGGATCGAAAACCATATCAAGCCCATGGAAGCCTGGGCGCACAGCTTCAATTATCGAATTCGATTGCAGCCCTATGGTGAACCGGTTACAACGACGCCCGACGAAATTGAGGCCGCTAGTGCGCTGGATCGTCCAGAAACCGAGTCCCTGTTCTTCGGTGATGAGGTGGATAGCTACTTGCCCATCGCTTCCGCAAACCACGTCACCGGCAATACGTGGTTTTCGACCGAATGCTGCGCGGCGCTCGGTAAGGCCTATGCGCAGACCTTTCAGGACGCCCTCATCCGTATGCACCGCAGCTATGCCGGTGGTGTCACCAAGCTGGTCTATCACGTCTATCCGTACCGCGATGCAGCAGACGCGAAGTGGCCTGGCTACCACTCCTTTGGTCCGGCAGGCTTTGCCAATGCGTGGGGACCGCGCAATCCAAACTGGATCGACGCGCCGGCGTACAACGACTATCTGGCGCGTACCCAGCAAGTGCTCACTCAGGGAGAAGCCAAGGTAGACGTGGCCATCTACATGCAGAACTATCTCTACCCCGCGCCGATGTTCGTCAAGGGCGGCTTCCATATCTGGCCAGACACCAGACTGCAGGAGGCAGGATACACTCGCGACTATCTTGATCCCACATTGCTCGCCATGGTCGACGCAACAGCAACGGTCGGTCACATGGCTATGGGTAGGGCAACCTACAAGGCATTCGTCATCGACAGCGAACAGCAACCGGCGAGCGATCCAATCAAGACCTCCATGCCGCTCGACGCTGCGCGCAGGATCCTTGCACTCGCAAAGGCAGGACTGCCGATCATCATCGTCGGTACTGCACCTAACCAGACACCAGGCAGGGCACCGGCGGACGACATCGTCCTGCAGGCTCTGATGCGTGATCTTATGCAGATAAGGAATGTGCACCAGGTTGCACACGAAGCCGATGTACCGGCACTTCTGCTGTCACTTGGCATTCATCCGGCCATGGAACCCGGATCATCGTCGCCGCTGCTCAGCGTGCACCGCCGTGACGCCGCAAAGCACGCTGACTACTACTTCCTCTATAACGAGGGTATGGTCACGCCGCTGAACGAACCGGGCAACTTGTTTGAACCGGCGGAAGGCAAGACCTTTGACCAGCAGGTTCATCTCCAGGGTGAGGGCAAGCCTTATCGCATGGACGCTTGGACTGGCAAGATTACGCCCATTGAAAACTTTGTCGCTACGAAGGAGGGTGTCACCTTCCGCCTCGACATCGCCCCGGATGACGCGGCAATCGTCGCGATCAGCACATCGACTCTAGGGGTTGTGCCCACCACCCCGAAGGGCGGCACAGCCGGTTCCTTGCCGGCGCCCATCAATCTCACCCAGAGCAAGTGGCATCTCTCTGTCGAAGACTGGCAGCCAGCAAACGACTATGCCACTACCGGCGTGAAGGCAACGGAAACCAGGAAAGAGATCAAGCAGCTCAACATAGAGGGCGTGAAGCCTTGGCCACAAATCCCTTCGCTCAAAGACGTCTCCGGCATCGGCACCTATACTGCCAGCGTCAACTTGCCCTCCGACTGGAAGATCGGAACCGGCGCCCGGTTGACCCTGGGCGAAGTCTTCGATTCGTTCAAGCTCTCGGTGAACGGGAACGATGTGCCGGTGAATCAGATCAGCGCCACAGTAGAGGTTGGCCCTTATCTCCATGCCGGCGTGAACACTCTCTCCGTAAGAGTAGCAACTACCCTGAACAACCGCCTCTCTAGCCTCGATGCGGCTGTCGCGAAGCGTGGCCTCATTCAGGATTATGGACTGATTGGCCCCGTCGTGCTTGCACCCCACAACTAGCTGGGCTCTGGGCCAGATTCTCGACTTTCGCAGACTTGCGGCGAGGCTCTGCAGGACGCGTCCTGTCCACCCCCGGGAGCAATCCGAGACGAACCCAATCGGCCAACGGACCGAGCGGAGAGTGGATGTGAAGCGGACGGACGACTTCGTACTCTGAGTCGGGGGAAACACTTGCAGGTGGCAGTCTGCGTGTGGCATCTAGCTCTGTCTATAAATCGTAGTGGCTCAAATCCACCTTGACGCGGGAATCAGGAATCCCACCCCCTCTCAGAGCGCAAACGAAAAAACCGAGCGAGCCGCTAAAAAGAGAGACCACACCCTGGCTCTTCATCCTGCGCGTTGTTCAAAATTGCTGAAAACCTCGGGGTTCCGGAGAAGGGGACCATGAAGTGTTTCTCTGTTGATCAACCCATACTTTGTCTCTTGTCGAAGACTCATCTAACGAGAACGATTAAGCACCTCTGCGTCTGTGACCAGAAAGAGGCGTTCGGCGGGGTCGGCCGATGGTGCGCAACTCCGCGGCCACCATCGCATTGCTTGCGCCGCCCGTACACTCCAGGACGATGCGGGAGCGAAAGGCCACCAAACGGGCGCTGCGTGACTCGCTGTGCGCTCCAACTCGTGCTTCTTCGATCATCCACGACGAGGCTCCATAACTCACCGTAGAACCTGGCAAACATATATGGAAGCTACTTTTTACTCAGGAGACCGGGAATGTGCACAATCGAACAGAAATTAATGAAATGTTCAAAATTGAACATCAATCATTGCCTGCCTGGCGGTAAACAAACCAGATGTCTGTGAATTGCTGTTTCACGGCTTTTGATTACCACGTCAGCCGGATGGCACCGGCATCCATCTAGTTCCTAAAAACTGAGAAGAGCTCTTTCGGTGCGGAATGGAAACGCGTGGAAGTCCTACCCGTTCGAGGAGGGCGAAGCTTTGGCTGAAATGATGTGCGAGGACGTTCATCTTGATACGCGCAGCGCTGTGCCGAATTGCTCGCTGGAATCTCAATTCGTGCCGCATTGGTTTGCCGTCTACACGTCTCCTCGCCATGAGAAACGCGTCGATCAGCACTTGGATGTGAGGGGGGTTGAGCACTATCTACCCCTATATCGCACACAGCGCAAGTGGAGCGATGGCTCAAGGGTTACCTTGGATCTTCCCCTCTTCCCCGGATACATATTCGTATGCATAAAGCGGACGGAACGAGTGCGAGTGCTGGAAGTGCCGGGCGTAGTCGCCATTGTCGGCGGAGCGCGGCGCGAACCTGCTCCATTACCGGATGCAGAAATCAACGCGATGCGATCAGGGTTGCACCTGCGACGCGTCGAACCTCACGCGTTACTAACGGTGGGGCAACGGGCTCGGATTCGAACGGGTGCTCTTGCCGGGATGGAAGGCGTTGTTGTCAGACAAAAGAACAGTCTCCGCGTCGTCCTCACAATGGATCTCATCATGCGAAGCGTTGCGGTGGAAGTCGATGGAACGGAATTGGAGACTTTAGACTTTGATATTTCGCACCTTTCAAGTGACTGCACGCTGTAGGCAGCAGCCCCGCTAAGAAAACCGTTTCCGCCGCATGAGCCTGTCCTCCGCTTTTCTTTCGCATCCAGTTTGCAATCAAGAAAGTTTTTTATTTTATTTCAAGCCTATAAGTGTGTTGGTTAGCCGCCGGGGGTGAGCGCTGCCCCGAGAGTGCCATTGGTGCTTTGCCGCATGGGTAAATTCTCCATTTCAAAGAGTTGAACGCCTAAGAATAGACCCCGGGGAGGGTCAACTAATGAATGTCCATGAGAGCATTCGCTATTCCTGGCCATTGAATCCGCCCCCTACGCCACGCACGAATGTCCTTGGTGTCGGAGTCTGTGCGATCAATATGGAGGATGCGATTCGGTTAAGTGACTCGCTGATCCGGAAAAATGGAAGAGGCTATGTCTGCGCGACCGGTGTGCACGGCGTCATGGAGGCCCAGGCAGACCAGGCATTTCGAGGTATTCTCAACCGAGCCTTTATCGCGACACCGGATGGCATGCCAATGGTATGGATTGGCCGGCTGGTCGGGCACCATCGTGTCCGTCAAGTTAGCGGCCCCGACTACATGTTTGAGTTGTGCCGCTTCTCAGTAGATCAGGGATACCGGCATTTCCTATACGGCGGGGCTGAAGGAGTTGCAGAACACCTGGCCGCGGAGTTGGAAAGAAAGATCCCAGGCCTCCAAATTGCCGGCACCTATACTCCGCCCTTTCGCCCACTGAATTTGACCGAAGAGGCTGAACTTACGGCCCTGGTTGCTGAAGCAAAACCAGACGTCTTCTGGGTGGGCCTAAGTACCCCGAAACAAGAGCGCTTCATGTCGTATTACCTGGACAAGCTGGATGTAAAGCTGATGGTCGGGGTTGGGGCTGCATTCGATATCCATACGGGGCGCATCAAGGACGCTCCCCGTTGGGTGAAGAACGTGGGCATGCAGTGGCTGCATCGTCTGTTGCAAGAGCCGCGCAGGTTATGGCGCCGTTACTTGATTAACAATCCACGTTTTATCTGGAATATCAGTCTCCAATTCCTGGGGTTTTACAAATTCACGATCGATGGTTGAAGAGACTTCATCGAGAGGCATTTCTGTCTGCAATACCCTGGGGAAACGGTCTCCAGACGCGCTCGTTCATGTACATCGACGACCGCATCAAGGGTTTCCAATTGATATTGAATTCATACACTTTCGAATCCATCAACCTTGGATCCAGCGAGGCAGTTAGCATCAATCAACTCGTAGATGTCGTGGAAGATATCGCGGGAATCGAGTTGAAGCGGAAGACTTGGATGCTCCCAAAGAAGTGAATGGGCGGAACAGCGACAACGCACTCATTCAAAAATTACCTTGGCTGGGAACCGAGTCTATCCTTGCGCGCGGGGCTTGAGAAGACCTACTCCTGGATCTATCGCCAATACCAGTTTCGAGAGCGCGGCGACCCCGGCACGGTTCGCGAACTCGACGTCGCGCATGTGTAGCTGAAGGC
>Ga0302326_10011131_pt1 | contig 19400 bp, 24 predicted proteins | sample Palsa_T0_3_FD_202264 | JGI IMG/M metagenome (GOLD analysis project Ga0302326, IMG submission 202264) | Peat permafrost microbial communities from Stordalen Mire near Abisko, Sweden - Palsa_T0_3 | ecosystem: Environmental > Terrestrial > Soil > Palsa > Peat permafrost | place: Sweden: Abisko...
TCCACACCAGCGGCGTCGTGCTGTCGACCGTTCGCCACGCCGGCGATCTGGATTATCGGTTGGTCGTCGTCCGCGATTGCTGCGCCGACCCAGATGCAGAGGTGCATGCGATGCTGCTCGACATCGTCATCCCGAAGCAGGCGGCCGTCGTCACCATGGCGGAACTCGCCGGCGCCCTGCCTGGCAGGTCTTCATGAACGAACGCGAGCGATAGACCTGGAGAAGCGTCGCCACTCCGTCACCAATCCCTTGCCTCGCACGGGCCTCAGGAGTATCTGGCACGAGTTGGTCGAGCGGATTATAGCCGGAACGTCGACGTTAACTCCAACAACTGAATGTTTCGAAACCGGGATGCTAGGCCCGACGTGTGGCACCAGCTTCCGGTTCGCGACTCTACAAGCAGTGCGGCAAAGGCGGCGCCGACCCCCAATATCCAGCCCTCGTTATTGACCGCATGCTCACGCATTCCTGGCCGCTTGACGTGTGCTATCGGGCAGTGTTTTGTGTGAGTTACAACATTGACTCACTTAAAATCGGGCAACGTACTGCCGTAGCGAACGTCCCGCAGTGAAAACACCAAGGTACTTTGGCAAATGGGTCGCCGAGGGTCACGGCGAGCGCCCCGCTTCCCCGGGCTAGATTCGAACTAGCAACCCTTCGGTTAACAGCTATTCGGTTCGCACATTCAACTTGCCGATTTCGAGGGTTATCCCAACGGAAACCAAAGGGGTTAGAGGCACAAAAGCCCCACCTGGGAACCCCGAGAGGCAGTTCAAACGGACTCCAAATGGACTCCAGAAACGTAGAGGCTTCGTCCCATTGGCATTTGATCGGCCACTCGATTCGGAGCGACCTCGAAGCTTTCATTGATTCGCAAAAAAGTGTCGGATAGGATAGGCGTATCAAGCACGAGTGTGAAAGCAGCAGGCTGCCGTGACTCACGACACCATCACAATCTCGCCGGGTTTGCGCTTTCGAGCCGCCATGATCCTGGCGATCATTGCGGATGCACTCCAAATCGTCGTTTTTCCCTTATTCGTCGCGGGCGCTGCATCGCCTGCTGATGACATACTCGATTTTGGTATTGGAGCCGTGCTGGTTTACCTTCTTGGCTGGCACTGGGAATTTCTGCCATCGTTTTTTGCCAAGCTCGTGCCCGGAGTCGATTTAGTTCCTTTCTGGACGATGGCGGTTGCAAACGTCTATCGGAAATCGAAGCGGATCGTGGTCACCACAGAAGAAAGTCGCGAGGAGCACCCCATGCTTTTATGAGAACTGGCAGGCGGGTCCGCATAAGACGGTGATGCACGTAGGACCTTGCGGTCACTGCAACGACGGTAAGGGCAAGGCTGGGGGTTACGATCCTCGACACGCCAAATGGCACGGTCCTTTCAAGACGCTCGCAGATGCCGAGGCTGTATCGGCTGGGATAAAGAACGTTGTTCTCGGTACTGGGGCGTTTCATCAGAGCGTGATGCCTGCGGCGGTTCCTGTCGGGGAAAATCATGGCTCAACAAGCGCCGCTCAATTATGTCTTCTACATTGCAGCCGCTCCGGAGAAGGTGTGGGAAGGATTTGTGTCGCGGGAGTCCAATCGCATCATCTTTGCGGGCGCTGAGTTCGAGGCGGACTTGAAGCCCGGCGGCTCGATGGCGTGGGTCGGCCCCGGGCCTGACGGTAAGCCGATGACTTACGTCGGAGGCAAGGTGTTGCGCGCCGAGCCGCCGAAACTCCTTCAATACACTTTTGCGATGATGAAGAGTGACAAAGCGTCTCGCGTAACTCTTGAATTGCTGGCGGAGACCGAAGCCACCAAAGTAACGGTGACGCACGACGAGTGGGCCGGAGACGACCCCAATTACGCCGCCTGCGCCGATGGATGGCCGCGAATTCTTTCACGCCTAAAAACGCTGATTGAAACCGGAAAGACATTCAAGCCGCACTGATTCGAGCCGGAATTATCTAAGACAAGATGTTCCTGCGCGTAATAAAGCACTGATCCGAAATTTGGCTGCTTGAGAACAGACGCCCGCATGTTGTCTAATGCTCGGGGAGGACTTCTAATGGACATCGTAAGGGCATTGAAGACGGAAGAACGGAAGCTGGAGAAATACGCGAAGAACGCGCTAAAGCAGTTGGCTACGCTGAAAGCGACTATGAAATTCTTTGGTGGTACGACGCCAGGCACGAAACTTGTTTACGGGAAGAAGCGCCGCAAGATGTCGGCGGCTGGCCGACTGGCGATTTCAAAGGCCACCAAGGCACGGTGGGCTAAGGTTCGTGCAGCCAAGGCACCGAAGCGTCGTCGGAAGATGTCGGCTGCTGGCAGAGCGAGCATCGTGAAGGCACAGAAAGAAAGGTGGGCCAAGATTCGAGCGGCGAAGAAGGCCAAGAAGGCCGTTTAGGCGCGTACCCTCAAATCGTATATACCTGTCTGCTTAGTTGACCGCTAAGTTAACAGCAGGGTAAACTTCACTCGTTCTCTTATCTCAATTGATCGGAGGAGCAGCCCCATGGCTCTGAGACTCCCATGGGGGCTGGTGAGTTTTTGCGTTCTTCTTGGTGCCATCCCCATTCGCTTCGTACGTCAGCCGTGGGTAGCTCGCCATACGCAACCAAGCGAGCGCAATCCGCTTCTCTAAAACTTCCGTTGAATCCGACACCGATTCCCAAGGAACTGAGTGTAGATTCATGCGAGGTCAAAAACCGCTCGTTCTACCGGCGGGTAATATGCGGCGAACCGCCTGCCGTTAGCGCGGTAGGAAGTTTGGTTGGAGCGATTTCTGCTTTGTTCATAGGAGCTATGGCATTTTGGTTGAACCTAAATACGCGTAAAGGACAAGTAGCGCATGATCAAATGAGGATGTTGCTCGAAATTGATTCAGAATTGATGCGAAATCCGAAACTCTGGGAAGCACACGGAGACCGATTCAGAATGACTGGTATGGCAGCGCCGAGCTACCCAGTCGCTAACTCCACACCCGTTACGAAACGACAACTGGAGCTTTTGGCTTTCGTGCTGAGATATTTTAATTTCTTTGATTTTGTCTAAGGAGCCTACGGTCGAGGGCCCCGCGTCCGGAAAAAGACCAGACAGAACTGGGATGCATGGTACCTATACATGAAAGACTTTTGTGCAGACAATGCTTTTGCTTACGAAGCTTGGCAGGAATTCGGGATTAAGAAGAAGATATATTCTGTGCCGTTTACGAAGTTCCTGACTGAACTATTTCCCACATCCTCATCAACCGGCAATTCGCCTGGATCGGGTGCGGTTCCCACCGTCACGGCTCCGACCGCACCTGCCCCGGCTGCACCTGCTCCGACGACACCTGCTCCACCGCTCACGAAGCCAGGATCACAAATTCCATAAGACTCGACCTCTCATCCGCGATCAACCCGGTGGCGCTCAAGTCTTGCCTGGAACTCGGTTAGCAGGCCAGCCGGCGTCGATCCTTCGCATCAATTCTTCGGCAAGTTCGAGGGATTCCATGAAAGCCGTCTGGCGTGCTGGTGAGGGGTCTGCCTTCGAGTGCAGGCATCTTGCGGCAGAGGAGAATGGCTGCGATGACGCCGAGCGTGCGCTTCCGTCCTTCATCCATCGGGGGAGTCTAACATGTTCGCTTTATGTTCCCTACGAGAGGCGGGTAGACCTCCTGGCCGCGATGGCGATTCAGGACGGAACCCGCTGCTAAGAAACAGCGGATGTCCGCGCGGCGGGGGCGGGCGAGAGCACTGGTGCGGTTTGTCCATGCGGTGAGCCTTATGCTGGCTGCGAGACACCCTTGCCACGTTGCTTCATTTCGTACAGGGTCTGGTCTGCGATGGGAAGCAGCTTTTCAATCGTTTCACCGTCATGAGGGTAGACTGCGACGCCGACGCTGACTGACAGCTGAGGTTGCTGGCCGTCACTCGCTATACGCTCACGAATCCTACGGGAAAACTGCTGAGCGCCTTCAATTCCTGTCTCTGGCAGAATGACACCGAATTCATCGCCGCCGTAGCGACCGGCGATATCGATGCGGCGACACTGGTCGCCCAGAATATTGGCTACCCTACACAGCGCCCGACTCCCTACAAGATGGCCATAAGTGTCGTTAATTTTCTTTAGGCCATCTACATCGAGTAGAAGAAAGGCAATAGGCCGGGCTGTGCGTCGCGAGCGGTTCGTCTCTCTTCCAAACACATTGAGCAGGTCGCGCCAGTTGGCCAAACCCGTTAACGGATCGCACGCCGCCAGATGAAGGACCTCCTCTTCCGCCGACTTGCGTTCCGTAATATCGAACGCCGTGAGTAGCCCGGCTGGCCTGCCACGAATCTCAATCCGGCGCATAGTGACGTCGAGCCACCTTGCGCCGGCCTCTTTTGTCAGGACTTTAATTTCGAAGCGTCGGGGACCATGCTCTCTCTGCAAGCATGCCAATCCTTGCTCAATCAGAATGTCTCGGGAATCCGGGTGAGTAATCTCCCACGAACTCAAGCCATAGAGCTCTTCGCGCTTATATCCGGTAATTTCCTCGGCCGCCCGATTCGCGTAGTAGCACTGTGTCCCCTGGTAGACGATGATCGCAGAGGCTACCGTTTCCGCCAAGGTACGGAATCTATCCTCGCTTTCCCGCAGAGCGGCGTCGGCATGTTCTCGTTCCTCGCGAATGTATTTTTCTTGCAAAGCCCGACGGATGGCTACGGGGAGTCGAGTCAGTCGCTCTTTCAAAATGTAGTCGTCCGCGCCATGCTTGATACACTCCACTGCCTTTTCTTCTCCGAGCGCTCCGGACACCAAGATGAAGGGTATGTGTCTGTTCTGCTGCCGCACCAGTCGCAGGGCATCCATCCCCGTCCAGCTCGCAAATTGGTAACCCGCCAAAACCACGTCGTAGTCTTGCGTGCGCAGCTTTTCGGAGAGGTCTTCAAGCGCAGGGACCGGGTCGCACCGGAACTCCAGGTTTGCGTTTGTTAGGGCCCTGCGGCATAGCTCCAAGTCAGCAACATTGTTCTCGAGAAATAAGATCCGGACCGGACGCTCGGAGAGTGGACACTCTTTTGGCGATTCTTCGTTCATTGGATCCGCCTTTGCCGATCCGACGGGTGAGCAGCGCTGGTTACTCGCAGGTGAGGGGTAGCGGTGACGTTGCTAGCGGATCTGTCGGACGTTGGCACGTTATTAAACCACTATGGAAATTTTCGGCGCGCAGCTTCGCGCCGTCAAGTCTGAACCGGCTAATCATGCCGAAACGATAACTCAGGGCCTCCTAGTAGACAGTTTGTCAGCGGGCCTGGTTGACGGCGCACTCGCAAGAAATGCGCTCTGTACGTCCCGTTCGAGGAAGCGCGCGGATAGGCCTAGGTCGGTGTTTTCTCATAGTCTCGCCATAGAGGCTTGTCGGGTGACTCATACGAACGTGTGCCAAACTGAACAGATGCCCTTCCTTCATCGCAATAGATTAGTGGTTGTGTTGGATAATCGCGGATCAATTCTGCGCACCACGCTTTACGTTGTTGCGGCTGTAAGTCGAGGACGGAGTCGAGGGAATTATGGCATCGAAACCGAAAACAGGCTCACGTTTGCGGTCTTCCGGCGGTCGGGGTTGTCGCCAATCGGGCTCGGAGAAATTATCGCGGATTTCGACGTGTGGGAGGCGGGCAATCTCGACGCTGCGACAACCAGCGTTGCGTATTAGGAACATGTGCTAAATGGAACAGGCGACGAAAACTAAAGAGGTTATAAACACTCAACTCCACGGGACAGAGAATGATCCACGTCCCCACCCCCGGGGCCGGATAGGTTAACCGCTATTCGGCTCTTTTTTCGTTCTCTCTTAACGGAACGATCCGAACCACTGCCGATGGTGTGATTCCCAAAGGACCCATTTCCTGCAAAGTGCCATCGCGATTCACATTCTTGATCCAAGGGTATGGGAGACCCCAAACTATTACCTATGAAAGCACAGTGCCGCATTCCAGTAGTCACTTATTCCCGAAGTTGGACAACTAATCTGAGGGGTCCCGTGCGGCGCTTTGCCTTGGCCCATTTGCAGGTCACCGCGCCAGGGACCTCAGAACTGGGTACAAGCGATTCAGACGACTTGCGAAAAGAGTTCTCGGGCTTCAATAAAACTAGGCGGGGCGATCACAAAGGAGAACGAGGAATGAAGATATTTGCAGCAGCCATACTAGCGGTTCTGGCCGCCGCTTTTCCAGCCGGAGCACAGGAACACGCGCCACGTGTGGAAACATGCCGGGCCGATCTTACCACCTGGAACGGTGAAATGTCCGGTTATTGGGGCGCAGAGAACGTTAAACATGATTCTAGCTTGCCCAATAAGAGTGCGGTAAGCAGCCTTAGTGCGGCGGAGTTGCTAAACCGAGCAGCAGAAATAGGGCAGTGTTTAAACGTAGATAGTTCCAACAGGTCAGCCTACGAAGGCTTGGAAGCTCTGTACTTGCAAATTGTAGGGGACCGCGCCCAGTGGTTTATCAAACGCCACGGGCTTGGACGCAGTTTCGACAAAGAAGATAAGGCGGGCATGCGATAGAGAGTTTGCAAACTCGCTCTCCAAAGCGATTTTTAAATAAACTCTACCCTTGCCAGGGCAGACGGCCATGACCCTTGAACTTCCGGTTGAGCGACGCGACAACCTCCTCCAGCGTGAGCTTGGCGCTGGCGAGGGTGATTTGTTCTCCCATATACCCGGTCCGGCTGGACCAGTGCTCCCACGATTCCAGACTCCTCGCGTGCGCCCCGGTCTCGGTGTGGAATTGTTCACTGTAAACCAAGAGATTTGTTTCGAGCTCCGATGCAGGCTTGCTCACGCGACGATCCGTCCGGATTGGCTTCCTGTCCACTTCGGCCAATAGATTGTGAGCGTCGTGCGACAGGTGAGCGGTCTGCCAGGACTCCCGGGCGTGACCGATCGCAATAACAGCTGGCCAGAGTGCCCGGTGAATATAGGTAATCTTGCCGGAAATCAGCTTGCTCACGAGCACATCCGGATGTGCTGCCAACTCGCAATTCACTCGAAAAATCTCGTGACTCCGCGAATGCGCCCACCACGATCCGCGCACTGGTGCGCCTGTTATCAGCACGCAGACGTTCGGCAGGTTCGCGTCGGTCTGGAGTAGCAGGCCGTGTTCTTTCAGCTGGGTGAGCACTGACACTGATTCAGAATACATGCGGGTACGTCCAGAAAATAAAAAATAAAAAGTGGATCGCGGTGTCCTTGGAGATGTGCCCTGGGACGGTGCTTGTTGGGAATTGCGGGCTCAATGTGGGGGATCGCCTCGAAATCTCGCGCCTGCGTTCCGCCGGAGGTGAGACGCGCGGCAACGTAATCTCCTTCGGCAACAATCGACACAGAGCTCTCCTTCCAGTCCAGAAAGTCCGCTCGCGTGTATGTCAGTCCTTCGGCGAGAGCGTCCATACCCTTGTGGTGAGGAAGTTTCTGTGTTGATTGGCGAAAATGTCTATAGCGCTGACGACTGTCCGGTTACTGCGTTAATCAGGGTCAGCACTCGCAAGCGCCTCGCGCGGCACGACAGGCCCCGTGCCGCGCGTTTCATCCCCACACTATTTCGGATTCGACGGCTGAACTCCAACTTGATCGGGGAGCGGCATCGGCGATGTTAAGCCACTGAATTCAGGCGCCGCGCCGGGCATGGAGTTGTCGTTTTGTGAGGCGGCCACGAGCCACGCGCCGCCGCGTTTCTCTGCGATCATGGTCATCATTCCATATCGCGGGTTTCGCGGTGAGCGATCGGGATTCTTATCGCCTGCGACTTTCCAAGTCCAGTGCACGACGGCCACGTCCGGCCGCAAGAATCGCGCTTCCACCCGCAGCAGCGTGATCGTTGAATCCTTGAAACGCCCAGAGAGCAGCCGCGTGTGGTAGCTTTCGAAGTCCAATCGGCCATGGATCAGCGTGGCGCCGACGGTCACGAAGTCCACATCGTCCGCCATAATTTGTGCCAGCGCGTGGCCATCGTGTTTGGCCCAAGCATCGCAGAAATCCTGCGGAATCTGGCGGACAGTATTCGAATCCGTTTTTGTTTGGGCGCGAACAGGCGCGGGCGCGATCATGACCAAGGCAAGTAGTGTGAATGCCAAAGTTTTCACGTCGTTTCGACTCCTTCCGCATCAGGCTATCAAAGTACTCGCGCCCTTGCATCACCGTTAGGTCCTGGTAAGTCGCGTTACCGGGCATGTCCGGTAAGGGCTGCGGGCTCAACCGGTGGATGCAACACCACTTGAGCTGCTGGTCCGACGATGCTTCCCACTAGAGAACCGACCGGTGCGGCTTTGCTCGACCAGACCCTAGCCAGGGAGGTGTTTCGCCTGAATCAACCCTCGCGAACGATCCGTAGCCGCTGAAAGCCCTCGGGGTGAGGTTCGAGTTAGTGTTGCATCGACCCATTGAATCCACCGTTGTTTGTGGGCAATGAAACTCAGAGATTTCAAGCTCATCAAAACAACGACATGCGGGGAAGGAAAAAGTCGGATTTGTGGGCACGGCTGGAAATCGGCGAACTCCTTAGCGGCCAAGCTCGTCGAGCAGCTTCGCGAGGGCACCTCTTTGGCATAGTTTTGACCACTCAAAATCTTTCATCAGGAACCTCACAGGAATTGGGCACAGCGGATTGAACATGTGGCCAAGTGGGAGAGACTATCAAGCTGATTCAAACCATCCATTAGAACGCTGAGTTCTAAGGACTTGGCAAGCCGCAAGGACGGGTTTCCGTGTATATCGCCGATTTCCAGGCGATGGTACCGTATGCCTGTGTCTCGTAATTTGCAAGGTGCTCTCGGGTGTGATCGCAGTTGCGTTGGTTCGCTAGAGTGTGCGTGGAGGAACAGTGACGAAAGACGAAGCCCTGCGGCTGCTGCGAGTTGCCACTGATGTCGCGCGTCAGCACGGCGCTACTGATCACGACGTAAGGTATGCTGTCGGCTTGCAGCCGCCCTACGCGATGCCCGGTTTGACAGCGGAGGGACAGAAGGGTGTTCAATTTCGGCCAGTCACAGAGGCTGCGAGTCGAGATGCGGAACGCCCACAAACTCCATCCGCTGTCATCGATATAGACAAGGGCCAGCGAAAGCCAAAATAATGCAGACCGAGTATTGGGAGGCGGTGCAGAACTTCCAGAAGTCCATCGTCGCCGAAGCACGTAACAACGGCTAATCCCCTGAACGTCTGGGCGAAGCAGTCTACGGGGCGATCACCACGGCGAAACCGAAGGCACGCTACGCGGTCGTTCCGCAACGTTTCAAGAACTGGACTCTGCCCAGACTTCTTCCTATGAGGATGCTCGACGCCCAGCTCGCAAAACTGCTCGGACTCACAAATCCGTAGCCAGCCTCGAACGGCGGGTTCTCACTTCTCATGATATGGGGAACCAATGGCAAAAACAGTGTTTCGTCAGCAACGCATCGCTACCGAGACTTCGTCCACATTTGCCGTGTTCGGGTGAACCGCGTCGTTACGTTGAACCCTGATTGATTCAAATAGCGACATTAGATGGATGTGTGCCCCCTCAAATACTCCACGCAGCTTCGCGCATGTCCGCACGTGATTTTCAATTGCCTGAAGAAGGCGGAAGAGTGATCTCTCTCCGAGAAATTTGTCCTTAATTGGTGTGAGCAGTTCAGTTCGTTGAAGTCGAATTTTGTTGGGCCGGACTGCTTCCTCACAACGCCCGGCACTTGCGCCTTTTCGAGTTCGCCGAACAGCAGGTCGGCGAATTGGCGAATTTCAAAGTTGCTCGTGGTACGGATCGCCGCTCTGGCAAACGGCAGCATTGACCTGAGCGAGTAGTCGAATTGCATGTGGCGAAGGCTATCACGATGTGGGTTTTAGAAACACTGTCCTGGGGCGGTTGCCGGGCTCGCCCGGAGGAGTGGTGCCAAGAAAGGGACCGCTTAGCGCACTTGTAAGTGCCCTCCCGTGAAGCGCGTTCGGGGGGGTGGCAAAAACAGACAGATTCGAAGATGGTTCCAGCGTCGCTGGCTGTGCCGATCAAGCCGCTGGTACATATGGGGACGAACCAGATCAGCGCGAGGATGGGCCGGAGAATGTGCTGCTAGCGACATTAGGTATTGGAACAGCGGCGTTCATGGGCGGCGACAATGGTGTTTGATCTCCAGCGGTACATGGCCCCCATACCGCGCAAAAAAAGCTTCGCATCCCTCCGTCGCGGCAGATTCTTCCCAGCTTGGCCTCACTTCCCTGGGACTTCTTGTACAGCCGAGCATCGGGATCCGTGGTCGATTGATGGGTCTGGTTCTTCCGCTTCTGCCCGTGAAAGTCCACCTCCCCTCCCGCCCCGGGCGGCTTCCCCGGCCCGTCCTTCCGCCGGAAACCCTTCTGCTCCGCCCAGGCCTCGATCAGCGTCCCGTCCACGGTGAAAAGTTCGTCCGACACGAACGGCTTGGCTCGTTCCAGCACCCGCTGGAAAAACGACTCGGCAATCTCCTCGTTCAACAAGCGCTCCCGATTCTTGCTATACACCGCGTGATTCCAGATCACTTCGTCCGTCTCCATCCCCATAAACCACCGGAACAGCAGGTTGTACTGCAGTTGCTCGATCAGCATGCGTTCACTGCGTACCGAATAGAAGATCTGCAATAGCAGGGACCGAAACAGCTGCTCCGGTGCGATCGACGGTCGTCCCACCGCGGAGTACAACTTCGCAAACTGCGGCGACATCTCCTTCAGAATCTCATCCACCATCTTGCGGATCGGTCGCAACGGATGATCGGCGGGTACTCGCTTCTCGGGAGCAATTAGCTAAACATTCCTTCTTGCCGGTTATCCTCACCGCGCATTCGCTCGTCTCCTTGGCTTTCCTTCCATCAGACGAGTTCTCTTAAATAAAGTTGCAACGGAACGGCGTTTTTCAACAAGCCGTTAAAGGCGATCGGAGCGCCTTGGGCGCGTGCCGCTCTTCTTTGACGCGGCCTCGAACGAGGCCTCCACTGGATCCGGCATGGCCCGGTGACCGCTGATCTCGTCGATGTGGATACAATAATAAATGGGGAGATATTGGTTGATGTGTCCGCGGGTCTGGGCCGCCGCGACTCCCGTCTGCCACCAAAGAGACCTCTTCTCGAGCACTGATTGTGCCTGCTGTCTCGCGATGGCGAACTCCGGCTCCTCCGGAAATTCCTCGTAATGCCCCTCAACGACAACGCTTGTCCACTCGATATGGCTTTTTACTTCATCGGCCTCGACTGCCACCAGCGGATTCGAGCGCATCCAGTCAATCTTCTTACCCATCGTGGCGAACCCATAAAGAAGGTGAGGTTCGTAGGCAAAATAGATCGGCACAATATAAGGCTGGTTCTTACGAGCACAGGCCAATCTCCCAAACCCTAACCGGGCAAGCAATTCGTAACACTCTCCCGAATGCAACTCGCTGACGAGCATCTAGAACCTCCTTGGAGCGTCCATGTCGGTCTACTAGTTCAGGCGTGGTGGTGCAACGGATGAAAGGATATCCGAAAGGGGCGGCATCCGCGCCGGGGGATCGCGTACAGAATACCGCCTATGTCGGATGATAAACGGAACCTATATCACAAAGCCTGACATTTTGCCTGTTTAAGCGCTCGGCAGCGCGTGCCTAGTCGCCCTTACCTATTCACCAAAGGACCTTCGCCAGAATTTTCCACTTATTCTTGCTGTTTAGGATAACCGACTTATACTCTTGGTTTTCGGGGTGAAGACTTCGGTGTGGTCATACCGTCGGAAGCGAGAAACGGTTAGGCCCATGTCTTTGTGCCAGGCAATTACAATTTTCCCATTCAATGCGGCGGGATAAGTCTGTTTGACGCCACATTGCAGACCGATTCATCGCTAAACTATGAATGATGCTCGTCCGGGTTTGTGTTTATCATGTTTCCAGCGTTCTCGATTGACGAGGCTCGAAGAATGCCTGTTGGCAAGAACGAGCGACACCGCACAGAACGAATCGGTTGGCTACGCGCAGCGGTATTGGGCGCGAACGACGGCATTCTTTCAACGTCGAGCCTGGTCCTCGGTGTGGCAGCGTCACATGCCACTCACCATAGCGTCGTGGTTGCTGGAGTCGCTGGGCTGGTTGCTGGAGCCATGTCGATGGCTGCTGGTGAGTACGTGTCTGTCCACTCACAGGCAGACACCGAAGAGGCCGAACTCGAACTTGAGCGTGCGGAACTGAAAGCAGACGATAAAGGCGAGCATCGGGAGTTGATGGCCATCTATGTCGCACGTGGGCTCGAACCTTCACTCGCGAAGCAGGTCGCCGACCAGCTGATGGTCCATGACGCATTGGGTGCGCATGCCCGCGACGAGCTAGGCATTTTCGCAGCTCTACGTGCACGGCCCATTCAGGCTGCATTAGCATCGGCGGGCAGCTTCGCTGTTGGAGCAGCGCTGCCCCTCTTGGTTACTAGCATCGTTCCCCCATCGGGATTGATCCCTCTTGTTTCCGGAACTGCGCTCGCCTTCCTCGCGCTGCTAGGAGGGTTGGCTGCATACGCCGGCGGTGCCGCTGTAACTGCGGGCGCAATTCGCGTAACGTTCTGGGGTGCGTTAGCTATGGCCCTAACTACGGGTGTCGGATTGCTGTTCGGAGTAGTTGCCGGGCGATAACTTCTGGTAAGTCCATCGACTTATCGGACAAAATGATCAAAGGGATGTCGGAAACCCGACTTTCATGAACGGGCAGCGCGCATCACTTCGAGAAACCCGAACCACCCCAGAACGCAACTCGCCGTTACTACCGCACCCATCAATGCTCCCATGATGCCGAGCACAGCCGCGTCGCTTCCCGTAAGATACAAATTCTGGATTGGCGTGCGTGGGCCAAGCCACGCCTTCCCATACCTTTCCGGCGTCGCCGGATAGCCGTATATCGATCCCGACGGTGCCGCCGTGAAGTGCTCGAATGTCAGGGGCGTGGCAAGTTCTGAGTATTCTACAAGGTCCCCAAATCCCGGGTGGTGACGCTCGACGATATCCAACAATGCCCGGGTGATCCGGTGCTTCGCAGTTTCATAATCCAGGCTGCGTCGGCGCCAGGGTTCATGGCGATGTGCTTCTAGCGAGCTGTAAGAAAACGGGGCAATAATCTCCGCGGTGTGCGTTAGGGCGCGAGTATTTTTCAGAGACGGGAACGAGAGATATGCCATGGTGGCTCGACAGTCAAGGAGTTCGTTTCGCTGGGCATACATCCCATCATGGTCGAAAGACTCAAAGATCCAGTGATTCTCCCCCTTGAAACCCATCTCGCGAGGATCGCGCCGCAAGCCGAGAAAGAGTTCGACAACCTCGAAGCCTTCGGGCGGAGATTTTAGCTGGTCACGGAACGGCAGAGTGGACTCCGGCAGCATGTGCGTAAAGGTATTCCACGCCCCCGCGTCGGATACGACGACCGGTGCCCGAAATTCCGCTCGAGCCCTGTGTTTGCCTTTGTTGATGTTGGCTTCGACGCCGACGGCACGGCTGCCTTCCAGAAGAATCCGGGTGACCTCATGGTTCGGCAAGAGTTCGCCTCCGGCCGCGCGTATTACCGTTCCTGTTTCCTTGGCGATTTGGCCCGCTCCACCATCCGGATACCACGCTCCGCTTGAGTAATGAGAGGCGATCACCGCTTGAGTGACAAACGCGCTGAGGCTCGGGGGCAATCCATAGTCGGCCCACTGCGATGTGACGACGGCGCGAAGCCGGGGGTCACCAAAACGCCTCTCGAGATATTGCTGTGTCACTTCCAAGGGAAGTTTGGCCGTAAAACGATTCGCCGCCCGAATCACGTGAGCCAATAGGGGAGGCATCGCCATCGCCGTGATGTAACGTTTCGCCCAACTGGCGGCGGACCTCACGTCGCGGAAATACTGTTCGATGTTCGAGCGCTCGTGGGGAAAGGTGGCGATCAAAGCACTTCGGAAATTTGCTTCGCCTTTGCACGCTCTGACCTGCAGATTTGGGTAAACAAATACGTCGTGAACATCGGGCAGCGGATTCCACTTCACCCTGCCTTTGGTAATGAAGTCAAACAGCTGGCGGCCCATCATGCCTTCGCCCATCTCGCCCACGTAATGAAGCCCTACATCCCAGGACCAGCCGCCGGGTCGCGTGAAAGTGTGTGTAAAACCGCCGATCTTGAAGTGGCGCTCCAGCACGAGCACGCGCCACTTGCGCAGTTTCGCCATGATACTCGCGAATGCGAGTCCCCCCATACCGGAACCGATAACAATCGCGTCGTATTCGGGCTGCGGCGGCATGCGTTGCGTCTCGCTTTTTCCACCAATCTACGCGTATGGTAGGGCAATCTGGGCCCGTTTCCCGATTCCAGGTGAGACTTATGCCAAGGTAAGGCTATTTACCGACTTCTGAACTCCCGCGCTCCAACAACACAACGTGCGCCAGCGTCCGTTTTTGGAACCGCCGCAATGAGGGTGTGCCAACTATGACACCGTCGAGTCACTGAAAGAAGAAGGCGATCCGAACAAGCTCCAAGCCAACGTCCTTGCCTGGCTGAAAAACACGGTCGCAAAACTAGAGCAAGAAGTGGCAGCGAGCAAGTAGGCACCGCCCGTTGGTAATCCAATGTCGGGACCCCGACTTTCCTGAACGCGCGGCAGCAATGCGAGGCCGCGTCAACCGCCGGAAACAATTTGTTCAGCAACTTCAAGATCTGACCTCCTGGTGAGATTCAACTGTGCCTAATGATACATACAGCTGCTTAAGCTGAGGTTAGAGTGGTGGCGTTTCGGACAGTCGGAGATTAACAGTGCCAAACATAAGAACCATGAGAGCAGCAGTTGTTGAAAAATTTGGCGAGCCGTTGGTGGTGCAAGAAGTTCCAATTCCAACGCCTGGGCCGGGGCAAGCCCTGGTTGAGGTTTTTGCGACCGGAGTATGTCACACGGACCTGCATGCTGTGGATGGCGATTGGCCAATCAAGCCAACCCTGCCGTTCATCCCCGGTCATGAAGGAGCAGGGATCGTCGCAGCTCTCGGGACCGGAGTCAGTCACTTGAGAGAGGGCGACCGCGTCGGAACCGCATGGCTGTTCAGCGCCTGCGGGCATTGCGATTACTGCCTCTCCGGATGGGAAACTCTGTGCCCGGAGCAGCAAAACTCCGGATATTCGGTGAACGGAAGTTTTGCACAATACGTGCTAGGGCAAGCGGATTACCTGGGGCGAATTCCCAAAAACCTCTCGTTCGTGGATGCGGCCCCGATCCTTTGCGCCGGCGTCACGACGTACAAAGGATTGAAAATGACTGAGGCGCGACCTGGTGAATGGGTTGTGATATCAGGGGTAGGCGGCCTAGGTCACGTTGCCATCCAGTACGCGAAGGCCATGGGACTGCACGTCGCAGCGGTAGACCTGGGACCAGAAAAGATGGCGCTGGCGCGGAAACTCGGGGCCGAAGTCGCGATTGATGCGAAAACACAGGATCCTGCCAAGGAAATTCAAAAACAGATCGGCGGAGCGCATGGAGTGCTGGTAACGGCAGTTTCACCGATCGCGTTCAAGCAAGCGGTGGGCATGCTACGTCGCGGTGGGACTTGCGTGCTCAATGGTCTGCCACCCGGCGAGTTCCCCGTTTCGATTTTCGACGTGGTTCTAAACGGCTATACGATACGGGGCTCCATCGTCGGCACTCGCTTGGACCTTGAGCAGGCCCTTGCGTTTGCCGCCGAAGGCAAAGTGAAGGCGACGATTGAAACATTGCCACTGGAATCCATTAATGACGTGTTCAGCCGGCTCAAAAAGGGACAAGTTAATGGGCGCGTCGTACTCGGCCTCAGGGAGGAATCGTTCGCAAAGCCCGTGATCGACCGGCTCGCGAACTAATCTGGGCTACACCCCCTCAGTGAGCAAAAGTCGTGAAGCAAGGCTGACTGTCCCGTCCTGGTCTTACGTGCCAATGCAGCGACGGAGACGGGCCAGAACGAGAGGGCTGCTTCTTGCTCCTTCGGCTAATTTGTCTTATCAAGCAATTCGCTTTTGGTGACCAGCCGCCCCTGTTCATCCAGATATTACACAGGCTCAGCGACGATGGTGGCCCCGACCCTGTCCACATAGATCTTGCGCGGCAAGTCTTTGCCAGGGCCGACCAAAAAAGCCAGGAGAGAATTCTCGGAAGAGTTCTTGCCGTTCCTCTGGTCCTGTGATGGCCTGATAGAGTCCCAGATATATTTCATAGGCCGCGTCGATGCGGCGCTTTTTGTCCAGGGCAGTCGTGAGTTCGACGTCGGAGCCGTCCTGGCTCTCGATGGCCCTACTTTTTCTCCATTTTGAAGGAGCTCTTCAGCGCTACGCTAGTCGCAAAGCCGGCCGATCAGCGGCCTATTGAAATCGCTCGGACGAAGGCCCGTTGCTATTCCCAGCTCGTCGAGCTGGATACCGACCGAGAATCCCGTTTCTCATTTGGTTTTGAAGGTAAGACAGTTCAAAACAAGTACCAGTTTAGAGGGCATCGTTTCTTGCTTTCGGCTAGTCGCCTTGCTGGGGATATAGGTGGACTACCCGTAGCAGAGGCCCTGCCAAGAATGGCGGCGGGAGTCTGATTGGCTTCGTCGATTCTACTGGTTCGAGCCGATGCGCCTGTCGTTAATCTTCAATTGGACCAATGTTGTCTGCACGAATCTACCTAAATCTTCAGATGCTTGCTGTGGCACCTGATCGCCGTCCGATGCTTGCTGTCGGATGCATTGCAGATCTCCACTGGTCTTGCTCGCATACGTAATCTGAGTGCGCGTTCCAAAGGAGACCGACTTCGCGCAGCCTCCAGTCGCGATCTTGCTGACATCCCCAATTTCTGTAAGCAGGCGCCGCAGGGCTTTTGTGTCGATCGCTCCAGGAGGAAACTTTTGCGATCGCGATGGCTCGGTACGAAGGGCAGAGCTGGCGCCACCAATTTCTGCCGCGGCGCTGCCGTCATCGTATATCACAATTCTGTAGTCAAGGGTGTTGGTAGAGCGCGATTGGGTTATGGTTGCCAGAATACCTTTAACGCCCGTTTCCTGTTCCGCCGCCGCCGTGACCTGGTGGTTCTCTGACGTGATTGCCTGCTGAGCGGCTGCAGGGTTGCTTCGGAGCGACCCTGCAAACACGAGAACTAATGGAAGCGACAGCAGGAAAACATTCGTGGGCCCGCTCCCATATTTCTTCTCAATCTCCATTCACGGTTCTGCCTTAATGGCGTGCGTATGTTCATACTCGACCGTTACGGTGCTAGAGCGTTGATCAGGCCAGTGCCATTCGGACTGCCCCAGCCAGTGACCAAGTCGTAGCCCGGCTCTGCCGAATACTTGCCATTGCTGCCACTGGTGATGTCGTGGAAGTCATCGTGGTAGTTCGCACCTGTACCAATGGAGTAGATGATTGGGTTAACGAACCCCAAAGTTGAGTTCCCGTTGGCCACTACTTGTTGATTGACGAGCGCAAGAAAGCCGGCCCAACGCGGCGCGGCGAAGCTGGTGCCGCCATAGTCTCCTGTACAGGATCCTTGGTCGCAGAGATAATTGTCAGTATTTGCTTCCGCAGCCACCTCCGGCACATTGCGTAGGGTCGTGGAAGCCTGGTTGGAGGAATTGGCCACGCCGACCTGCCAACTCGGAATCGCGAAGCCGTCGTCGGCGGGGCCGCCGCTGCTGTCGAGCCACGCCGTTTCTGATTGCCAAGGACCGCCCGCGCCATTCGTGGTCAAATCCGTTCCGCCGACGGCCACCACGTAAACGGATTCCGCCGGATAGCTATTGTCTGTAGAGTTCGAACCCGTGTACGCTCCCGCGTCTCCAGATGCCACGAAAAGATTCTGGCCTTGCGCCGCAAATTCCTGGAATATGGGGTCAAGCTGCGTAGTGTCATCCGGATTCCATCCCCACGAGCAACTTAGTTGCTTGGCGATATTTTCGGTTGCCATGTCATTGAATATGTCGACGTCGCCGACACCGATTTGCGAAGTGCCCGGAGCAATATATACGCGAATTTGGCTCATTCCGGGAGCCATGGACGCCGCCTGCACGATATCCAGTACTTGTTCTCCATCATCGCCGTCTGAGCCGGCGCTGGCGCCGTCGAGCAGCACGTTCTGAATGGGAACGCTATTGCGCTGTCCTGCAAAGCTCGCGGTTACATCGCTCATGTTGTAGCCGTCGAACTCCAACAGCCCCACTGCCTGGCCACTGCCTGTGAGAGCGGTGCCGCCGTAGTAGGCTGCACGCATGTCGCCACCAAGATACGCACCACTGGGCCCCGAGCCAGTGCTGTTGCGGCGAAAGTTCGCTGGGGCCCTCTTGAACTTCGGCTGTGGTAAGGAGAAATTGTTCAGCCCCGCAATGTGCGTCACCGGAACGCTCAGGTCGAGTGAGGGCTCACGGTCCGGGGAGTAGAAAGTACGGTTCTCCGTTGGATGGCGATAGGTCGTCATCGCCACATGGAAAGCCTTGTTGATCTGTGACACTGTGCCATTAATATGCACCAGCAGGCGATTTGCAGGTGTATTGGTCACGCTGAAACCTTTAGATCTGGCGAACTTCACCACAGCCTGGTAATCCTGCTTCGCGGGGCCAAACTGTTGGGTGAACTGAGCCACAGTAAGAAAACGCCGGTATTCGGGGCTGGATGGGTCATAAAGCCGTTTCAATAAGTTTGTCAGTTCGCTTTGATTGCGGAGTGGCAAAATGATCACAAGCCCCTTCCGCCACCTTGGGCCCGCATCACCGGAATTACAGCCTGCATCGCGACAATCGGCCCCAATACATTGAGATGGAAGATTTCGTCAAAAAGCGCGGGATCGATCTCCTCTACTGCGGCGGCATAGCTGCGCCCCGCGTTGTTTACCAGTCCGTTGACGCGGCCGTAATGCTGCTGTACGGCGCGTATGGCTTCCCGCACTCGGTCGAACTCCGTCATGTCCACCGTGACAGGTAAGCTGCCCGGAAGCTGCTGCGCCAACTTTTCGAGGGCATCGCTGCTGCGAGCGAACAGGGCGACTTTCGCACCACGATCCGCCAGAGCCATCGCCGTCGATCGCCCGATTCCCGACGAAGCGCCTGTGACAATGAATACGTGATTCTTGATTTGCATTGTTTTATCTCCCCAACTGAAGGCTCACTGCAGTGGTACGTTCAGATCGAACGAACTCCTCGCTTAAGGTATGTCCGTTTCGCGATGGAGGATCTGCCACAATTCCGACTGATGTGGTGGAACGGAGTGCTGGACCATGCGCACAATTCAGAGTTGCTCTCCATCCGCACCATCCGCCTGTGCAAGTTTCTTGATCGCCTTTCTCACCCACGCCTTGTTCCACACAAGGCGTTCAGTTCGCAGATCGTCGGCCAGGGCCAGAACCCATCGAAGCTCCGCGTCCGCCTGAGAATGCAGGTATTCGATCTCAATCCGAAACAGTC
>Ga0302326_10011132_pt1 | contig 19399 bp, 13 predicted proteins | sample Palsa_T0_3_FD_202264 | JGI IMG/M metagenome (GOLD analysis project Ga0302326, IMG submission 202264) | Peat permafrost microbial communities from Stordalen Mire near Abisko, Sweden - Palsa_T0_3 | ecosystem: Environmental > Terrestrial > Soil > Palsa > Peat permafrost | place: Sweden: Abisko...
GCACTCCCAGGCGGTGCCTCTCCGTCACGGCGCTATTTCTTCCTGCACACGGGGGGCTTACCGCCGTTCTTCTTGACCGCGGCATCGTAGGCCGCGGCGTCGATTTCGAACTGGGCGTAGGTGGTCGAGAAGACCTGCTCGCCGCAACCGTCGGCACCGGCGACGTAGTACAGGTAGGGGACGTGAGCGGGGTGCGCCGCAGCTTCGATCGAGGCCATCCCGGGGTTGGAGATCGGCGTCGGCGGCAGGCCACGATGTGTGCGCGTGTTGTAGGGCGAGTCGATATGCAGCTCCGACTCGGTCAGTTCGTGCGTGTCGGTCGCGATCCCCTCCGCCTGCTCCACCGCGTAATAAATCGTCGCGTCGATCCCGAGCGCCATGCCCAGGCGCAGGCGGTTGTAGATCACGGCCGCGATCTTCGGCCTGTCACCCGGCAGCTGCGCCTCGCGCTCAACCATCGAGGCGACCGTCAGCAGCTGGTAGGGGGTGATGTGCAGATCGCGCGCTCGCCGCACCTCCTCGGCGCCGAAGTGTTCATGGAAGGCCGCCAGCTGCACGGACACCAGCCGGCTCACGAGGGCACCCGCGTTCATGTCGTAGGTTGCGGGGAACAGGAAGCCTTCGAGGTTCGGGGTGTCCTTCGGCGCTCCGTAGGTGACCGGGTTCAAGAGCGGGGAACGCTCCGATGCCTTTGCGTAGCTGCCGGCGAGGCCCTCCGCCGCGGCGATTTCAGCGATCTGCAGGCGGTTCTCCCCCTCGGGGATCACAACCTTCACGGGGATCGCCTCCGGCGGCGGCTGGCTCAGCGCGGCGATCGCCGTGGAGTAGCTCTCGCCCTTTTTCAGCAGGAAGCGGCCGGGGTGCAAATCGCCACGCTTGCCCTCGACGAGCGCGCGCAACTCGAAGAAGAACCCCGATGACACCACGCCGTTGCGAGCGAGGATCGAGCCAACCGTGCTCGCAGTCGAGTCCTTCGGGATCACCACGATAACCCGCCCGTGCCCCGTGCCCGCGAATGGCTGGAACAGCGACAGCAGGAACCACACCACGACGATCGCCGCGGCCAGGGCGATTAGGGCCCCCGCCCGCGCGCGGGTCAACCTGAAGCGTCCGCCGTTACTACCTGCTCTGTGGGCGTGCAGGCGATGCCGTCGCTGTTCGAGCAGCGCGTCGCGACGGGCAGGTGGAGGGATTGGTGGGGGTGTAGGAATTGGTGGGAGTGGAGGCTCCGCGGGCTCCTCGACCGGGATCGGCGGCGGCGGAGCGACCTCTGCGGCTGGAGGCTCAGACGCTTGTGCAGGCTCCTCTGGCAAGACGGGAGGCGGAATGACCTCGGCGGGCTTCTCGGGTTCGAGTCCGGCTCGGCGGCGCGCTCGCGCTTCCCGGTCTCGCTCGCGTTCCTCCTCGGTGCGTTCGCGGGGGGACTGTGATCGGTTGCCGCGGGCCAAGGCAAGGACCCTAACGCGATTTAGAGAGACCGGGCCGCCAACCAGCTCTCCAGCATGTGCGCAGCGGCGCGCGAGTCCTCGGCGGCCTTTGCAGTGGGCTCGTCACGTTCGGCCATGCGCGTGGTGAACCGCTCGTCGTGCAGCTCCACCGGTACCGCCTCCCCCAGGCGCAATGACAACGCCTGAGCGAACTCCCGCGTCTCGCGCGTCTGCTCGCTGTCCTCCCCCTGTAGCGACAGCGGCAGGCCGACCACAACCCGCTCGACCTCGCGCTCGCGTACGAGCTCCTCGATCCTCGCCAGCCCGCGCCGGGTTCTGGGGCGCGGCACGATCTCGATCGGGGTGACGATCGTGCCCGTCGGATCGCTCAACGCACAGCCGCAACGCGCGCTGCCGTAGTCCAGCGCCAACACCCGCATCAGCCGGCGAGCGCGGCCACGATCTCCGTGCGCGCGGTCTCCAGCGCCTCCTCCAGCTTTTCCACATCGCGGCCTCCCGCCTGGGCCAGCGTGTCGCGGCCGCCGCCGCCGCCTCCCACGGCTGCAGCTGCCGCCTTGACGATCGCTCCGGCTTTTACACCCCGCTCCACCAGCTCCGGTGCGACGCTCACAACGAGCGCGACCCTGTCTTCCACCGCGCTCGCGAGCACGATCGCGGCCCCATCGAGCTGCCCCTTCAGGCGATCGACGAGCTCCAGCAGCGCCTTCGCATCCAACTCTCCTACCGACGCCGTCAGCACCCGCGCACCCGCCACCTCATCCGCGCTCGCCACCAAGGCCTGCAGGTCGATCTTCGCATCGGCCGCCATGCCGCCGCCCTGCTTCAATGCATGCTCCAGCTCCTTGCGCCCGCGCTCGCGTGCATGCACCGCCTCGAGCACCTGATCGGGAGTCGTGCGCAGCGTCTGGGCGATCTCGCCCAGCACGCGATCGTGCCCGCGCAGCAGCTCGACTGCCGCGGGCCCCGTGACCGCCTCGATCCGCCTTACGTTCGCGGCGCTCGATGTCTCGCTGAGGACACGAAACGGGCCGATCTCGGCCGTGGCGTGTACGTGCGTGCCGCCGCACAGCTCGCGCGAGTAGTCGCCCTCGCCGACCTCTACCATCCGCACCACCTCGCCGTACTTCTCGCCGAACAGCGCCATCGCCCCGAGCTGCTTGGCCTCATTCAACGTCGTGGTGATCGGACGCACAGGGTCGTTGCGCGCGATCCACGCGTTCACCTGATCCTCGACATCGCGCAGCTCGGACTCGGTGAGGCCCTGGCCATGGCTGAAGTCAAAGCGCAGCTTGTCAGGCCCCACATAGGAGCCCGCCTGGCGCACGTGCCCGCCGAGGCGCTCCCGCAGCGCGGCCTGCAGCAGGTGCGTGGCGGTGTGGTTCGCCTCGGTTGCGTGCCTGGCCATGCGATCCACCCTCGCCAGCACGCGCTCGTCCGGCTTCAGCTCGCCCCGCTCGAGCACCACCGCGAGCACCTGATCTTCGCCCAGGCGAAATACGTCCTCCACGCGTGCGCGGCAGTCGCCGTCCTCGCATTCGATCGTGCCCTTATCCGCGACCTGCCCACCGCCGGCCGCGTAGAACGGCGACTCGGCGAGCTTCACGAGGTAGCGCGCGCCCGTCGGCGCCTGCTCGGCTGGATCGTCGACAGATGGGTCGGCGGAGCCGTTTGCCCGAACACCGAGCAGATCGGCGACCGTCGTCCGCTGCTGCTCGGTCTCATAGCCCGTGAACCTGCTCTTCGCAACGGTCTGCTCGGCGAACTCGCGGGCGAGCTCGCGCGGGCTCTCCCCCTGCTCGCCGCCACCGGCGGCCGCGCGGGCGCGTAGGCGCTGCGCATCCATCAGCTCCTCGAACGCCTCCTCGTCGACAATCAGGCCCTCCTGCGCCAGCAGTTCCTTCGTTAGGTCAAACGGGAACCCGAAGGTGTCGTGCAGCTGGAAGGCGTCCTCGGCCTCGATCTCCTCGCGGCCCGTCTCCCTGGCCTGAGCGATCCGCGCATTCAGGTTGCCCAGGCCCTGCTCCAGGGTGCGCCCGAAGGCCTCCTCCTCCGCCCGGAGCCACGTGTCGATCGCATCCGCCCGCTCGCAGAGCTCGGGATAGGCGCCACCCATCACCTCCCTCACGCGCTCGGCATAACGCGTGAGGAAGCCCTGCTCTAGCTCGAGCGCCCGACCCTGCAGGATCGCGCGGCGCATCACACGACGCAATACATAGCCGCGATCCTCGTTTGACGGCACCACACCGTCGGCCACCAGGAACGTCATCGCTCGCCCGTGGTCGGCGAGAATCCGCAGCGCGCGGTCGGTGGCCCGTTGCTCCCCGTAGCGCCTGCCCGACAGCGCCTCGCCCAGATCGATCAGTGGCTGGAACTGGTCGGTTTCGAACACCGATTCCTTACCCTGCAGGATCGCCGCCATGCGGTTGAGCCCCAGGCCCGTGTCGATGTTGTTCGCGGGCAGATGCGTCAGGGCGGAGCTGCCGTCCTGCCTCACGGACTGGTCGTACTGAGTGAACACCAGGTTCCAGAACTCCAGGAACCGCTCGTTATCCCCACCCGGCAGGTCCGCGGCCGTGCCGAACTGAAGGCCCCGGTCGAGGTACAGCTCCGAGCTCGGTCCGCACGGCCCAGTCGGACCGGCCTGCCAGAAGTTCTCCTCCCGCGAACACTCCACGATCCGCTCACGAGGCACCCCGACCTCTCTCCAGAAGGTGATCGCCTCCTCGTCCGCTCCCAGTCCCAATGCGTCGTCGCCGGCGAACACCGTCACCCAGATGTCCTCCTCAGCCAACCCGAACACCTCCCGCGAGAGCTCCCACGCGAACTCGATCGCCTCGCGCTTGAAGTAGTCGCCGAACGAGAAGTTCCCAAGCATCTCGAAGAACGTCAGATGCCTGGTCGTGTTGCCGACGTTGTCGATGTCGACGGTGCGAAAGCACTTCTGACAGCTCGTCAATCTTGGCGCCGGTGGCTCGTCCTGGCCCAGGAAATAAGGCTTGAGCGGATGCATCCCCGCGACCGTAAGCAGCGCGGAGGGGTCGTGCGCCGAGGGCACCAGCGACGCCGAGGCGACGCGTTTGTGCCCACGCTCCTCGAAGAAGCTCAGGTACCGCTCGCGGATCTCGTCAGAGGTCATCGTGCGGGTGATCTTAGGTCGATCCCCGCATGGGGACCTACCCCACATCCCCCAGATCGCTGTTCTCATCGGCCAGCGCCGCCTGCTGGCCCTCATCCAGCACCCCGGGGCCAACGATCAGCCGCTTCGCGTGCTCCAGGTCGTCCGGCCTGCCGAACGTCAGCGCCGCCTTCACCCTCCCGTCCTTCAGGTACCAGTTAGTGAACTCGCCGTCGTCGAAGCTTCCGCGCAGGATCTCCCGGTCCCAGTCCTTCGCCGGGCCGACGTATTCGAGCTCGCCCCAGTCCCCCAGCACTGAGTAGAAATACGGAACCACTTCGTGCGCCACGTCCTGCCCGAGCATGTTCAGCGCCACCGTCTTGCCCTGGTTGAACGCCACATCCCAGTGCTCGATCCTCATGTGCTCCCCGTGCAGAGGAGAGTCGTATTCGCACATATCCCCGGCCGCGAACACCCCCTCAGTCGTGCTCTCCAACCGCGATGAGCAGCGCACGCCGCCCTGCCCGCCGATCTGAAGCCCCGCCCGCTTCGCCAGCCCCACCTCCGGGGCCACGCCCGCGCCGATCACGACCGCGTCCGCCTCCAGCTCCAGGCCCTTTCGCGTGATCACCTTCGCCACGCGGCCCTCACCATCGAAGCGCTCCAGCTCGTCCTCGCCGTGCACCGTTACGCCGTGCGCTTCCAGCAGCTCTTGCACGAACCGCCCCGCTAGCTTGCCGAACCCACGTTCCAGCGTCCTCTGCTCCTGCATCACGATCGTTGCTCGCTTGCCCAGCATCGTCATGCTCGCCGCGACCTCGCAGCCGATGTACGAGCCGCCGATCAGCACCACGTTCTCGGCCTCCGCCACGCTCGCCCTGATCGCGTCCGCGTTGCCCAGCGTCCTTAGATAGTGGATCTCGTGGAGCTCGCACCCCTCCACGTTCAGCCTTCTCACGTTCGCGCCCGTCGCGATCAGCGCCTGTCCGAACTCGACCTGCTCCTTGCTCGACAGCGCCGCCGTCCTCGTCTCGAGGTCGAGCCCGGTCACGCTCGTCCTCGTCAGCAACTCGATCCCCTGCTCCTCCCACCATCCCGCCGGCTTGAATAGCGGCTCCTCGCGGCTCTCTTCGCCGCGCAGGTACCCCTTCGAGCACTCCGGCCGGTTGTACGGCGCATCGGGCTCGCGGCCGACGAGCAGGACCTCCCCCTCCCCGCCTTCCTCGCGCAGCCAGCGCGCGCAGTTCGCGCTCGCGAGGCCCCCGCCGATCAGGAGGTAGTCGACCTTGCGGGTGACCATCCCGTCACATTAGCCCACCCTGCGGGTCGCAGTTAATAAGGTAGATCGGATTCCTCACAGCCCCGGCGGGTGCCTCACAGACCAGTTCGCCCACGTCGGAATGTGGTCCAGTATCCGCCAGCGCGGGCCGTTTTCGTTTTTGTTTGGCCCGTCATCCGTCCCGTTGTGACTCGTGTCCAGCCTCAGCCCCGCGATCACGATGAACACATGTGGCGTCGGCACATCGGTCGCATAGATCGTCACCCAGCGGCCTGGCCCTGGATCTCCCCAGTTGACGTAGTCCTGCGCGAGCGGGTTGTCCTTGACGATTTCTTCGATCGGCCGCACGCCGCTGCGGTACAGCACGTAGTTGACGGTGCTCGAGCAGTCCTCATCGAGTGCGCCTCTCGGGTCCGGGTGCCCGTCCGGGCCGTATGGCAGTTCCTGCAGCTCGTTGCCCGCCACGACCATCGCCTGCACCGTCGTCGGCACACCTTCGGGAATCCACGCCAGGTGGCCATCCGCCGGATCGAGCTCGGCGAGCTCGCCGGGAATGAACTCGATCGGCGTCGGGCTTTCCCCGCTTACGCGGTCGTATCCACCGGCGCCACCACCGCCGCCGGCTGTGATGGGCTGCGTTGCCGGGGCCGTGGTGGTGGGCGAGCCTCTATATCTCGCCGCCCAGCTCTCGACCTCTTCCACGTACCATTCCGCGTGGTTGTAAGCAAAGATCGCTTTCTTGTAGTCGCCCGGCGCGCCTGAGGCCTTCAGGTAGTTCGCCGCCCCGAAGATCGCATCTTCCGGGTTCCAACGGTCGGGCGCACCGCCATCGGGGGCCACCCCATATCTCGCCCACGTGCTCGCAAGGAACTGCATCGGCCCGCCGGCGCCCGCCGAGTTGACCGCGCCCTCCTTCGTGCAGGAGGGATCAGGGTCGCGCCCGTGATCGCACTCGACCTTCCCGATCCCCGCGAGGATCGCCCAGTCCAGGTGGTATCGCTGTCCCGCCTGCTGGTAGTAGCGCAGGTATTCCGGCGGTATTTCCGCCTTCGCCAGTGGCGATGCACCATCCGCTTCAAAGCCCGCCCCCTCAGACACTCCGCCCACATCACCCACACCGGTGATCGTCATCAGCGTCGTGACGATCAACAGCGTGACGATCAGCGCACCCCCGCCCACCACCAGCGCACCGAGCCCCAGCGGCCAGCGCAGCGGGCGAGACACATCGACCGGGCGGGGCAAGCGGGCGCCAATTACCCCCGATCCGGTCATCGATCCCGAACTCACCGCCGTCCCTCCCGACCCAGCTGGCGCTTACGGTGTGCGGCCACTTCGCGGGCGTCGCGCGCCAGGCTGGACTCCCCGGCGCCGGCCGATCTGCGCTCGGTCCGGGAGTTGTGCTGGGAGGAACCCGACGCAGATCCCTTCACGTGGGGGGAGGGCGGCTTGGGAGCGCCAGCACCTACCTGCTGCTCGACAGTGCGATCGAAGCTCTCATTCAGTTCGCTCTGCTCGCGAGGCAGCAGCGACTCCTGGGGGGGCATGGCCATGTGCTTGGCGGTCGCCCTGACCGCCTTGAGCCGCGCCAGCTCTCGATCGACCTCCAACTGCGCCGACCGTTTGCCGCCAGCATCGAGCTCCTCGTACCGCCTTTCCCCGTACCCCACGATGCCGGCCGCCTTGGCGTAGTCGCGTTTTGCTCCCCTGGGCCCAGCTCTGCCCCGGTCCGGCAGCTCCGCCTGGGCGTCGATGAACTTCGCGTTCTCTGCGGCCTGCTCGGGCGTGTATAGGTTTCCCGCCTTGCGCTTTGCGTTATCACCATCATTCACCGTCTGGCGCGCCGCGTTGAGAGAGCTCTGCTCACCGTCGATCTCGCTTTGCAGAGATCCCATGCGCGACTGCAACCTCGCCGCGTCCTTCCGATGAGATTGTTCCTCGGCGCGATACTTCGCGGCCGCACGGTGCCGCTCTGGCGGCGAGCGGAACAGGTTGAAATCGCTGTGCGCCAATTCACCTGCACCTGCCTCCTTCGCCGCCTGAGCCTTTGCCTGCGTGGCGGCGTGCTGGCTTTGCAGGCGAGCCAGCCGAGTCCGCTTTTCACTGATGCGCTTCTGAATTTTCGGCGTGTCCTGCACGCGGGCCTGTGCCTCGCGGTAATTTTGTTCGAGGCTCCTCCCCACCTGCCCGTCTTCGATGGTCTTGGCCCTCCCACGCGCGGCGTCGGCGATCCGCTGTCGCTTCTCGGCGCTGGGCGCGGGAGGTGAGAGCTTGCGACGAACCATTCCTCCCACGCGTACCAGCTCACGCCCGGCCATCAGCCTCGATGCCAGCCGCAAACCGCCGATGCCATGGTGGCGCGAGCCGGCGCCGGTGCCGTGGGCAAAGCCGAGCACTTGACGGCGCTTCATGAATAGTCCCCACCACATCGCCGAGACGAACAGCCACTGCGCGGCCCAGCCGAACGCGCTGAAGGTCAGCAACGTCCGCTGCATCAGCAGCACGACGCCGAGCAGAAACGAGTAGATCAACTTCGAGCACACCGCGCCGAGCAGCCTGGACGCCCAGGTCCTGAAGGCCGCGCGGCCGCCGTCACCCAGCGCCGGGGCGATCACCGCCGCGGGCGCGAGCAGCAGTAAGAACAGGCTGAAGATCGCCGCTCCGAGCAGGCGCAGCCCGATGAAGCCGAGTAGCAGCAGCATCCCCAGCACACCGATCCAGAACAGGAAAAGCCCGGTGATACGCCAGAGGGTCCCGCCCCCGGTGCGAAACTCCGCCTCCGCGGCTGTCGGCCCCTGGCATGGTTCTTTGCTACCGCCACACAGCACGTTGAACAACGAGCCGGACTCGTTGATCGAGTTGCGCGCCGGCCCATTCGCCGGCAGCGCGAGGAACAGTTCGCCGTTCGTGCGCGCACCGCGCAGCAGTTCCGCGCTCTGATCAAGTGCCTGCGCCTGCTCGCTCCCGGGAGCAGCGCAGAGCGAGATCAGGCCGGTGTTCAGCTTGCAGCCGATCAGAGTCTGCTCGTCCGCGGCGATGCGCAAACCGGCAGCGCGCAGCCGCGGGTCCAGCCGCGCCGGGTCGTTGCACCACCGCACGTTGCCGAACTCCATGTAACACCACGGTCCGCCGATCGCTCCGTTGAAAACGCTCCCCATGCTGTCCGCGAGCGTGCGCTCGGGATGGTCCGGCGTCCCTACGGCCACTGCGCCGAGCGTGCCCAAGCTCGCTTCGTTGGCCCACGCGCCGAGCGCCCCCACGGTGCCGAGCGGGTTAACGATCACCCAAAAGCCGCCCAACATCATCGCCCCCATCAGCAGCGTCTGGCCAAGTGTCTCGGTCACCTGCCGGCGCACGATCCCGTGGTACAGCGCGAGCACCGATGCCACCGCCAGCGCGAGCACAAGCCACGGCTGGGTGAACGTTGCCTGGGTCTCGCGCAGCCCCCGCGTAATCCCGCCCATCACGGAGCTGTCCAGCAGGTCGATCGTGTAGCACCACTCGAGCATCACGATCAAGCCATGCACGACCGCCACGAGCAGCGTCCAGCTCCACTGGACCGTGTTCAACACCTCCGCGTCCACATCGTTTGCCACGTCCGTTACGCCGGTGTTGATGTGCACGTCGAATCCGTAGTCGCCCGTCGGCGCCTGCGCCGCCTCGAAGCCTGAGATTCGACAGTTACGCGCGCTCGTCTGCGACAGTTCGGCGCTCGCACCCTCGCGGCACAGGGGACTGCCCAACCCGTTGTCCACTAACGGGTCGCCGCCACTCGAGGACACCGAGGCCGAGGCTTCCGCTTCGGGACTCAAGGCGACCGTCCCACCCGAGCTCAGCGGCGGGGCGCTCGGCGCCCGCGCCGGGGCTTTCGCCGGAGCCCGAGTCGACGTTCGCGCCGGCGCGCTTGCCGGTGCTCGAGCCTGTGCCCGTGTCGCAGCCCGCCCCTGTGTGATATCGCCCGCCTGGGCGCCGGGTGCCCCCGCGAGCACGGCCAGACACGAGAACACAGCGATGCCCACCGCTGTGAGGCGCCTGCACTGCACCGTCAGGCAACCCCCGGAGTCGTCGAAAAGGCACGCAGCAGTGACGGCAGCACCACGTCGACCTGGATCGCCTCCACCCGTCCCGAGTGGTCACGAAACAGACAGCGCCCCGCCTCGAACTCGAGCAGGCTCTGGCGCATCCTACGATCCTCGGGATCCAACCCCAGCAACTGCAACGCGCGCCCCGCCTCCGCCTCCGAGCGCATCCCGAATACAAACGTAGCCCCGAGCAGGTTCTCCAACGACTCGCGCTGTCCGACCAACGCATCGGTCACAAGTTGCGTCGAGATGATCGGCACCGCCAGCTCGGAACGACCCATGCGCTGCAGAGAGGCCAGCAGCTGGCGACCGACAGGATCCCCCAAGAGCCGCCAGCCCTCATCGAAGGAGAACAGCTTCAGCCGCCCCCGCTCGGCGCTCATCAGGTGCATCGCGAACATCGCGATCAGGCGCACGATCTGCTCGCCCACGCGCTCAGCCTGTGAGTACTCCGCCCGGCGCGCCCCCGGCTCCGGTCCAGGCAGATCGCGAATCGGCAGATAGGTCACCTGACTCTGCCCGACCGGCGGCAGCTTCACCGCGGGGTCCGCGAAGCCGAGCTGAGTTAGCCCCGAGCGGGCATACACCTCGAGCGTCTTGCCCACCTGCGCATCGGTCTCATCGCCCTGCTGAAGCGCGCGCACCACCTCCAGGCAGGTCGGCTCACGCGCGCGTCTGAGCACGCGATCGACCGCGCCCACGACCGCGGTCTCCCACGCCGACTCGGCCCTACCCGGCAGCAGGTCGCGCAAGAACGACACGGCCGCGTCCTGACGCAGATGCTCGGGCGCCACCCGCAAAGGGTCGAGCACTCCCCGCAGCGCCGGGTCGGGCTTCAGCGTCACGCACTCTGTGTGCGGCGCCACCTCCTCGAGCAGATGAAAGCGGTGGTCGCCCTTCGGGTCGCAGTCGATGATCCGCGCGCCCTGCAGAAAGCCCTCGTACTTCAGCTTCTGATCCAGTGTCGTCTTACCCGAACCGAGCGCACCGACGCTTAGGATCGTCGTGTTGCGGTCGCTCTCAGACCCCTCGCTGAGGTTGAAGCGGACAGGCTGCCTGGATCCCGTGAGGGTGTGCCCGAGGTAGAAGCCCGCACGCGAGCCCGCCACGTGGGCCCCCGTGGGCATCATCGCCGCCACCTGCTCTGCCGTCAGCGTGTCGTCGTAGCCCGCCACCTTCGTGTGCTGCCCGGGCAACTGCTGCATGAATAGTGGCAACTGATCCCCAAGCGGACGGTGCAGGCGAATCTCGCCATAGGCGCGCCTTGTCATCTCCACGCGCTCCTCCAACTCCTCCTCACTCGGCGCGCCGATCGCGATCGCGATCGTCGCGCGCAGCAATGGAGGACGGCTCGAGGACTGCAAATAGCCGAGCAGGTCGCGCGCCTCCTGAGTACGCTGATACCCCAGGTCGGAGATTCCCTGCTCGCCGTCTGACTCCGCGCGCACGATCTGATCGGCGTCCTGAATCCTGCGCCGAGCGATCCTCAGCGCGAGGCCGTTTGGCAAGAAGCGCGCATTCAATGAAAGATCTATGCCGAACGGCAGGCTCTCCGGCGGCGCGAACATCAGCTCCACGCGCGCGCCCGGGAACTGCGCCCGCTCGGGCAGCGCCCCAACGACGAGCTGTGCCTGCCAACTCGTGCCGGTCTCCGACTCGATCTTCACCGCCCGACCGCGATGCTCGACGTAACCGTCCATCCAACGCATCACGTCGCCCTCCAACGGCGCCAACGTCGCCTCACCGTTGCGCTCGAACACCAGCGCTCGCGGCTCGTGCAACCCGTCCACCTCCGGCTCCCCGATTCCGCGGCAGAAGGCCCTGCGCACCAGCCACTGCAGATCCACCCCGCGCGCCGGCCGGACCGGCAGAAAGTCCGCCAGGCGCGCATGCGCCTGGTCGGCGCGCACCCTTGCGCGCTCCAGCTCCGCGACCTTCATGACGCGCCGGTCGCGCACCGAGAGGGCGCGCCTGACCCCCTCCCACCACTCGCGCGGATGGCGCTCGGCGGCGCGCGAGACGTAGGCCGCCACGTCGCGCTCGGGATCGCGCAGGCTCACGATTAAGAACACTTCCGGCAGCGCCGCGCCGATCTCGCTCAGGTGTTCTTCGTGCTCCCCCACGTATCGACTTCTCGCCCACGCGTGTCGATCATCCGCACCGGCGCCTGCCTGCACCGAACCCGCTTCCAGATCTCTCGCATATCGCCCCAGATCCCAGCGCCGCCCCACACGCAGGATCTGCACATCGGCCTCGATCGCCTCCAGCGCGCCGAGCAGCGCAAGGAACCGCGCGCGCTTGCCATCTTCCGAGAGCCATTCATATGACTCCGTCTGCACCGCAAATGCGGCCCAACCGTCGTCGAGTGCGTCCGCGAACACGCAGTTGCCGTACACGAAGCCGATCGGCGGCTTCATTTCCCCGTCCTCCCGCGAGCCCCGTTCCTGCGCTCCGGCGGGTGTTCGAGAGTGACAGCGACCTTATCCCCCGGCGCGATGTCAGCCGCACGCACATCCAGTCGCGTGCCCGCGGCAAGCGCGATCACCTGGCCGCTACTCAGGGCCCCTGCACCTGGCAGCTCGCGCACGGTCAGCGATCGAACCCGTCCCAGCCGCCCCCGCCGCCCTGCACCCCTGTCGACTCGCTCGTGCGCGGTGGTGATCAACACGGCGCCGGGCCCGGTGTAGCGCAGCCGGCGCATCCCCCCATCGGAGCCGTCCGGCAGCAGCAGGATCTCCTCAGGACGCCAGCACTCGCCGGGCCCTCCGCAGGGGCGCACACCCGCGAGCCGGCGCGATCGCACCCGGTAGCACAGCAGCGCGTACGCCGCCAAATGAAACGGCCGACCCTCGATCCGGATCACGCTCAGCACGGTCGCGCTCGCGACCGGCAGCGCGAGATCGCGCAGGTACCAGGGCAGCGCCCCGATCGCCGCCCCCACCAGCGGTAGACCGCCGGCGATCAGCATCGTCAGCAGGATCGCGAGGAAGTAGACGACGCCCCGCACCGGGATCCCGCCCGGATTCAGCCGCAGTTGGTCGACGCGATAGATGCGCCGCTCCAGATCGAACACTGCACGGTACGAGCGAATCTCCATCACGGTCACCTGTTCGTCCGCGACGGTCTCATCGCCATCTCCGGCAGTCGCATCGCGATCCCCGCGTCAGGACCCGAACAGCGAGGTGACCGTGTCCTGCAGCAGGCTCAAGCCGGCCGGGGTGGCAAGCAGCACCGCGACGATCCCCACCGCGAACACCCCCGCCGCCTCCTTGAAGTCACGGCGGAAGGCCAGCACGATCGAGGCGATCGCCAGCGCGAGCCCGATCAGGCTCATCGCCACGGTGCGCGCCGTGTCGCCCGCTTTCGCGGCGGCCGATTCGAGCGAGGCTCCCGTTTTTTCCGCGGAGACCGCCTGCGACGTGCTCCCTTGAACGTTCGCCTGAGCGGGCGTCTGCACCGCGGCCCGGGCGGCGGCGGGAGTGAGTACCGCCGCCGCACAGCCGAGCGCCAGGACAGCGCATCCGATCGCCACGGCTCCTCGCGCCCGCCGGAGTGCAATGAGGACAAGTTGGGGGTGATTGACGAGTCGGGTACGACCGATCGGTCGGGAACGGCGAATCGACTTCATTGCGGGCTCCTTTTTTGCTTGGGTTGTGGCTAGTTGTCCGGGTCCATCTGGATCGCGGAGACCTCCCAGCGGCCCTGCACGCGGGCCACGTCGAGTTCGTAGGCGAGCGTGTACCGCGCGTCGCGCGCGTCAGCGGCCGCCACGACGGCGATCACCGCGCCCGCGCCCTGCGCCCAGTCCAGGCGTTGCACCGATTCCAAGCTCAGCGCCGCGGTCGGCAACGAGACGTGCGCATCGGCGGTTAGGTCCGCGGCGAGCTCCGAGCTCGAGGCGGCGAGGTAGTTGCGCAGGGCGCGCTCCACAACCGTCGCGAGCGCCGGTTCGTTGACTTCGCCGGCGTGCCCCTGCACCTGTGCCGGACCGCTGGCGGGCGCACCTACGAACGCGGGATAGCCGCCCAGCGCGAGGCTCCCGCCCGCGGTGCGCACAACGCTAACCGTCAGATACTGAAGGCCCGCGTCGTCGGTCTGTGCAGCCACCGTGTACACGTGCTGGGTTGCTCCCAGTTCCCGCTCCTGCACCACTTCGGCCCACTCGACGCGCTGCTCTCCGCTCGACGGCGGCTGCAACCCTGCGTCGGGGTCAATTCCCGAACCTACAAACGCGGCTAGGGCAGCTTCGTGGGCCTGCGGTTCCGCGGCGTTCCAGGTCAGGTAGCTGCGTGCGAACTGTGCCGCAAAACCCTCGGCAGCGAGGTCCGGCGGCGCGGGACCGGGCGCGAGGAGCCTCGGCGTCGCCGGCCGCGGCGGGTCGATCGCAAAGCGCGCGCTTGCCGCGAGTCCCGCGACGGCCAGTGCGCTCAACAGGTAGCGGGGCCATTCGCGAACGACGCGGATTCGCCACAACGGTCGTGTCCCGATCCGCACCTGCGCGTTTGGAGTGCTCGTGCCCATCGCTCAGCGTTCGAATCCGAACTCGCCCCGCTTTTCGCGCGCCGGGCGCGCATTTACCGAGGCAATCGTTGTGCTCACCTGCGTCGGGGCCGAGGCCGTGACCGCAGAGACTCCACCCGATGATGGGCGAGGCCCATCGTCAGCGACAACCGCGACATCGGTGCGCCGGCGAACCGGGAGAGGGTGGGTTAGGAGACGATTGGACCGGCGGAGATCCGGCTCCCCGAGGCTCCGTCTGCCATGTACGACAGGCGAGCGCTTCGCGGTCTTGACAGAATGCACGACCGCCGGCCGTGACGAGCCCACCTGGGGTTGAGCGTCATCGACGGCGGGTGAGCGCACGACTCGCGAGGAGTGCGTGGCCGCAAGGAGGCTCCCCCGTGTCCCGGCGCTGCCATGTGCCCGCGCTACGTTCAGGAAGACCACACCGCCGACGGCGCCCACGACCGCTGCGAGCATCGCCACCCCGGCCACACGGTGTAGTCGGCGCTCCTCCATCGCCCGGCGTAGCCGGCGCTCCCCTCCTGCTCGGTGCTTCGCGGTTTCAACCGACCGCGAGGATTCACCAACCGGAGACTCGCCAAGCGGGGATTCACCAAGCTGGCACTCACCGATGCTTGCGATATCCAACTCGGCGCCGTTCAGGTACTCCTCCTCCGAGTACACGCGGTAGACCTCGCGCGGGCGCCGGCGTAGGAGCGTCATGCAATCGCCACCGCAGTCATTACGAGGACCATCGGGTCTTCAACCACGCGGACGGCCGGAAGCCAGGGCGGGGAGGCACCCCGCTTCCGGCCGCTTGCGCGCGGATGGGTATCGCCGTGCGCTCGTCTGCCTGATCGAGTGCCGGCGTCCCGGGGAACACACCTATGAATGGGGGGAGTGATCTTCATAGGAGGTCCCTGTCTCCCTCTCCGACCGATGGGCCCAAACGGGACATGCGGCGCGGAAAACTTTCTTCGCTCGCCTCCATCAGCTCCCGCAACCGCGCGCGAGCGCGCTGAGAGACCTTGCGATACTTCTCCTTGGACCAGCCAAAGCGATCGCAGAACTGGACGCATTCCATTCCCGAATCGGCGAGACTTGAGAGGACAAGTCGCTGGTCCTCGGTCAGCTTGTGTACGACCTGACCGAGACTGCGCAGGTCCATCCGCAGCATCACGAGCTTGTCGATCTCGGCGCGGACGTCAGCGATCTCGATGTCATCGGCGTCGGCTCCCAGCCGCAGCGCGTGATCGAGCGCCGCCTGTGCGGGACTGCGCCCACGCAGCGCGCGGCGATGGTCGTAGATGCGCGAGAGGAAGCGCTGCTCGAGCACGTTCGCCATGTGCGTGCGGGTGACGTACGCGCCTGCGCCACCCTCACGCGCCTTCGCGAGCAGCTCGAGCGTGGCCTGGCTGAAGCAGTCCTCCAGATCCTCCTTGCGCAGCCGATGGCGGTGCGTGCGCAGCAGCAGCTGGCGGCGCGCCTGGGCCACCAGAGCCATCTCCTGCACCTGGTCGAGGCGCTTGCGCGGATCGCCGCCGGCAGGTAGGCGATCCTCCAGCCCTCGTATTTCCACTCCGCATCGGGTAGACACACCCCATGTCGATCGCTCGCGCGCGTAGACCCCCCTCCCAATGAGACTCATCGACCGCCTCCACGCCCTGGACCGCATCCAGCAGCGCCACCGGCGGCTCAGCTTCGCCGCCGCCGTGGTCAAGAAGTTCAGCGATGACGGGGCCGGGCAGCTCGCCGCGCTGATCGCCTACTACGGCTTCGTCTCCCTCTTCCCCCTGCTGCTCGTGCTCGTGACGGTGCTCGGCTTCGTGCTCGAAGGCGACGCCAAGACACAGGCCAGCGTCCTGCACTCCGCGCTCGGCCAGTTCCCGATCATCGGCGACCAGTTGCAGAGCAACATCCATTCGCTCAAAGGCAGCGCCGGCGCGCTGGCGATCGGCGTGATCGGCCTGCTGCTCGGCGGGCTGGGGATCGTCGGCGCCACCCAGAACGCCTTCCAGCAGGTCTGGCACATCCCGCGCAAGCGCCGGCCGAACTTCCTCGCCTGGCGGCTACGCGGCCTCGGCCTGCTCGCCGTGCTGGGCCTGCTGTTAGTGGTCTCGACCGTCGCCGCCGGCTACGTGACCGCGCAGACGGCGGGACCGGTCGCGGTGGTCGGCGGAGTTCTGGTTGCGCTGATCTTCAACCTGCTGCTGTTCTTCGCCGCGTTCCGGTTTTTGAGCCCTGAAGAGATACCCACGAAAGACCTGATCCCGGGCGTGATCTTCGCGGCGATCCTGTGGCAGATCCTGCAGCACATCGGCGGCTACTACGTCGCCCATGTCGTGCGCCACGCGCAGGAGACCTCCGGCCTGTTCGCGTTCGTGCTGGGCCTGCTCGCGTGGCTGTACCTCGGAGGCCAGGTCACGCTGATCGCGGCCGAGATCAATGTCGTGGGCGCGCGCCGACTGTGGCCGCGCAGCTTCTTCTCGCAGCCGCTGCTAGAGGCCGACAAGCGCGCGTTGACGTCATCCGCGGAGACCGAGGAGCGCGTCGACGAGGAGAACGTCGAGGTCAACTTCGACGGTCCCGCGAGCTGATTCTCGGGACCAACTTCGATTTTTGCTCCGCTGGTTTTGGGTCAACCAGCATGGTCACACCGGCTTCTTTTTGGCTCTGGCACGTCGTTTGCGTGGTGATCTCGAAACTACTTGCGCCCGCAACGACCACGCGCTATACTAACTACACTTTCGTAAGCACATATGGAGCCGATACCTATGCCTTCCACACCAGAGCAGCCCACTTCTTCAACGCCAGAGCAGCACCCGACACAGCCTTCGATACCGAAGCAGACCCTGCGTTTGATCCCACTCGAGGACACGGTCGTGTTCCCCAGCATGGGTATCACGCTGACCGTCGAGGTCGGCGATGACGAGCGCGTCGTGCTCGTGCCGCGCCACGAGAACGAGTTCCTCGAGGTCGGCACGGTCGCCGAGGTCGGCGATCAGCTCAGGCTGCCAGGCGGCGGCCACGCGGTCGCGATCTCAGGCCAGCACCGTGCGCTGATCGGCGCCGCCCAGACCGGCCCCGAAGGTGAGCTGCGTGTCGAGGTCGACGAGCGCCCCGACGAGCAGCCCGTCGACGGCAAGACCCGCAACCTCGAGCGCGAGTACCGCGCAACCGTCGAGGAGATCCTCGAGCTGCGCGGCGACGACGGCCGGATCGCCGCGTTCCTGCGCGCGATCGCCGAGCCCGGCGCGCTCGCGGACTCGGCCGGCTACTCCCCCAACCTGACCTACGAGCAGAAGGTCGAGCTGCTGCGCACGCTCGACGTGACCGAGCGCCTGGAGCTCGCCGTCAAGCTGCAGCGCGAGTCGCTTGCCGAGCTGCAGGTGCGCAAGCGCATCCGCGAGGACGTGCAGGAGGGCGCGGAAAACCAACAGCGCGAGTACTTCCTGCGCAAGCAGATGGAGTCGATCCGCAAGGAGCTCGGCGAGGACGAGGGCTCGGTCGCGGAGGAGTACCGCTCCAAGATCGAGGCCGCGGAGATGCCCGAGGAGGTCAACGAGCAGGCCCTGAAGGAGCTCAGCCGCCTGGAGCGGATGGGCGAGCAGACGGGCGAGTCCTCGATGATCCGCACGTACCTGGACTGGCTGATCTCAGTCCCCTGGAACAAGCGCTCGGACGAGCGCCTGGACCCGGTCGAGGCGCGCGCGGTGCTCGACGCCGACCACGCCGGGCTCCAGGACGTCAAGGACCGCATCACCGAGTACCTGGCTGTACGCAAGCTGCGTGCCGACCGCGGGATCGAGGCCGACCCCAAGTCGGGAGCGATCCTCACCCTGATCGGGCCCCCTGGTACAGGTAAGACCTCGATCGGTGAGTCGATCGCTCGCGCGACCGGCCGCGAGTTCGTGCGGATGTCGCTCGGCGGCGTGCGCGACGAGGCAGAGATCCGCGGGCACCGGCGCACCTACATCGGCGCGCTCCCAGGCCGTCTGGTCAGAGCGCTCAGGGACGCCGGCACGATGAACCCGGTGATCCTGCTCGACGAGGTCGACAAGGTCGGCGCGGACTGGCGCGGAGATCCTTCCGCGGCGCTGCTCGAGGTCCTGGACCCCGCGCAGAACCACTCCTTCCGCGACCACTACCTCGATGTCGAGCTGGACCTCAGCCAGGTGATGTTCCTGGCGACGGCGAACGTCGCCGACACGATCCCCGGCCCGCTCTTGGACCGGATGGAGACGATCCGCTTCGATGGCTACACCTCCGAGGAGAAGCTCGCGATCGCCAAGGGCTACCTGTGGCCGCGCCAGCGCGATCGCAACGGCCTGCGCGAGGACGAGGTCGAGATCGACGACGACGTGTTGAAGACGATCATCTCCGAGTACACGCGCGAGGCCGGCGTGAGGAACCTCGAGCGCGAGCTGGGGACGGTGCTGCGTAAGACCGCCACGAAGATCGCGTCCAGCCAAGTCGAGGCCGCCGCGCAAGCGCCGGCGAAGGCCGCCGTCGATGACGGAGTCGCACCCGAGACCGCAGCCAAGCCCAAGGCCACAGCCAATTCGAGGGCGAAGGCGACGCCTGTGAAGATCGACCTGGAGATCGTGCGCGACGCGCTCGGCCGCCAGAAGTTCTTCCAGGAGTCCGCCTCGCGGACCGCGACGCCCGGTGTCGCCACCGGCCTGGCGGTGACAGGCGCCGGCGGCGATGTGCTGTTCGTCGAGGCCACCGCGATGAAGGCCGGGGACTCAGCACCGGGCAACGGCCTGGTGCTGACCGGCCAGCTGGGCGACGTGATGAAGGAGTCGGCGCGGATCGCGCTGTCCTACGTGCGCGGCCACGCCGAGGAGCTCGGGATCGAGGAGAGCGCGTTCGAGGGCCGGGAGTTCCACGTGCACGTCCCCGCGGGCGCGATCCCGAAGGACGGGCCGTCAGCCGGCGTGACGATGGTCACGGCGCTGGCCTCGCTGCTGTC
>Ga0302326_10011133_pt1 | contig 19397 bp, 10 predicted proteins | sample Palsa_T0_3_FD_202264 | JGI IMG/M metagenome (GOLD analysis project Ga0302326, IMG submission 202264) | Peat permafrost microbial communities from Stordalen Mire near Abisko, Sweden - Palsa_T0_3 | ecosystem: Environmental > Terrestrial > Soil > Palsa > Peat permafrost | place: Sweden: Abisko...
AGCACGCCACCGCCAATCCCGTGGCCTTCCTGCCGCTGGCGCTTCTCGGCGTCGAGCGGGCCCGGGAGGCTTCCATGACGTCGCGCCCGCATGGCTGGCGTCTCCTGGCTCTGGCGCTCGGCCTCTCTGTCGTGGCGGGCTTCCCCGAGGTTGCGTACATCGATGGCCTCTTGGTTGGGCTCTGGGCACTGGTGCGACTCTTCTCGATCCCGGATCGGCGTGGAGCCATGCTGACCAAGTTGGCTCTGGGCGGAGCGGTCGGGCTCCTCCTGAGCGCGCCGGCCCTCGTGGCCTTCGTGGATTACCTCCCCCATGCCAACGTCGGGCCCCACTCGGGTGCCTTCGCCAATGGCTCCCTCCTCATTCAGAACCTGGCCCAGACCGTGCTTCCCTACGGTTTCGGCCCCATCTTCGGTTTCCACTCCGGGGCAAACGCGACCCTGCTGACGATCATGTGGGGGAGTGGGGGCGGATATCTGGATGCGACACTTATCGTCTGCGCCCTCATGGGGCTCTTTGGTGCTCGATGGCGGGTGCTGCGAATGGTGCTCGCCATCTGGGTGCTGCTCTCGATGAGCAAGACCTTCGGAGTCACGCCGATCAGCCACCTCCTCAACCACCTGCCGTGGTTCCACTCGATCGCCTTTTACCGGTACTCCCAGACCTCCTGGGAGTTTGCCGTCATCGTGCTGGCCGCCCTTGGAATCGACGATCTTGCGCGTCGCCGGATCCGTCCCACCTTGATTGTCGGAACCGGAGTGGTCGCTCTGGGCTGTATCGCATGGGCGGCCTCGCAGGCCTGGCCGGTGATGACGTCCGTCAGGGGATACGCGCACGCCCGTACATTTACCGTGGCCAGCGTTGCGCTGGCCGTCGTGGGCGTCCTCGTGGTGGTGGCCGGGGGTCTTCTGCGGTACGTGCGGGGTGCCGGGAGAAGCGGTGCACAGGCCCGGGCGGGGTATTTCATCGTTGCGGCCGCCGTCGTGCTCGAAGCGGCCGTGTTGTTCGCAGCCCCCCTACTCTCAGCGCCCCGTCCCGCGAAGACCGACATGGCCCTCGTTCAGTACCTCCAGCGCCACCTTGGCCTCGCTCGGTTCACGACATTGGGCCCCATCCAGCCCAACTTCGGCTCGCTCTTCGACCTGGCCGAGATCAACGCAAACGACCTGCCCGTCCCTAAGGCGTTCACCCGTTACGAGCGGAGCTCCCTCGACGGCAATACCGACCCGCTCGTCTTCACGGGAACCGTAAAGGCTGATGCCAAGGGACCGGGGCCGGCACAAGAACTGACAAAGCATCTCGCCGCCTACGAAGCCGCTGGGGTCAGGTTCGTCCTCGTTCCCGCGTCGGGCACCGACAACTTTGGCTCACCATGGCCACCGGCCGGTCTCTCACCCGCTCCCCGCCGCGTCTATTCCGACTCTGTCGCCGACGTGTGGCAATTACCCACCTCGACTTCCTTCTTCAGCACCAGCGGCGCTGCTTGCCACGTCCGGCCCGAGGGGATTTCGGCCGCCTCGGTGACGTGTGCCGGGCCGGCGGTCCTACGTCGACTCGAACTACCCATGCCAGGATGGTCCGCCCAGGTCGGATCCACCTCCGCAAAGGTGCGCTCGAGCGGTCCCTTCCAAACGGTCGCCATCGGCGCCGGAACGTCCCAAGTCCGGTTTTCGTTCACCCCGCCCTATGGAAATGCCGCGTTGATCGCATCGCTCCTGGGAGTGGTCTGCCTTCTCGGTTCACTCTTCATCCGGCGATCCCGCCCTCGGGTGGCAGCGAACGCCGCACACACGCGCCCACGCGGCCGACACGCGGCGGGAGCGAACCAACAGCCGAACAGCCGGGCGGAGAATGAGACCGTGAATGAGTGAATTGTACGGATGGATGAGTGGTGCTAACAACACCCAGGGACAGTGGGTGGCACCCTTGGCGCCACGGACTCTCCGTCGTAATTTTCACCCATAAGGATGCTCGAGCGGAGAGGATCCCACCGATCGCAAGGAGGCAACCATGAACCGAACGCTGAAGTCCGTCATGGTCGTAGTGGGAGTGCCGATCGCCCTCAACATCGTCGTGGCGGTGGGAGAAGCCGGCGCCTGGGTTCACCAGGTATCGCACGCGAAACACAAGTCGTCTGGGTCGAGGAAGTCAGCCACGACCGGTCCCGTCGGAGCGACCATCGACATCAGCGGTGCTGCAGGCGCGAAGGCGAACGTGACGCTCGTCAAGATCATCGATCCGGGTCACATTGCGAGCCAGTTCATCTCTGCGCCCGCGGGGAGCCGATTTGTGGCAACGGAGTTCCGACTGGTCGGATCGGGCGCGAACCTCTTCGCCAGCGCCGACAGCGTTCTGAGCGTCACGGTCACCGGTTCGAACAACCAGGTCTACAAATCGGTGAAATCGACGGCTTACAGCTCCAATGACACCGGGTGCAAAAACCTGTCGAACGAGAAGGCCGCCATCTCCCGAGGGCAATCCGTGACTGGCTGCGTCAATTTTACGCTGCCGACCGGCGTCACGGTCTCGAAGGTCGCGTACGACGAAGCTGGCGGCAGCAAAGGTCTATGGAACGTGTCCTGACGAACGCCGCTGCGGACGTGCTGTTACGGATCGCGCACGGGGCTGAGCCCACGTAGGCTATTCGCATGGGATTCACACGCCCAGACCCGGTGAACTTTCCCCTTCACGTCCGTCCATCGACCTTGCCAAGCAACAGGCTCGTAGCAGTGCGTCGTTTGTAGTTGCGTCGATTCCACCATTCTGAAGCAACGACCCGGACTCACAAAAAAGATGGCGCCGACGACGTCGCCGGGTTGGGGCATGGAGCGCACCGTCGGACCGTAGCTGAGGGCTGCTTCGCGTGCCCGCGGGGTCGCTCGACTTGTTACGCCCGAACGCTCTCGCTTCTCTTGACGAAGGTGAGCAGATCCACGACATAGGCGATGCCCGCCACCAGGGCGGCCAAGAAGATCGCGCCAACGAAGAGGCCGGCGACGAGTCCATCGGACCCAGTCCGACCGAAGGCGATGGCCCAGACGATTGCTCCGATGAGCCCTGCGAGTAGGAACGCGAGGGCACCGACCCGGAGGAGGACGACCATCCGAGGGGCTGGGTAGTTGAGCGTGGTGTCGTCCCGCACTGCCCAGAGGGCACCTTGGCCATCGGCTTTCAATTGGTCTTGTCGCACCGAAGCATTCCGACCGTTGGACATTCCAGCCTCTCTTGGCTACCCGTCAAGGCAATTCAACCCCTGGGCGAGACAGACCATTAGAGGAATAAGGCCCGAATTCCCGGGATCACGAAATATCTGGAGCCGGGTGGGCGGAGGTGGATAGTCGGATTCGGGGTGCGCCGTCCGGGCTTGGTGGGAACCCGATGCGCTCCAGATCTAGTTTCGGGACATGGAGACAGAGTTCCGCAACGAGATAGGCCCGCCGTTGCCTACAATGTCCCCGTGAAGTCCAGATGGGAGCGATTCAAGCTGTGGTTGGCCCGTCGAGTCTCCAATAGGCGATAGAACCGCCTCCGGATTGAGCGGAGGCACTCGGACTCGTCCTCTCAGGGGCGGCGCACCATCGGCCATGATCGCGTTCGAGCGGGATTCTCGGCGGAGAAATCAGACGAGATACCTGTAAGCGATACTTAAAGGATGACCATTCTCGTGACCGGCGGAGCCGGCTATATCGGCTCCCACACCGTCCGACTCCTCCGGGAGCGAGGTCGCGACGTCGTCGTACTCGACACAATGGAGTTCGGTCATCGAGCCGCCATCGGCGACACGCCACTCATCTCGGGCGACGTCGCTGATCGTGAGACGGTCTGGCGCGTCATCCACGATTACGGGGTCGACGCCGTCATCCACTTTGCCGGCTACAAGGCCGCCGGGGAGTCCATGGAGCAACCGGGGAAGTATTTCGGGAACAACGTGGCCGGTGGTGCAGCCCTCTTGGAGACGCTGTCGCAGGCCGGAGTGGAACGGTTGGTGTTCTCTTCGAGCTGTGCGGTGTACGGCACGCCGGAGAGCGTTCCCGTGAGCGAGGATGCACCGATTCATCCGGAAAGCCCCTATGGCGAGAGCAAGGCCATCATGGAGCGGTTTCTGGACTGGCACGATCGCTGCCTCGGATTGCGTTCGATCAGCCTTCGATACTTCAATGCCGCCGGTGCGTGGCCCGACGGGTCCATTGGCGAGGATTGGACGGTCACCCTCAACCTCGTACCCCTCATCATGAAGTCGGTACTCGGGCGCCGAAGTGCTCTGCAGGTGTTCGGGACCGACTATCCGACGGCAGACGGCACCGCGATCCGGGACTATGTCCATGTCATAGATCTCGCCGATGCCCACCTCAAGGCGCTCGAGCGGCTGGAACGGGGTGGTTCGACGACAGCAGTCAATCTCGGCACCGGAATCGGTTCCTCTGTCTTCGAGGTGCTCGCGGCAGCAGAAAAGGCGATCGGGCTGCCCGTTCCCTATGAGGTGGCGCCCCGACGGGCCGGCGACCCTGTGGCCCTGTACTCAGACAATCGACATGCTGCCGAGGTGCTCGGCTGGCAAGCGAGCTACGGGCTCGATGCCATTGTCACATCGGCCTGGGCCTGGCACTCGAACCATCTCGACGGCTATGAGGACTAACACCGCAGCCCTATCGCCCGGCCCCCGATTCTGGTGGACCCGGCCATGCCCTGCAGGCGCCATCCCCGTCAGCTGCGCAACAGCACACCAGCCAGGTCGCCGGTGTGGCGCCCCATGTCGAACGACACCCGGCCATTGACGATAGTGGCCCGGTACCCGTCTGAACCTTGGACGTAGCGGCCCGCCCCCCCGGGAAAATCGTGGACATACTCGGGCAGCCGCAACGCCAAGGCGTCGAGGTCGATGATGTTGATATCGGCGAATGCGCCCGCGCGCAGAACGCCGCGATCGACGATGCCAAAGAGGTCGGCCGTGTCTGACGTCAGCCGCCGAACGCACTCTTCGATGGAGAATACGCCGAGGTCTCGGCCCCAGTTAGCCAGCATGTACGTCGGCTGGCTGGCGTCCATGATCTGACCGACGTGCGCTCCGGCGTCGGCCAGACCCATGACGACATTGGGATCGGAAAGCATCTCTTCGACTGCATCCAGGCGCTGGTTGAGAAACGGGTAATTGAGAAGCACGCGCCCATTGCTTTCGAGCGATAGATCCATGAACGCCTCGACCGCGCTGACACCGCGCTGGGCGGCAACGGCCGCGATCGAGTTTTCGGCGTCATGCCGATAGTGCAAAGACGCATCGTCGAGGACATAGGTGTGACGCATGAAGTCATCGCCCCGGGTGGCGATCCCATCCTCAATCAGCTGGGCACGGCTCGTCGGATCGCGCAGGGCAGCGAGCTTCTCGCCCACGGACAAGAGTTCCAGCCGTTTCCATGAGGGGGACCGGTCGAATGGAGTTCGATGCGAGAGACCAAAGAGAATGCCGATCCCTCGGGCCGTGGTCTGCGGGCGGACGTGACCGCCGCGCTTGTTCCCCTCGTTTACGAACGCAAGCACGCGGCGATAGAGGTCGTCGAGCAGGAACGTGTGGGCCAGGCCGAATGTAACCGGACGACCCGAACGCCGGGAGATGTCCGCCATCATCTCGGTCTCGATTTGGCACGCCGCGTATGCGTCGCTTGCCCCTTCGCCCAGGCGGGCGGCGGCCTCGAACACTCCCCGGCCGTGGTTCCCCATGACCTGAGCAATTGCCGTCAGTTCGTTGCTATCCGCCCACGTTCCCGGAACCGGGCGACCATCGGGCACGCGATGGAGGAGGGTCCGGGACGTCGAGAACCCGAGGGCGCCCGCGCCGATGGCCTCGTCGACCAGCGCGCACATCGCTTCGATGTCGGCTTCCCCTGCCGGTTCCTCGCTGAGACTGCGCTCACCCATTGCATGTACGCGCACCGCACAATGGCCGACCATGCCCCCCACGTTCACGCCCTTCGGCCAGCTCTCGACCGCGTCGAGGTACTCCCCGTATGAAGTCCAGTCCCAGGCAAGACCCGACATGATGCTGTCGGCGGGAATGTCCTCTACCGATTCCATCATCTTTGCGAGTTGCTCGCGGTCATCTGCCTTGCACGGTGCGAAGGTCACGCCGCAATTGCCGAGCACGACCGATGTCACCCCGTGCCAGCAGGACGATGATCCGATCGGGTCCCATGCCAGCTGCGCGTCCAAGTGGGTGTGGATATCGACGAAGCCGGGGGTGACGATGCAGCCCTCGGCATCGATCTCGCGAGCACTCCCTGATTCGACCTGTCCCACTGCCGTGATCCGGTCACCGTCCACGGCGAGGTCTCCAACCGCACCCGGCGATCCGGTCCCATCGACGATGAGTCCGTTCCGAATTATGAGGTCATGTGTCATGTCGGCAGTGTTCCACGATTCGGGACGGGCCGACGGGCTCCCGGTTCATCCGGGATGCTCGGCCCGGTTATTCGGGATCGCCGCCTCTCGGGGCGCTAACGGGCATCCACATCCCGGAGAAGGACGACGACCGGCCGCTCGCAGCTCAGGGGCGCGATGAGCTCGACCCGCAATCCCTCGGCGGTGGGCTCGGAATTGAGTCCCTGGCCGTCGATCAGAGATGCCGTCGAGGTGGCGGTGGCGTGGACCTCGCGCAGGACCACGGAGGTCTGGCTTCGCTCGGCGTAGCCATCCGGATCATCCGGCGGAGGCGTCGTGAGGCGAAGAAAGGCGAAGACCAGATGGTCTCGGGCGGTGTACCGGACCTCGATTCCGCCTTCGGCGTCCCCGGCAGGATGCACCCACGGTCTGGTGGCCACAAGGGCGTTGCCAACCTCGTCGGTGTAGTCGGCCAACCAGTCGAGGCGCCGGAGTTGGTCATCGGCAATCGTGGCGTCGACGCCACGCGGCCCGACGTTCAAGAGCAGGTTGCCGCCCTTGGCGGCAATGTCGGTCAGTGACCACAGAAGATCGCGCTTGGAGATGAATTCTCCTTCGCCGGATTCCCGGTTGTAGCCGAAGCTGCGGTCCATGCCGCGCACACACTCCCACGGGGTGCGCTGGACCGAGTCGAATGCGGTGTATTCGGGAGTGCGAACATCGAAGAGCGGTGGCTTCGGCGGAACGATCCCCCGGTCGGCCACCGCCTGGCGGGCTGCATAACGGTCAAGAAGGTGCCGGCCCACCGTGGACTGGGCCAGTTTCCACAGGGGCGACCGCGGCATGAAGCGGTCGTTGACCACGCCGTCGGGGACTGCTGTGTAGTAGTCCGCAAGGAGGCGGGCCAGCTGGGGGAGTGGCGCCGGCCACGAGATGTCGTTCCACAACACACTGGGGCGGTACCGCTCGATCAGTTCGCGGACCTGGGCTTCGGCGTAGGTCACATACGCATCTCCGGGTTGGGCGGCGAGCAGGTCGCTGAAAGAGCCAATCGGGTGATCGTTGAACGTCCAGTCCAAACCACCTGAGTAATAGACACCGAAGCGCATACCTTGCTTCCGGACGGCATCTGCGAGTTCGCCCACGACGTCTCGGCTGGAGTGGAACCCGGAGCGGTTCGGGTTGGGAACGTTGGTGGGCCACAGGCAGTAACCGTCGTGGTGCTTTGCCACCAGGACGAGGTAGCGGGCACCGGTCGCGGCAAAGCGCGCCGCCCAAGCTTCGGGGTCCCAGGTGACCAGGCCGGCTTCGAAATCGGCCACGAAGGATCGATAGTCCCTGTCCGGGTACGTCGCGGCGTGGAACGTGGACACCGGGCTTTCGGGAAAACGAAGCGAGTTCTCGTACCACTCGACGTAGGGAGACCAGGCCATGGCGTGCGGGTCGCGGCGAGCGAGGAGGTCTCCCATGTCGCTGTCAATGGGGGCGAACGCCGGCACCGACGACGGCGTCCAGTGCACGAATATTCCAAGTTTCGCGTCGCTCCACCACGCTGGCACGCGGTGACCCCGCACCGTTTTAGTCAGCGCTCTCGTTCCCGTACGTGTGCCGGGACCCCGACTCAGTTGCCTGTCCCCGCGGGTGACGGGTAGTTGGGCGTCCGCTCGAGTGGCGGGGGCTTGGTGTAGATGGCCACCGCCCCCGACTTCTGAAACGCCTTTGTCGGTCCCGACGGCCACTGGCCCGGGAGGTAGCGCTTCCCACCGTCGACGTACTCGTAGAGGCCCTTGCCGGGCCGACCGAGCTCGTCGGGTCCCGAGATCGACGGATTCCACCAGACCTCGGTGGCGTCGTCGGTCCCGCCGTAATCGGTCCCCGGCCAGATGCCGTGATGACCCCACGACAGGGACGGCTGCGTGATCGCATGCTGCGTGGGAGCGCCGGCGAACAAGGCTTTCTGGAAGTTCTGCGCGGTGAGATCGGGACCGACCCCCTGGATCACCGGGAAGAACAAGGAAGCGTCAATGACGGAGACGGCGGCTGCCGTCAGATCCGGCGGCTTGTGGCCGAAATACCACTCGTACAACGGAATCGCACCGGTCACCCCGGTGCGCGCCGCGCCAAAGGACACCCCAAAGGCGTGCGCCCACTGTTTCTGATCGTAGGTGCGCCCGAAGGCAGCCGTATCGGTCAGCGCCGAACCGGTGATTATCCATTCCGGGAAGTAATTCTGGGACGTTGCGGCCCGCGTCAGCGTCTGGGGAGCGACCGGGTCCCCCGAGAAGATGATCGAGGTCACGCCGGCGGCCTTGAGCTTGGCGATAAGAGCGGGGGCCTGGGTCTGAAGGTCCGTCGGCGAGGCATAGGTCACGTACTGGGCCACGTTGATGCCTGCCGACTTGAAGCTTTTCTGCCAATCCGTCAGGAGCGTGGCGGAGTCGGCATCGTTGACCAGGTCGATCATCCCGAACTTCCGCTTCTCCTTTTTGAAAGCACTCTCGCCGGCAAAGGTGGCGTCCCTCCCGTTGACCTGTTTCTTCAAGAACTCCGTCACGTGGGTAATCGACTGCTGAGGGAGGATCCCGAGTGACCACACGTAGGGCGCCCGGGATTGAAAGTAGGCATTGGTGTCTCCGGACCCGCAGTCGATGCAGAGCACGTGCCGAGCTGAAAGTTCGTCGGCGAAAGCCGTGGTGAGGATCGGACCGCCCCAGACCGCAAAGGGCTTTATGTTGGTGGCAATCGTCACGGCATCGGCTCGGGCGGCCACCGGATCGTCCGCCACACCGGTTGCCGTGTAGGGGATCAGCTCCACCTTGCGCCCGTACGTCTCGAAGAAGTGGTTGTAGAACGCCACCCAGTTCTGCATGGTCTGTATGGTCTGCGCGTTGGTTGCGGTGTCCTTGATTGCCGACTCTATGTAGTTGAGGATCGGGTCGTTGGCTTCAGGCACATAGAAGACAACCTTGATGATCTTCGAGGTCACACCCTGGGACGTGGCGCCCCCATTGTTGCCGTGGAAAGGCGCGTAGCACTCTCCAGCGAAGAAGCTCGGGTATTTCAGCTTGCCGGTGGCCACGTTGCAGCGGCTTCCCCAGTTGATAGAGCTGACCTTGCCCTCCTTCTTCGCCTGACTGAAGGGAAGTACCCCGGTGGATGTCGACGCCGACGCGGCCGACGAAGCCGTGGCGGCGGTCGCCGCCGAAGTGGCCCCGGCTCCAGCCGTCACGACCACTGTGCCTGCCATGACGATGGCCACCACGGCGGCGACGAGCGAACCGGAGCGTCTCGAACGGCTGGCTGCATTGGATCGCCGCAACGTCTTCTGTGACATCGGTGTTCCCCCCCTCGTGCTGTTGGAACTGTAGTTACTTGACGTCGTCAAGGTGGGGCCGGTCGCCCGTCACAGCGAGAACGACCGTATTCGGACGGATGGCCCCGTTGGGGCCGGATCGGTCGATGGCGGTTTGCGTGTCACCCAAGTACGACGCGATGACGTCAGGGTCGTGGAGGACGGTGTCGGGCGGACCCTCGACGAGGACCTCCCCTTGGTCGAGGGCGATCATCCGGTCTGCGATTCCCGTGAGGAGTGGCATGTCGTGCTCAATGACCAACAAGCTGGCCCCGAGGGTGTCCCGGATACGGATGAGCAGCGGGCCGAGCGCTTCGGATTCGCGTTGGGCGATCCCGCTCGACGGCTCGTCAAGGAGCACCACGGTGGGCCGATGGGCGACGACGCAGGCCAGGTCCACCACCCGCCTCGAGCCCGTTGAGAGCTCGCGAATGAACTTCGTCCGATACGCCTCGAGGCTGAGCAGCTCGATGAGCTCGTCGACGCCGAGACCCACCTTGCGCTCCGAGCGGAACCACGATGGCAGATGGAGAGCGGCGCTGAGCGGGTTGCTGACCGTGATCCAACGCTCGAGCGCTACGGCAATTGTCTCCTCGACGGTCATGGCAGGGAACAATCGGGCGTCCTGAAACGAGCGGCCCAGGCCGAGCCGGGCCCGGCGCGCCGGCCCGGTCCCGGTGACATCGAGACCGTTGAGAGTCACGCGTCCTTCGTCAGAGTGGGTGAAGCCGGATATGAGATCGAAGAGCGTCGTCTTTCCCGCACCATTCGGCCCGATGATCCCAACGATTTCGCCCGTCGTAACCGTCAACGAGACGTGGTTGACGGCGCGGATACCGCCGAAGCTGACGGTAAGGCCCTGCGCCTCGAGTGCCAGATCTGTGCTCGGGGCCGCCGAGGCCGGTCGGGCGGCCGGTCGCACCGCTTTATCCGGGACCGCTTCGCTTCGCTGGGATTCGTGGTCCTGCATGCCTTCGGTATGGGTTGCCGCGCCTTCGAGAAACACCGAGCGAAGAATGTCCGGTCGCTCGAGCAGCTCCGCCGTCGGGCCGTGGAAACGGATCTCCCCCTTTTCCATGAAATACGCCGTCTGCGCAATCGACAGTGCGAGATTCACTGATTGCTCGACGAGGACAACCGTGGTGCCTTGCGAGCGTATGACCTCAACGATCGGCAGGAGCTGTTCGACGATGACGGGAGCCAGGCCCAGGCTGAGCTCGTCGATGAGCAGGAGTCGAGGCCGGGCCAAGAAGGCCATCGAGAGCGCGAGCATCTGTTGTTGGCCCCCGGAGAGGTTGGCGGCCGGATGGTCAAGGCGAAGCGATAGTGCGGGGAACATCCCGAGCACTTCGGTGACCCGCTGTTCGCTCTGACCCCGGTGATGCCGATCGAGCCAGCCGGCGACCTTGAGATTCTCTGCCACCGTAAGCCCCGGAAAGACTCCCTGGCCGCCAGGGACCTGGGTGATCCCGAATGCGGCAATCTCATTCGGCGGGGCATGTGTGATGTCCCGGCCGTCGAAGATCACGGCGCCCTTGTCGGCCTCGACGACGCCACAGATGGCCTTCAACAGGGTCGACTTCCCCGCTCCGTTGGTCCCGAGCAAGGCAATGATCTCCCCCTCGTCCACCTCGAGATCGACATTGAAGAGGACCTGGACCTGCCCGTAGGACACATTCAGCCCCCGGACCAGGAGCAATTTGACCAGTCCCTGCCGACGGGCGTAGAGCACCTCGGATCGTGCGGCGGCCAACGTCCGGACCTGGTTGATGTCCCGGTCGATGACCCGTCCCGCGGTGGAGAGGATCAGCCCCCCGATCAGGAAAACGGGAACCAGGACCAGCATGCCGATCCGAATGCCGGCCGCGTCGCCTATCGCCCCCACAATCGGGAGAATGATCAGCCCGGGGATCACCCAGATGGCGCCCATGGAAAACCCGAGCGCCCTCGAGCGGGCCGGAATGGCGAGGGAGAGCGACCCGTAGACGCCGGCGCCGATCGCCGCCAGTGAGGCCGTGACCGCCATGTTGACGGCGATGGTGATCCACAGGCTCGGGGCCAGTGCGAACAGCACCAGGAGGCCGGACGCCACTGCGGCAACGATCGCCAGGAACCGGATGATCAGCCCGGGATCCCTGACGATCAGCTTGCTTCCCACGTGGGCGCCGATGACGAGGCCGACGATCTGTGCTGGCTCGGCGGCGGCTGCCACCCAGCCGCGTTGCAGGACGTCGAGCCCGAATTTCTGCTGGTAGAGCAAGGAGGCCAGGGATGCAAAGCCGACGAGCGAGGCAGCGAGGAACGGCAGCGCGAAAAAGATACGCCGCAGGCTCTCGATCTTCCACACCATGCGCCAGCCCTCTGCGAACGACGGCGGCGGCTCTTCGGTCTCCAGGGCGTCGGTGACGCCCATTGCGATCCGTTCCTGGATTCCTCGACTCGGGTCTTGCAACTTGCGACCCAGAAAAATCAGGACCGCAACCGGGACCGAAAGGGCTATGAATGGGGCCCGCCAACCGAGCCAGGCCGCCAGCCCTCCGGCCAGGATCGGACCGAGAAAAGCGCCGACCGCATTCGATCCGAAATAGAAGCTGTAGACCCGTGGCCGCGACGCAATTGGAAACCAGTCGGCGATCAGCGAATTGTGGGTTGGGCCCACGGTGGCCTGTCCGATCCCGCTTCCGGACTGCGCGAGAACGAGCATCCACACCGAAATCGCCAGACCGGTTCCGAACACAAAACAGGCGAAGACGGCAGCGCCAATCAGCATCAGGTGAATCCGGTTATGACGATCCGCGGCTTGCGCGATGGGTACCTGCATCGACAAGCCCACCACCGCGGCCACAGCGACGACCGAGAGTATTCCCGCATTGGACATGTGGAAGGCATCACGGATGTTGGGCAACAGGATCCCGAAGGACGTGGCGTTCATCTGCGTCAGCATGTTGAGCCCGAACAGGATCAGCAGCCCGTAGACCGGCCCGCCTCCTGCGATCCCCTTCAGCCACAGGCTCGGATGCCGTACCGAGACCTTGACCCGCTGCCAGGCGGGGGCAGACCCTGACGGTGCCACGGGGGGAGGGGAGATCATGCCAGCTCCTCGGCGCGCTGGGCTGCTTCTTCGATCGGATCGTCGCCGTCTACCGGGGCTGCCGCGTGGCCGTTACCGGAGGCCGTGAGCTCAGGCCCCGAGGTGTCCACGGATTCCCGGCCCACGACCGCCACCTGCCCACCGGTGGCGACGTCGGCCAGCAGGCTGGGCACGATGATTCCATGGCGCTTCGCCGTCCACCTCAGCCAGGCGTCGCGCAATCGATAGGCGACATCGCTCAAACCCCCGGGCACCACCATCAAGACCAGGAGGACGCCGACGGCCGAAGCGAGAGCCTGCCATTGTGCACCCGGCAGAAACCACTGGCCACCCTCGAGATAGATCGCCCCCAGTGCCGAGCCGAGAAGCGACCCGACTCCGCCCACCACGGCGGTGGTGAAGACCAGGACGCTCTGGTCGGGCCCGAACACATCGGGAGTGAAGGCCTGGAGCAGGTGGACGTAGAGGCAGCCGCCCACCCCGGCGATCGCTCCCGAAATCGCAAAGGCGGTCAGCTTGGCCCGGGCCACGTTGATGCCAAAGGACTCGGCACCCCGCTCGTTCTCCCTCAGCGCCAGGAGCACCCGCCCTGTTCGGGAGTGGCGGACACCCCGGACGCCGAACACCACCAGCACCAGGCAGCCCAGGCAGAAGTAGTAATAGCTGGGCTGGGAATTCAGATTGAACACGCCGAAGAGATGCGGTCGGGCGAGCCGGTTCACCGGCACCCACGAGAAGTACTCGGGATTGAGCAGGTAGGTGGTGGTGGCCGTGGCAAAGGCCAAGGTCGTCACCGCCGGGAAGAAGCCGCGCAGGCGCAGCGTCGGGATGCTCACGATCATGGCCACCCCGGCTCCCGCCAATCCGGCGATCAGGAGCGCAAGGCTTATATCGAGATGCCACGTCTGCGTGGCATACGAGCCAACGGCCGCACCGAACGCCACGAAGGACATCTGCCCCAGCGTGATTTGCCCGGCCCAGCCCGTGAGCACAACCACCGAAATGGTGATGATGACGAAGATCAAGACTGCCGTCGCCTTGAGTTGGTTTCCGGCGTTGTCGCTGAACAGCCAGGGCAGCGCCACAACAGCGCCCGCGGCCAGCAGGGCACCAGCCCAGCGGACCACGCGCACCTCGGTCAGAGAGCGCAGTTCGCGGGGGAGTGGACGTACCTCGTCCGCCGTGGCCCAGGTCGACAAGAGCTCGGCCCGCGACGAGCTCGCCTTGCGGATGAGCAGCGCCACGACCACGACGGCGGCCAGCACCGGATCGACCAGGTTCGGATCGGATTCGTGGTTCCACAGAACACCCTGTTGGAGGACGCCGAGCGCCACAGCCGCCAGCGCGATCGTCGGCAGGTTGACCAGGTTGCCGAGGACCAGCGCTGCCAGCGCCGCCAGGAGCACGGTGTCGCTGAAGTCCGTCCCGACCGGCAGACCCAGGATGCCGGCCTGGAGGTAGACCCCGAGAAACGAGAGAACCGAAGCGACGGCCCACACGACCGTTTGGAGCCGCTTGACAGGGATCCCGAGCATGCTGGCCCGATCGGCCCGCTCGGCGCTGGCCCGAATGGCGATGCCGATACTCGTGAAGCGCAGCAGCAACGCCACACCCAGGAGCGCCAGGGGAGCGATGATCAATGCGGCCACATGATCTGCCGTGAACACAAGTGGGAAGACCGAGAAGCTCAAAGAAATGGGCACGTGGATGACGCTGGCCGTGGGCTGTTGACCCCAGATCATGGGGATGAAGAGCGCACCGGCGACCAGCAACTGCGACAGTCCGATCGTGGCAACCGTGAGAATGAGTCGCGGCGAGTTGAAGAATCTCCGGATGATGACCAGCTCGATGATGCTGCCAAGAAGGATCGAGCCCACCAGCCCGACCGCGACGGCGAGAAAGTAATTCAGCCCGGCGTAGGTGATCAGCGAAACGGCCAGAACCGTCGGGGCCAATCCGAGCTCGACCTGGGCGAAGTTGAGGATCCGATTCGCCCGGTACACCAGCGCCATCCCTACGGCCAGCAGGGCACCGAGAAGCCCGATGATCACGCCCTGGAGCGACACGCCCAGCGGCTGCGGGAAGAAAATCATCTGGACGGCGAGAACAGCCAATGCGGGGACGAGCGTCAGAACGATGCGGCGCAGCCGTCCCGCAGTGTCCGCACTTCCCACCGGGCCAGTCCCCCTTTTCGACAGCCGACCAGGTGGATGATCCATTCGCTCCGGCCCGAAAGGGAGGCCGCACCATGCCGCGGACCGCTTCGGGCTAGCCCGACGGAACACCGCGGATACCGGCCGAATCCTGCGGCGCGTCAGCGAATTCGGTGACGCGCCCTGCAGAAGCTAACTGGCAACCCAGAGGTTGTCCACAGGGTTGCCGGTTGTCCGGGTCTCCGCGGGTCAGTCCAGGTCAGGCAGAAACGGCGGTCCGGTACTCGAGACCCTCGAACGAGCCGGAGTTTCGCCACGCGCTGATGTATTCGAAGTACGCCACAGGACCTTCGGGGTAGCGCCCGGCGTTGAGGAGCTCGCGGCGACCGACGGGCCTGCCCTCATTGTTGTAGTAGCCGGGCGTGCAATCCGGGTCGGAGAGCGGAATCTGTCCACTCTCTGCCAATTTCGACACCCACGCCGACTCGGCTGCCCCGCTCACCTCCACATGGTCTGCGCCCACTTCGGCGGCACGGGCCACGACCAGGGCGATCGTGGTGGCGGCTTCGGTCAGGTTGTGGGTGATGTTCGAAATGAGGTTGGCAGCCTGACTGGGGCCGACGATGAACATGTTGGGAAACCCGTGCACGTGAATGCCATGCATTGTCCGCATCCCCTCCGCCCAGTGCTCGGACAACCGGCGCCCCCCCCGACCGACCACATCAAAACCCGATCGCCGCGTGTAGTCCGTCCCGACTTCGAATCCCGAGGCAAAGATCAGGCAGTCGAGCTCGAAATGCTTACCGGAAGCCACGACACCAGTCTCGTCGATCGCCTCGACGCCTCGACCGTCGGTGTCGACCAGATGGACATTCGGCAGGTTGAAAGCTTGGAGGTACTCGTCATGAAAACATGGGCGCTTGCAGAGCTGGCGATACCAGGCCTTCAGGTTCTCGCCGGTTGGGCGGTCCTCGACGATCGAGTCGATCCGGGCCCGGATCTCGGTCATTTTCTCGTCGTCGCTTTCCTCGTAGGCCTGCCGGAATGCCTCGGGCCCGAACGGGGTGCCGGATTGCCCGAGATTCGCCACGACGCGATCGCGAATTCGCTGGGATATATCAGTCCAGCCGTCCTGGACGAGGTCCTCGTCCGCAAAACCACCTGTCTGCAGGATGGCGAAGTTCATGAGCCATTTCTCCTGCCACCCCGCCTCGAGGGAGGAGAAGAATCCAGGGTCTATCGGGTGGTTGTTGCGGACATCGACCGAAGAGGGGGTGCGCTGGAAGACGAAGAGGTCCTTGGTCGCTCGTGCGAGCGGCGGGATGCACTGCACCGCCGTGGCGCCGGTTCCGATGATTCCGACCCGCTTGTCGTTCAAGTTGTCCATCGGGGCGCCGGTGGCATCTCCACCCGTGTAGTCGTAATCCCACCGACTCGTATGGAAGCAGTGGCGGCTGAAGCGCTCGATCCCAGGTATGCCGGGAAGCTTGGGCCGATGCAACGGACCCGTCCCCATTGTCACGAACTTGGCCCGGACGCGGTCACCCCGATTCGTGGAGATGATCCACCGCGCCGAGGGGTCGTCCCACGCGAGGCCCGTGACCTCGGTCGAGAAGAGCGCGTTCTCGTAAAGGCCGAAATGCCGGGCGATACGCTGGGCATGGCCGAATATCTCCGGCGCGAACGTGTACTTTCGGCTCGGCATGTGGCCGGTCTCCTCGAGCAACGGGAGATAGATCATCGCCGCCGTATCGCACATTGCTCCCGGGTAGCGGTTCCAGTACCACGCGCCGCCCACGTCGCCGCCCCCCTCAATGATGCGGATACCCGTAATCCCTGCCTGCACGAGCCGGGCGCCCGTCACCAGTCCGGAAAAACCCCCTCCGATGATGGCGACCGTGACGTCGTCGAACAGTGGTTCACGGTCGGAGGGCTCGGTGTAGCAGTCATCGAGGAAGTGTGCGAACGCTCCCGATGGCTCGACGTACTGATCGTTCCCGTCGGGCCGCAGCCGCTTCTCCCGCTCCTCCCGATACTTCGCCCGCAACGCGGCCCGGTCGATTGCGGCGGGGGCGGTGGTCTCGGGGGATCCATTCCTGGCGCTCATCGCTCCATTCTGGCCCGGCCGTCGCGCGCCCGTCAGATGGGCTCTCGTGAGGGAGGAGCGGGCAATCACGGATTCCCCATCGGTGCGACCAAAACAGCCGTATCAGGTTGCGCAGTGGTTGCAAGCAGGTTGACACCTGGTGAAAGCGCCCTCCTGCCTTGATCTCGCGGCCCACAGCGACTCTTCTATAGAGAGCAGAACTGAAAGCAATCGAAAAGGCAAACCTCCCGCGAGAGAGGGACGCAAAGCCACGGGACTCTCTGAGTCAGCCGGGCCGCCGAAGTCGCGATCAACCCGTGGCTATCTTCCCGGCGGTCCCCGTCTCAGGGCCGAAGGGACACATGGGCAACTGGCAACCAGTCCGGACATTGGAGGCGAAGCGGGCGGGAACCGCCATCGCGCTGCTCGTGGCGATATTTGCCGTGTTGGTTGCATCGATCAGTTTCAGCGCGCTCGCTTCAGCCCGGGTTACTCCCAACGGACCGTCCGATTCCCCAACGGCGTATGGAGGCGGCAGCCTCTTCGCTGCCGACCCGCTGGGCGGCTATTGGACGGTCGGATGGCTCGGTGCGATCACCGCCCACGGCGGCGCTCCCGTCTTTGGATCACCTGCGCTCTCCGGAATGCGCCTCTCCAAGCCGGTCGTCGGCATGGAATCCACTCCGGACGGACATGGGTATTGGCTGGTGGCCTCTGACGGTGGCGTCTTCGCGTACGGCGACGCCCAGTTCTACGGCTCGACCGGAGCGCTGCGACTCAACGAACCAATCGTCGGCATGGCGGCGACACCGGACGGTCAGGGGTACTGGCTCGTCGCGTCCGACGGTGGGATCTTCGCGTTCGGCGACGCCCAGTTCTACGGCTCGACCGGAGCGCTGCGACTCAACGAACCCATCGTCGGCATGGCGGCGACACCGGACGGTCAGGGGTACTGGCTCGTCGCGTCCGACGGTGGGATCTTCACATTCGGCGACGCCCAGTTCTACGGCTCGCTGGGAGGTGGCGGCACGCACGTCACGGGCATCATCATCAGTCCGCAAACTGCCGGCTACGCCTTGGTGGACGTTGATGGCACATCCACGGTGTTTCCAACAGCCCCGGGATCCTTGGGCGGACTAGCCGCACCGGCCACCAGCACCGACGAACCGCCCGCGGGGCCCACCCCAGCCGATCCACCGGCGACGCCCAACGCCTCTCAGGGAAGTGACTGCCAACCGGCAACCGCTCCCACCGTGACGCAGGATTCCTCCCTGGACACGATGATTGCGAACGAATCTGGTCCGGGATGGATTGGTGGAGATGCCACCTACTCGACCGCACTACCCAACGGTGAGGAGGCGTTCGTCTTCTCCGACACGGTGATCGGCACCGCACAGCCGAGCGGGGCGTCCACCGTTACCGCCTTCACGCACAACAGCGAGCTCGTTGGTTCTATGCCCAATCTGTCCGGTAACTTCGGGGGCACGAGTGGTTCCCCGCAAACCCTGATTCCCGATACGGTCGACAGCGGCGATCAGTGGCAAGTAGGGGCGACGGAAGTCGTGGATGGCAGCCAGTTGGTATTCGTGAACGAATTCGCGCCTGTTCCCGGCCAGGAGCTCGACCGCTTCACCGGCCACTCCGGTATCGCCGTACTTTCGCTATCGGCCGGTGGGACTCCGACGTACAGCTCCGTCGTAGCGTTACCGACAGACGCCACCACGCAGTGGGGCAACGCCCTCATGCAAGATGGTGGCTACTCCTATATCTACGGCTCCGACCTCAATGCCTCAGCCAATGCGTTCTACGGCATGAAGGTTGCGCGCGTGGCCCAAGGCGATGCACTGAACGGAGCTGATTGGCAATACTGGAATGGCACCCAATGGGTGAGCGGCGAAGCGAATGCGGTGCCCGCGGTCAGCATCACTGTGCTGACGGGTGTTGCGGCACAGCCGAACGAACCAGGGTTCGTCGCGGTCTCCATTCCCGGTTGGCCCGGGGGGGACTCCAGTGTGGATTTGTCCTACTCCTGCTCGCCGGTAGGGCCATGGAGTGCACCCGCTGCGGTGTACTCGATCCCCCAGATCACCCAGTACCAGAATGAGATCGCCTACATTCCGACCTTCCACACGGAACTTTCGACGCCGGGAGAACTGGTCGTCTCTTACAACGTCAACTCCACCGAAGGGTTGTCAGCGACGGAACAAGATGCACATCAGTATCAACCTCGTTTCCTACAGGTTGAGACGGGCTCCTGATCGAGCATCAGGCTTGGCCCAGTCGATCCACGGGCCGTCCCGGCCTGAGGTGTGCCAGCGCTCCGCACCAACCTTGTGAAGACCA
>Ga0302326_10011135_pt1 | contig 19396 bp, 15 predicted proteins | sample Palsa_T0_3_FD_202264 | JGI IMG/M metagenome (GOLD analysis project Ga0302326, IMG submission 202264) | Peat permafrost microbial communities from Stordalen Mire near Abisko, Sweden - Palsa_T0_3 | ecosystem: Environmental > Terrestrial > Soil > Palsa > Peat permafrost | place: Sweden: Abisko...
AGATGAGAAGTGCGCTCAGCGTGATCGAATTTGCCTTGTGCCGCATTCGCCTGGAGCACTCCCTTTGAATTCATGTCTCAGATGCGCCGCAGACCCACGTTATTTTTGTGCCATGCAGTATAGCCTCAATCCGGTAGTCCTACCTCCCAAGTTTCGAATGGGAGAGCGGGACTTTGCGGTGCCGGACGAGTAACCGCTGGGCCTAGGTTTGGTGTCTGCATTCGCCATGCCACAGCGCATACTCGGAATCGAACTTCGATTTGGCTTCCTGAGGCCTCTGATTTTTGAGCAGCTGGTTGTCTTATGACAACAATTTGTCACGCCGCGGCTCCTCGCTTTCTGAGTAAAGCATCCATGCGCTAGCCAAATCCTGGACGATATGACCGAGGGATTTGTAGACGGTGACTTCCTCTGCCGAGCGGCGACCTTCGATTTCTCCCGCAAGCACCTGCCCAATTTCAGCGACGATGTGGTCGTCGCCGACCAGTCTTGCCGCCTTGGCTCTGAGAAACTCCGCTCCTTGCGCCAGAACCCCCTCCCGGCTGTCGGCGATGAAGCGCGAGCGGACAACCAGAGCATTGTCCACCTCCGCCGGTCCCGCATGGCCGGAGCCGACAAGATTCAGGTGCGCGCCCGCTCTCACCCACTCGCCCTTCAAGATGGGCTCGGCCGCTGCGGTGACGGTACAGACGACGTCGGCTTCGGCGACTGCTTCTTCCACGCCTTCTGCTGTCGAGACAGGCACCGCAAGTTCCGTTTCTATCCGCGCTGCCAGGGCTTGGGCGTGTTCGGGCGAACGTCCCCAGATCGTGATCGATTCAAGCTTGCGAACCTTGCCGATCGCCCGCGCATGGGTCGCGGCCTGTTCGCCAGAGCCCAGGATCGCCAGACGGCGGGCGTCGCTGCGCGCCAACGCATCCGTTGCTACTGCGCTGGCCGCTGCTGTTCGGATGGCCGTGATCTCGCCCGCATCGAGCACACAAACCGGCGCGCCGCTTTCGTGGTCGAACAGAATGACCAGACCCTGATGCGACGGTCGTCCCCGCGCGGAGTTCTCCTGGAAGACGCTGATCAGCTTTGCGCCGAAGGGCGCATGAGCGCCCATCGCGCCGGGCATGACGCCGAACAAGCGCCCCTCGGAGAGCGGGATGATCGAGCGCAGCAGTTGCCTGGTTTCGCCCCGCGAAAACGCGATCATCGCGCTGCGCACGACCGGAATGCAAACCTCGTATGTAAGCCGTCGTGCGACTTCCTCGTGGTCTATGAATCGCATCCGGTCCTCCACGTGCTCCTATTGATACGTTTCAATACAGCCATTCCGCATGCTAGAATTCGCCGCCGAGAAGGCTAATAGGGAAAACTAATGATGACTCGCGCTCGCTGCGGAATTGTTTCGGTTTTGCCTTTTGCACTCCTCTTCACGCTCCTGAGCGCCTCGCATCTCGCACCGGCGCAAGTCACTACCCCGTCCCCGAGGCTGTCCGTCCATTGGGAAGAGCTTACCGCCGCTGACTTCCGCGAAGGCATTCACCGCTCTCAAGGCACATGCCTGCTTCCTTTCGGAATCCTGGAAAAGCACGGTCCGCATCTTCCGCTCGGCACCGATCTGCTTGACGTACGCTACGCCTCGTTGCATGCCGCGGAGCAAGAATACGCCGTTGTCTTTCCCGAATATTATTTCGGACAAATCGCCGAAGCCCGCCACGAGCCGGGAACCGTCGCGTACAGCCGCGAGATGCAACTCGCGCTCTTGCAGGAGACTACCGACGAGATGGCGCGCAACGGCTGCAAGAAAGTCATCATCGTCAACGGCCACGGCGGCAACGAAAGCCTGCTCCCTTACTTCGCGCAAACGCAGTTGGATAAACCACACGACTACGTAGTCTACATTTTTGACAAGCGAAGCCCGGACTCCGGCGGACCGGCGAAGAAGACTTCCATCGACATGCATGCGGGCGAAAGCGAAACTTCGAAGATGATGATTGCGCGCCCCGACACAGTTCACATCGACCGCGCCAACCAGGAATCCGGCGCCGACCAGCACCGCCAGAATCTTCCGGAAGATGTCTACACCGGCATCTGGTGGTACGCGCGCTTTCCCAATCACTATTCCGGCGACGGTTCGGCCGCAACGAAAGAGCTGGGCAAGTTCCAAATGGATTGGTGGATCGACGCGCTGGTCAAGACCATTCGCGCTGTGAAGGCCGATGACGTAAGCCTCAAGCTGCAGAACGAATTCTATGAGAAGAGCCAGCACCCGCTCGACACGCAACCGTAAAAACTACGAGCTTCCGATCAGCACGCCGGTAATAAACACCAGCACTCCGCCGAGCCCTACCTGCAGCGCCGCCGAGACCCACGGAGTATCCATATAGCGGCGGCGAATCCAGGTAATTACGGCCAACTCGGCAACAACCACGGCGCCCGCCGCCCACAGCGCCACGCGGAAGTTGCGCAGCAGGAATGGCAGGGTGTGCCCGATCCCGCCGAGCGCCGTCATTGCCCCGCAGATCACGCCGCGCACCCAGGGATGGCCGCGACCCGTCAGGCTGCCATCATCCGACAACGCCTCGGCGAATCCCATGCTGATGCCCGCTCCCGCCGAAGCCGCGAGGCCGACGCGGAAGGCGTCCCAGCTATTCATCGTGGCAAAAGCGGCGGCGAAAACTGGCGCCAGCGTCGACACCGAACCATCCATCAGCCCGGTCAGCCCCGGCTGCACGATCTGCAGAACGAACAGACGCCGCTGTGCTCGCTCTTCATCTTCTTTTACGTTCGCCGGCAGCTTCTCTTTGTCGAGTTCCTGCGCGCGTTCTTCGTGCTCGCGTTCCTCGTTAATGAGGTCGTCGAGCAGTTGCCGTACGCCGGCATCCTGCGTGCGTGCAGCAGCTTTTTCGTAGAAGCGCCGCGTCTCCACTTCCATGGTGCTGGCTTCCTTGCGCACCGCCTCGATGCGCAGCGGACGCATCAGCCACAACGCCGGGCGCTCCACGAATCCCCGCACATCCTGCCGCCGGATAAGCGGAATATGTTCGCCAAACTTTTGCCGGTACAGTTCGATCAGCCGCCGCCGGTGCCCCGATTCCTCTTCGCGCATGCCCTCGAACATGGCCGCCGACGCCGGATAATCCTGACGCAGTCCTTCGGCAAAATCCGAGTAAACCCGCTCGTCTTCTTCTTCCAAAGCGATGGCCAGAGCCAGCACTTCACGTTCTGTAAGGTCTTGAAACTTCTTCATCGCGACTTAGCTTACCTTTCCGGGCGGCGCTTAGACAAATCGAAAACTCAATTTAGAAATCAGCCCGCGTTCGATGCTACTATCCGTGAATGACGCCTCGGAAGACAGCAAGGAAGACAGCCGCCTCCCGGAAGGGCCGGAAGCCTGTGGGCGAGGGAAAGAAAACGCTTAAGGCGAGCGCGGCGACCGCTTCGCATGCTCCGGAACTGGTCATCATCACGGGGATGAGCGGGTCGGGCAAGGCGTCGGTGCTCAAGGCCTTTGAGGATTTGGGCTACTACTGCGTCGACAATCTTCCCATCGAACTCATCCCGCGCTTCGCGGAGATGGCGTTACAGTCGGCCCAAATTCGCCGCACTGCTCTGGTGGTGGATGTGCGGGAGGGTTCTCAACTCGAGCAACTTCCCGGCATTTTAAAATCGGTGCGCCGCATGATTCCGACCCAGGTCGCTTTTCTCGAAGCCTCCGATGCGGTGCTGTTGCGGCGCTTCAGCGAAACCCGCCGCCCGCATCCCCTGGGCACGGACACGCCGGTCAACGCCTCGCTTAAGGCCGAGCGGCGCCATCTGGCGAGCATTCGCGCCTTGGCCGACATTGTCATCGACACCTCCAAATTCAACGTTCATGAATTGCGCGCCCACATCACCGCGCGTTTCCGCGAGAAGGCATCGGAAAAAAGCATTCTGGTTTCCTGCGTGAGCTTCGGCTTCCGCCACGGAGTGCCTGAGGAGGCCGATCTGGTCTTCGACGTGCGCTTCCTGCCCAATCCTCACTTTGTGCCGGAATTCCGGCCGTTTACGGGACGCCATCCCCGCGTCGCCAAATACATCCGCTCCTTTCCGCAGACGCGGGAGTTCATTTCGCGCATCTCCGATCTGCTGGTGTACCTGCTGCCGCATTACGTCCACGAGGGCAAAAGCTATCTCACGATCAGTTTCGGTTGCACTGGCGGCCAGCATCGTTCCGTGATGATCGCGGAGGAAGTCGGCAGGCGCCTGCACAAAGCGGGATACAGAGTGAAGGTGGCGCATCGCGATATGCCGAGGTAAGGGCAAAGCCGTCATTCGTCAGAGTTCGTCAACCGCTGCGGAGTGCGCCGATACCGCCCGTACGAACCCAAAGGACCAACGACAAACCACCCATGACCGCAGTAAAATAAAGCCCTTGCATCTCATATCTCTACCACCGTCCGTAAGCCACAGCGGCCTGTCCGGAGCGGTATGCGCCAACTGACGCGCCTGGTCCGCTACGCCTTTCCTTATTGGTGGCAGATTCTGTCTTCGGTTGTGCTGATGGCATTGGTGGGAGCGTTCGATGCGTCCAAGTTTTTGTTGATTAGCCCCATCTTTGACCGGGTTTTGAATCCATCGACCGGATCGAAGGACATACAGCTGTTTCCGCATCATTCGGTTTATCTTCAGCAGTTCGTGCCTTCGCATTTTACGAATGCGTGGACCATGGTTGCGGTTGCTCTGATCGGTTCCACCATACTCAAGGGAATCTTCGATTACACCGGCACGTACCTGGTGAACCATGCCGGCTTTGGCATGATCACCGACCTGCGCGATGATCTTTACAACGCGATCATGCGCCGCTCGGCGGCGTTTTTCTCCAAACACACTACGGGAACCTTGCTTTCCACCATCATCAACGACATTGAGCGCGTGCAGTACGCCATGTCGACGGTGCTGGCGGAGTTTCTACAGCAGTTTTTCACCTTTCTGGCGGTGGCCGCCGTGGTGGTGATGCTCGGCGGAAGGCTTGCGTGGGCGCTGTTGCTCTTCGTTCCAGTAATCGTTTATTCGTCGCGCAAGATCGGCTCTCGCGTGCGCAGCACGACCCGGCATGGACAGGACAAACTGGCCGAAATTCAAAACATCCTGCACGAAACCATTACCGGCAACCGCATCGTCAAGGCCTTCAATAGTGAGAAATGGGAGATTTCGCGCTTTCGCGGCGCGGCGCGGCGTTTGTTCCGCGCCAACCTGCGCTCCGTGGCCGCGACCGCGATGAGTTCTCCGCTGATGGATATTTTTGGCGCCGCTGGAATCGCCCTTCTGCTGTTGCTGGGCCGCGAACAGGTCAAGCACGGCGAGATGACCCCGTCAATCTTCGTGGCCTTCATCTCGGCCGTCTTCAGCCTCTACAACCCTGTCCGCAAGTTCGCCCAGTTTAATAACAACTTCCAGCAGGCCCTCGGTGCATCGAGTGAAATCTTCAAGTTCATCGATTTAGAAGACGACGTCCGCGAAAAGCCACATGCCCGGCGTCTGCCGCCATTCTCGACGACGGTTCAATTCGATCATGTCAGCTTTACCTATGGCGCCGAAGGCGCGGACGCGCAGGTATTGCACGACATCAATCTCGAGGTTCGGCGCGGAGAAGTTGTCGCCATCGTCGGTTCCAGCGGTTCCGGAAAGAGCACCCTGGTTCATCTGATTCCGCGCTTTTTCGACGTCACCCAGGGACGCTTGCTCATCGACGGCTTCGACATCCGCGATGTGACGCTGGCTTCGTTGCGCGAACAGGTTGGAATCGTTACGCAGGAAACAGTTCTATTTAATGACACGGTCCGCAACAACATTGCCTATGGGCAGCCGCATGTCTCCATGAAAGATGTTGAGGCCGCGGCCCGCGCCGGGCTGGCGCATGATTTCATCCGGTCCTTGCCCGCAGGTTACGATGAAGTCATCGGAGAGCGCGGCGTGCGTCTTTCGGGGGGCGAACGGCAGCGCATCGCCATCGCTCGCGCAATTCTGAAGAACGCGCCCATTCTGATTCTGGACGAAGCAACGTCGGCTCTGGATAGTGAATCGGAGGCCCTGGTGCAATCCGCGTTGCACAATCTGATGAGCGGCCGCACCGTATTTGTGATCGCGCACCGGCTTTCGACCGTGCGCCGCGCCGACCGTATCGTCGTCATCGAAAATGGCGCCATCGCCGACATTGGCGCTCACGACGAGTTGATGACCAAGTTGGGTACCTACCGGCGTCTGTACGAGTTGCAGTTCGACTTCGAACCGAAACTCGAGCCGGCTCAACCCAGCTGAAATAGGCAATCTGACATCTGAGAAATCACTCATGCCTCTTCGGTCCATGACGGGTTTTGCGCAGATCAAAGGCGAGCTCATAAGCCAGACGGAGATACCGGTCTCGCAGTCAACCGGCTTAGGCTCCAGGTCGATTCAAGGCAACGGTCATCTTGCTTTCTCGCTCTCGTTGAAATCGGTGAACCACCGTTTTCTCGATCTGCATTTTCGTCTGCCCTCCGGTTCGGACTCGCTCGAAATGCAGCTTCGCCGCCTGCTCAAAGAAAAAATCGCCCGTGGACACGTCGAGGTTACACTCAGTCTGGAGCGTGGCGGCGGCGAAACCTTCGCATTGAATCGCCCGCTGGTCGGCGCCTACATCAAGGCTTTTCGCGCCGCTGCCGATGAGTTTACTGTGCCTGCCGAACCCGACCTCAATACCATCCTGCGCATTCCGGGCGCGCTCGACTCCGCGAGCGAGGCTGACGGCGGGGCGCTCGAATCCGCAGTGATGGCCACGGTTGGCGAAGTGCTCGATCGCCTGAATCAAATGCGCGAGCAGGAAGGCGGCAGCATCGAGCGCGAACTCCGCCAGCGGATGCTCCACCTTCGCGAAGCTGTCACCACCGTCCAACTTCACCGCCGCACCGTGCTGCAGAGCTATGTGGAGCGCTTGCAATCGCGCCTTCTGGAACTGCTGGGGTCCAGCGCCGACAAGGAGCGTGTTCTTCAGGAAGCCGCGCTTCTCGTCGACCGCAGCGACATTCAGGAAGAGATCGTCCGTCTGGAAAACCACGTCCAGCACTTCCTCGGGCTGCTCGATGAAAATGGAGAAGTCGGAAAGAAACTCGATTTTCTGCTGCAGGAAATGAATCGCGAAGCCAACACCCTGCTTTCGAAGACATCAGGCCTGGCCGGCGAGGCGCTGAAAATCACCGAGGCCGGACTCGTCATGAAAGCGGAGATTGAAAAATCACGTGAGCAGGTGCAGAACCTGGAATGAGTTCTCCGGCGCACAAGCCAATCGTCTACATCATCTCGGCGCCGTCCGGCTCCGGCAAGTCGACCCTTGTCAACGAACTGCTGAAGAAGGTGAGCAATCTGGAGTTTTCCATTTCCTACACCACGCGCGCTCCGCGCGGCAGCGAGAGCAATGGAAGGCAATACTATTTCGTCTCCCGCTCCGAATTCGAAAAAATGATTCGCGACGGCGAGTTCCTCGAGCATGCCGAGGTCTTCGGTAACTATTACGGAACGGCGCGCCGCTTCCTGCACGACGCCGAACAAAATGGCCGTGACCTTTTGCTCGACATCGACGTGCAGGGCGCCGCACAGATTCAGCAAAAGCTCCCCGACGCCACCAGTATCTTCATTCTGCCGCCGAATCGAAGGATTCTCGAAGAACGCCTGCGCAAGCGCAGCGAAGATCGCGAAGAGGTGATTCAACGGCGCCTGGTCACGGCCACTTGCGAAATTCTGAATTACGATCGTTACAACTACATTCTCGTCAACGATCAACTCGAGGATTCGATCAAAGCGCTACGGGCGATTGTGCGCGGTGAACGCCTGGTGCGAGCCGGCCGGCCGCTCTCCCCGGAGGAGACGGAAACCGTCGCGGTCGCGGACCGGTGTCGGCTGGCCAACGTGCGCGAGCGCCTGAAATCGATTCTGGATTCGTTTAAGGCGCCCGACGATGCAGGAAGGAGCAGCCCACCGGCTAATCCTTCGTAATCGGATTCTGAGCCTGCTTGCCCCCCGCGATCTTGAATTTCGTGGGAAAATAGGAGAGCAGTTCTTGGCTACGCTGGCGAAGAACGAAGCGCACTACTTTCGGCAATCAAAATCTTAAAATCCCGGCAATAGGGGAGAGAGTCTATGAAATTGATCGAAGGCTTCGACAGCAACTATCGTTATATCCTGGTCGCCGCCCGGCGCGCCCGCCAACTGCAATCCGGCGCGCCACCGGTGGTTCAGACCAACTCCCGCAAACCCTGCCGCATTGCGCAAGACGAGATTCGCGCGGGCAAGGTGAAGTGGGAGATACCCGAAACCCGGAGCGCTGCCGAGCAGGCTGCCGAAGAACTGGATAAGGCTTTCGGGCAAGACGCCTAGGGCTCTGCACGGTTCGTATCAGGGCGTGCCTTCAGGCATGCCGGAGTGCGAATTAATAAATAGCACCTTCAGGCGCTGCGATTCGATCATCATGAAAGTTGCTCTCGGAGTGACGGGCGGCATTGCAGCCTACAAGGCGGCTGAGATTGTGCGCCTGTTGCAAGATCGGGGCATTCGCGTGCAGGTCATCATGACGCGCTCGGCCCAGGAGTTCGTGCGCCCGCTCACCTTCGCCGCGCTCTCCGGCGAAAAGGTGATCACTGGAATGTTCTCTCCCGGCGAAGAGCACGAGGCCAATCCTGATTCTCCGAACGTTTCTCCAAACATCGACTCCGCCATCGAGCACATTGCCGTGGCGCAGTCCATTGACACTTTGCTGGTCGCTCCCGCCACCGCTGACGTTCTGGCGCACTTCGCCCAAGGCATTGCCAGCGACTTCCTCACGACGCTCTATCTTGCTACGACGGCGCCGGTTGTGGTGGCTCCGGCGATGAACGTCAATATGTGGAATCATCCTGCGACCCAGGCGAATCTGGAGATTCTTCGTCAGCGCGGCGTGAAGATCGTCGAACCTGGATCAGGATATCTGGCCTGTGGCATGACAGGCTCCGGGCGGCTTGCCGAGAACGACGTGATCGTCGCTGCGGTTCTAGAAGCGCTGGGTGGATCGCAGGATCTCGCTGGTGAAACTGTTCTGATCACTGCCGGACCCACGCGTGAAAAGATCGATCCCGTGCGCTACCTCACAAACCGTTCCAGTGGACGCATGGGCTACGCGTTGGCCGAAGCCGCACTGCGACGCGGCGCTCGCGTGCTGCTGGTCAGCGGCCCCACGGCGTTGACGCCACCGGGAGCGGCCGAGATCGCGCGTGTGGAGTCGGCTGAGCAGATGCGCGAGGCGGTGCTCAATCTTCTACCCCAGGCCAGCATCGTGATCAAGACCGCGGCCGTCTCCGATTACCGCCCGAAGTCTGCGTCCCCGCAAAAACTAAAACGCGAGGGGCCGATCACTCTCGACTTAGAACCCACCACTGACATTCTCAAAGAGATTTCTGTGCGCAAGCAGTCGCAAATCATCGTTGGCTTCGCCGCCGAAACTGAGAACGTCCTCGAAAACGCGCGCCAGAAGCTCGCCTCCAAGCAGCTCGACGCCGTCGTTGTTAACGATGTCTCCCGCGAAGGCATCGGCTTCGATTCCGATCGCAACGAAGTCACCATCATCACCAACGACGAAGTTGTCGAAGTCCCCGAGACCACCAAGTGGGAAGTGGCCCAGCGCGTCCTCGACCAGGTCGTCCGGATTCGCCAGCGGCGCAAGTCGCCTGTGAAAGCCTGAGCACCGATTTCGCAGCGCCCGGCAAGTGTACAATTCCGTAAAACTTCTTTAAGGAGCGCACGATGACTCAGAAGGTTATCGAAGTGATCGGAACGTCTAAAGACAGTTTTGCGAAGGCGGCGACGAATGCCGTAGCCGAGGCGGCGAAGACGGTGCGCGGCATCAAGTGGGCGCATGTGGATTCGCTCGATATGCAGCTGGATCGAAAGAAGGTAGTGTACCGCGCCACGACGAAGATTTATTTTGATGTGGAGCGCTGAAAGTGGCCCGCACACTTGATCCGGGATTGCGGAGTGCGCTCGCCGAACGCTTCCTCTACTACCGCGAGCTAGGCATCTACGATTTCTATCGGCGTGAGCCGAAGCTTTCCCAATCGGCGGAAGAGTCAGCCGTCGAAGCCGTTTCATCATTTTCATCTTCAACGTCGCCCTCACCATTCCAGTCAGAACCGCGAGAGGAAATGACCGCAAGAAAATCCGCTGTCGCCCCGGTTATCGCCGAGGACAACATTTTCGAAATCATTTCTGCCAAACCGGAGTATGGCGTGGCCGATCCCGTCGCCGCCCTCAAGCTGATTCGTGAAGACCTCGGCGACTGCACCCGCTGCAAACTGTACAAGCAGGGGCGCAAGCAGATTGTCTTCGGCGTGGGCAATCCGCGCGCAGAGTTGATGTTCGTGGGCGAAGGCCCCGGCGCCGACGAAGACACGCAAGGCGAGCCATTCGTCGGCCGCGCCGGCCAGTTGCTTAACAACATGATCAAGGCGATGGGCCTGCGGCGCGAAGATGTTTACATCGCGAACATCGTCAAATGCCGTCCGCCGGGGAACCGCACACCGGAGCGCGACGAGTGCGAAACCTGCTCGCCGTTTCTGATGCGGCAGATCGCTGTGGTCAAGCCCAAGGTTGTTGTCGCTCTCGGGGCGGTCGCGGCCAAAAACCTGCTGGCCATCAATGCACCCATGTCGGAACTCCGCGGCCGCTTCTATGATTTCAGACCCGCCGGCGTGCGCAGCAGCGATGCCTCCTGGCCGGGCGCGCGCCTCGCCGTCACTTACCATCCTGCATTCCTCTTGCGCGATCCGCGCCAGAAAGGCGAGGCGTGGAAGGATCTGCAGATGGTGATGAAGTACCTGGGGATCGAGCCTTCGAAAAAAGCCGCCGAGTAGTGATGTCTTTGCAAAATAAATTGTCATCCTGAGCGAAATGACTGCTTCGCGAAGCAAAGCAGTTACGAAGTCGAAGGATCCTTACCGGCTTGCTGGGCCCTGGCCTCGCTCGCAGTTCCGTAGTTTGTCCTTCCAATCAATGCCTGAGTATTGCGACGTTGCCGTGCCCGTGCCGCTCGACATGGTGTTTACCTACCGTGTCTCCGCAAAAGCTATTCCCGTGGTCGGCGGCCGCGTGCTCGTGCCATTTCGACAGCAGCGGTTGACGGGCGTCGTGGTTGAACTGCACGATCGCAAACAGTCCGTCAAAATTAAAACGATCCTCAGCGTGCTCGACGCCGCTCCGGTTCTCGACGATCAACTGTTGCGTCTCGGCCGCTGGATTGCCGATTATTATCTCGCCCCGATCGGCGAAGTCTTCCGCACCATGTTGCCCCTCACCGCTGAATTCGAGCGAGCTACTGCGTACCGCATCACCAAGGAGGGCCTACTGGCGCTGCATTTGGCAGGAATGTCCGGGTCGTCTGCGCGCTCGCGCCGCACCCCGGAAGAGCAAGCCGCGGAATTCCGCGTGCTCGATTATCTGGCTGCACAAGAGCCCGCGCTTCAAGAGGCAATTCAAGTCCGCGAAGCAACTCTCCGCTCCGCCGTTCGGGTTTCCAAATCGATTCTCAACGGGATGGTGCGAAAGAAATGGATCGCCCGCGAAGATGTATCCGCCGTGCGCGACGCCACGCGCACCATCGAGATCGCACTGCTCAGATCAGCCGACGGCAAGCTGAACGATAATCAACGGAAGCTCATCGAGACGCTAGCCACAGCGGGCGGCCGAGTTCCGGTAGAGACGCTGCAGGCCCTCGAAATCCCACGATCAACTCTGGGCACGCTGGTCAGGCGCGGCTTAATCGAGATCGTCGAAGAACCAGCATCCTTTGCCATCTCGCACAGCAAGCCAAGATTTTCGCCTTTCGCGTTCGAGTTCAACCCAGCACAGCAGACCGCACTGACCCGCCTGCGCGAAGCCGTTAACGCGCGAAAGTTCTCCGGAATCCTTCTGCACGGCGTAACCGGTTCTGGCAAAACCGCTGTTTATTTAGCGGGCATGCGCGCGGTGCTTGAAGCCGGTCGTTCCGCCATTCTTCTTGTCCCGGAAATCGGCCTCACGCCCGCCGTGGCCGCTGATCTGCACCAGATCTTCGGCGATGAAGTCGCCATCCTGCACTCCGCGCTTTCTGACAGGGAGCGCGCTCAGCAGTGGCACCGCATCCGGAGCGGCGACGCCCGCATCGTAGTCGGCACGCGCTCGGCAGTTTTTGCGCCGGTTGCCGATCTCGCTCTGCTCATCGTCGACGAGGAACAGGACTCTTCTTACAAGCAGGAGGAAACGCCTCGCTACCACGCCCGCGATGTTGCGGTCGTGCGCGCCAAAATGGCGGACGCCGTCGTCGTCCTCGGATCCGCCACGCCCTCGCTCGAGTCGTATTTCAACGCGAAGAAGAATAAATATGCGCTGGTCGAGTTGCCCGAGCGCGTCGAGCAGCGTCCCCTGCCGGAAGTCGAAATCGTCGACATGCGGCAGGAATTCCAGGAGACCGGCCACGAGCAGGTCATCTCGCGCAAGCTCGCGGCGGAGATCAAAGAGCGCTTCGACCGCCACGAGCAGGTCATGGTGCTGCTCAATCGCCGCGGATATTCTCCCGTGGTGCTGTGCCGTACCTGCGGCAAAACGCTCGAATGCCGGAACTGCGCCATCGCGATGACGCATCACAAGCGAGAGCAGAAAATGATCTGCCACTACTGCGGCTTCACCGCGCCCGTGCCCAAGTCGTGCGGCCATTGTGGCAGCGAGTACGTCTATTTTCTCGGCACCGGTTCGGAGAAGTTGGAGGAACTGTTGCACGGCATGTTCCCGCAGGCACGCATCGCCCGCCTAGATCGCGACACTGTCAGAGGACACGAAGATTTCGAACGCACGCTGAACGCGCTCAACGAAGGCGAACTCGATCTGCTCGTGGGCACGCAGATGATCGCCAAGGGCCACGACGTTCACGGCGTCACGCTGGTCGGCGTGGTCGGCGCCGACAGTGCTCTCGGACTGCCCGACTTTCGCGCCGCCGAGCGCACCTTCCAGTTGCTCACGCAAGTTGCAGGACGTGCCGGGCGCGGCCAAGTCCCCGGCAAAGTGATTCTGCAAACTTACTTTCAGGATCACTATGCCGTGCAGTACGCCGCCCGCCACGACTTCACCGGTTTCTACGAAAAGGAATTGCGGTTCCGCAGTTGGATGCATTACCCGCCTTACGCCGCACTGGCCAACGTTCTTATTCGCAGCGATAAGCTCGACGAGGCGTTGCAGTGGTCCGGCACTCTGGGGAAATGGTTCGAGCAAGCTCGGCACGAAGGCGTGCGCGTCCTCGGACCCGCTACCGCGCCCATCCTGCGCCTGAAGCGCGATTACCGTTATCATTTCGTGCTGAAATCGCCTAGCCGCGAAAAGCTCAATGCGACCTTACGCGCAATGCTGGCCTACGCCGCCGTACAGAAGATTCCACGCACGCAAGTGATCGTCGACGTCGACGCGCTATGGTTGATGTGAAGTTATTCAGACTATTTTGCGCTCGCGACGTTACCTCGAATCACCACCACCGACGCCGCCGGCAGGTCGAACATCGTATCTTTCTCCGCGGTCAACTCCGTATGAACAATCGGCCCATCTGGATCAGCCCAACCTCTCGTGGTCGGGACGATCGCACGTTCGCCGCTATTCTCCGCGTGAGCCATGAATCGCGTCTGCGCCGGATGCCATTGATACTGTGCGCTTCCGAATGTTGAAATCTCTACTTGCCCGGCGAAATTGCGTTTCTGGTCGGGCGCCTCGAACGCGATCCGCACCCGATGCGCATTCTGCTGATCGCGATTCACCGCCATCACTGACCATTTCCCATCTGGACGCCTCACTGCATAAGCCGTCAGCAACTCATGATCGGCGCCATCGTTCACATCGCTGCTTGCGGCGAACGCTTGATGTTCGCCGCTGCCAGGTTGCACCCACTCCAGATCAATCAACTGCGCCACAAAAAACTGCGCCAGCGGCTGCTGAATCTGGTAATTCGCATCCACGGCAAACATTCCAAACGTGCCCGGAGAACTGTTGCAACCCGGTTCCATCTGCAGCGGCAAATAATGGAAGAAGTAAACGCCATTTCCGCCCGCGTTCAAAAACGATCCAATGTAATCGGCCAGCCAGATTCCCGCGAAAATATCCTGATACGTTTCACTCGCCCCAGACGAGAGATTTCCCTCCGTGATAAACATCGGCATATCTGCGGGAACACCATCCTCGTGCCACACCTGCATGATGTGGCTCACCAACTCCGGCTCGTCATACAGCACGCCCCACGGCGTTCGGCACGGATCGTAGGGATAGTGCTCGAACGAAAAAAATGCGAGATCGTTCATGCGGCCATGCTGCTTCAGGTAATCGATGAACCGCGCCGTCCACGAGACCTTTCCATTCGCGTCCGGCCACACTTCAATATCCTTATTCACTCCCTGAAATGAAGGCCCGCCCAGCTTCAGCGCGGGGTCCACGCGATGAATCGCCGTCGCCCACTGCAGGTATAGCGCGGCGTAATCTTCCGGCAGCATGTATTGGCCGTCGGCTTCTTCGCCCATCTCGACATATGAGATCGGATAGCCGCGCTTCTCCAGATACGCAATCTCCGCCCCGGCATTGTCGGGAGTGTCATACAGCATCGCAACCGGAACCATCGCCGGCAGCCCGCGCGTCACGCCGCTGGTGAAGAACAGATCGAAGCCCACCTGCGCCTGCTTGGTCGATCCCAGATCCAATGACTGATGCCAGGGATCGACCGAAGAACAATAAGTCGTAGTCTGCTCCTGATCCGGCGTGTGCCGCAGAATGTCGTGAAACGAGCCATCCTCGGTGCTGGTGCCGAGGTAGAGTTCGCGAATCGCGTAGCCCACACAATTCCGCGGATCGCTGGATTTCTGATCCTGCGCTGCATCGGCATCACAGGTGTTCGACGATTCCGTCATCCATACCCGCAGGAACCGCACCACGACTGGACTGCGATTCAAGCGAACCGTTTCGACCTTGCCCTTGCCATCGATCACAGTTCCTTGCGGAAACGTCTGCCAGACTCCGCGGGTCACCGCCTTGATCGGATCGTCGCCCGTCCAGTACTGCACCACGTAACGGCGCGCATAAGGCTCTCCCCAGGCGATGCGAATGCTGTCGACCTGCTGCATCTGCGCCAGGTCGATCACCACCCACTGCGGATGCAGGGCGTCGCTCTCGCCGGTGAAGCGTTCGGTGAGATATGGATTGCTTTTCCAGAATGTATTCGGATCGCCATCCGTCAGCCGCGAGAAGCCCACATTATCGGTGCCGTCGTTGCGCGTGGTCCCGCGGCGCGGCAGCGCATAGCCGTAGGAATAGCGAATCGTCTCTGTCGGAGTCGCCGAGCCGGTGAAGTATCCTTTGCTCCCGGCGTCGCTCCAGCTTCCTTGCGGATTCCAGTGCCACGCCTCAATCGCGAGTTCCGTGTTCTGACGATACGTGACCGGCTGCCAGCCGGAGGCCAAAGTTTTCTCTAAAGTCGGCTGCAGAAGATCTTTGTCGATCGCGTCTACGGCGATGCGGTCCACGCCCGCACCCAGCGTTTGGTTGGGGATGAAATGGTTGGTGGAATGCGAGACGTCCACTGTTATGGTCTGCGCTGTAACAGAGCTCGCACAAGAAAAGCAGCCCAGCAAAAGGGCGAGGAAAGGCTGTGTCCGTTTCACAGAAGACCACCTCCAATGCACAGGCTGACCTGGCAAAATTGAAGCGCATTACTTTCTACTCTTTCGGCGCGACGGAAGGCCTGCTGCTTGACCGGCTCAACCCGAGGTGGAAGAGTGAGTATTTTCAGCGTATGTTTTCGACGGATTCGTATTTCGAAACCGGCCACTGACGCGCCACATTCCTCACTTCGTCTTGGAGTTATAGCTCTTGAGGATGAAAGCGGCCACGTTGTCGTGGATCGCTTTCAGCGAGGCCTCATGGGCGTAAACCATGTGGCCGGATTCATAAAACTGAAATTCGATATTCTTTTGCAATTCCGGCGGAATCGGCAAGTGTTGCATTTCATACACGCCCTCGTAGAACGGAGTTGCGAGATCAAAATAACCGGCGTTTAAAAGGACTTTGAGAGTCGGGTTATACTTCATCGCAATTGCGAGGTCGAGCATCACGTTCGGCGCCGCGTGCAAAGGAAAGGGAAGCCCGGGAGCCTGGTGGGCAAAACTCCACCATTTAAAGACGTCAGCCTCGGGCTTGTACTCCCGGTTCTCGCCAAACTTCAGTTCTTTTCGTACGTAGTCGTTGAAGGCAGAAACGTAGGCGGAAGAGATCGCCGCCGACTGGGGATCATAGTCGGCTTCTTTGCTGAGCGGATCAAACGTGGGGCCCGAGAAGCGGGTGTCGAGCCGGCCAGTGGTCAGATTGTTGTCGTCCTGCAGATTCTTCTCGAACTCTCCGCCGTTGATGCGCAGGTCGGCTTTTTCGATGTAGGCGACAGGAAGGCCGGTGTACTGATGGAGCTTGGCGGCGATGGCATGCCGTTGATCCGGGGCGAGCGAGGAGCCGGCTCCCAGGGCCAGTGCATAATCATTCATGGCAAAGTGCTCAACCTCGGCCAGCAGCGCTGCCAGCTCCGGACGCGGTTCCGGAATCTTGTGGTGATACCACGCGGAGGCAGCGTAGGTGGGGAGCGAAAGCTGGTACGGAACGTCAACGCCGGGATTGAACTCAGGAATGTCGGAATCAAGAGAGAAGTTCAAGATCTGAGATAAAAGGATCACACCGTTGAAGTCCACATCGCGTTCTGTCTCGAGGATATTGGCGAGGACAGCCGAGCGCGTAGTGCCATAGCTTTCGCCGAACAAATACTTCGGCGAGTTCCAGCGTCCGTACTTCGACAGGAACTGCGAGATGAAATCGGCAAAGGCATGCGCATCCTGGTCGACCCCATAGAAGGCTTTCTCCCGGTCTTTCCCGCTGAGCCGGCTGAAGCCGGTTCCGGGCGCATCCACAAATACCAGATCGCTCGCATCGAGCAGGCTGTATTCATTATTGACGACCGAATAGGGCGCGGCCGGAGTGTGGGTATCATCGGCCGTGACGACGCGCTTCGGACCAAATGCGCCCATGTGGAGCCACACGGTCGAGGAGCCCGGACCGCCGTTATAGAGAAACGTCACCGGACGCGGGGAGCCTTTGTTGTCGGATTTGAAGTAGGCAACGTAGAACATGCTGGCTTCCGGTGGCTTATTCTTCGGATCCGGGTCGGCATTTTGCGGGACGTCGTCCCAATCCTTAGGATGCACGATAAGCGTGCCGGCATATGCGTCGTAATTAATGACATTCCCGCCAATCGTGACCGAGCCCTTACTCACCTGTTGTTCCGGCTTGAATTGTTCGGGTTTTGCGGTATCGGTCTTAGTGGCCTCGACCTTGACGGTTGAGGTTTCCTCTTTTGCCTGCGCATGAAGCAACATAAGCGGCAGCGCGAGGGTTGCGATCGTTAGGGCGACGATTCTCAAGATGAGCGTTCGCATCGAGCGGTTCTCCGTTGGCGGAAACAGACTGGGATTTTACTTCTTTGATGGCGAAGGACAATTTATCACGTTGCAGCGAGGAAAGGCTCGTTTGCGTACTCAGGCCAGCGATCAGCAGGGCAGGTGGCGCAAGAGCGGGCCTTCGGCCCTGGACAACCATAGCGGCTGTCTTGGGTTGTGCTAGCTACTTGGCCGTGGTGGTTTCCTCTGCCACGGCCTTCCGGAAATAATCCAGAGACATGCGCAAACCAGCTTCAAGTTGGATCTTCGGTTCCCAGCCGAGCAGCGTTCTGGCTTTCGTAATGTCCGGGCGGCGTTGTTTAGGATCGTCTGGCGGCAAGGGTTCGTAGGCGATCTTGCTCTGCGATCCGGTCACTTTGATTACGTGCTGCGCGCATTCGAGAATGGTGAATTCGTTCGGATTGCCGATATTGACCGGCAGATGTTCGTCCGACTTCGCCAGACGGATGAAGCCATCGATTTCGTCGCTGACGTAACAGAAGCTACGGGTCTGGCTGCCGGTGCCGTAGACGGTGAGGGGCTCGCCACGTAGCGCCTGCTTCATGAAGTTGGGTACGACGCGTCCGTCGTTGAGTTGCATCCGTGGGCCGTAGGTGTTGAAGATGCGGACGATGCGCGTATCGACTTTGTGATAGCGGTGGTACGCCATAGTGACGGCTTCGGTGAAGCGCTTGGCTTCGTCGTAGACCGAACGTGGGCCAATCGAATTCACGTTGCCCCAGTAGCTTTCTTTTTGGGGATGCTCGAGCGGATCGCCGTAGCACTCGGAAGTGGAGGAGACGAGATACTTCGCGCCGTATTTGAGTGCGACATCGAGGGCATGAAAAGTCCCGAGCGATCCAACTTTCAGCGTGGGGATCCCGTGGATGGTGTAATCGACCGGGCTGGCAGGGCTAGCGAAGTGGAAGACGTAATCGACGGGACCGACGTCGAAAGGCTCGCAAATGTCTTTTTCTATTAAATCGAATCGAGAATCATTCCGGAGATGGTCGAGGTTTGCGCGGCGGCCGGTGAGGAGGTTGTCGACGACAACCACGTTCCAGCCCTCGCCAATCAGTGCATCGCAAAGATGGGATCCCAGGAAACCGGCGCCACCGGTAACCAGGGCGCGTTGTGAGCTCATGCTTTCTTGGCGCCGTTGCGAACACCGTTCCGAACGGCCGCGGGAACTCCCTCGGGATGACAGGCCGGGCGTCCTACGCTGTAATAGGTGAAGCCGTGCGCCGCCATCACATCGGGATCATACAGGTTGCGGCCATCGATCACGATGGGATATTTGAGTTCCTGGTTGAGGCGGGCGAGATCGAGGTTGGCAAACTCCTCCCACTCGGTGAGGATGAGCAGGGCGTCGGCGCCGCTGGCCGCTTCATACGCTGAACTGGCGTATTTGAGGTTGGAGTTCATCGTTTCCTGCGTGCGCTCCATGGCGGCAGGGTCGTAGGCCGTGATCTTGCAGCCTTCCTGCAACAGGGCCTGCACAAGGAAAAGCGCGGGCGATTCGCGAATGTCGTCGGTTCCACCCTTGAAGGCCAGGCCGAGTACGCCGAGGTGTTTGCCGCGAAGGGTCCACAGCGCGCTGCGTACTTTACGGAGGAAACGGTCGCGCTGGTCTTCGTTGATGCGCATGACTTCATCCAGCAGACGGAAGTCATAGCCACACTCGCGGGCGACGGCGCGAAAGGCCATCACATCTTTGGGAAAACAGGATCCGCCATAGCCGATGCCAGGATTCAGAAATCGCGGGCCGATGCGGGAGTCGCTCCCGATGCCGTGGCAGACCTGATTTACGTTGGCCCCGACCGATTCGCAAATCGAAGCGACCGCGTTGATGAAAGAAATCTTCATCGCGAGAAAGGCGTTGGAGGCGT
>Ga0302326_10011137_pt1 | contig 19395 bp, 17 predicted proteins | sample Palsa_T0_3_FD_202264 | JGI IMG/M metagenome (GOLD analysis project Ga0302326, IMG submission 202264) | Peat permafrost microbial communities from Stordalen Mire near Abisko, Sweden - Palsa_T0_3 | ecosystem: Environmental > Terrestrial > Soil > Palsa > Peat permafrost | place: Sweden: Abisko...
CCGTTGGCAAATTGAGACAGGGGCACCTCTTCGACCGGTCCACACTGCCAGAACCCCGAGAGACCCGAGTAGTGCACGACCCGACCGCGGCCGACGTACACGCCTTGATGTTGGTATCCGCGGCGCAAACTCGCCAGATGGGCGCCGAGAGCAGGTTCCTGCTCCAGTCCCACGTGATGCGCTGCCAGATGCGCGTCGTTCATCAGCGCCTTCCCTCAATCGGCGGCCGAGTGCGAGTTGACCGAAGTACCGGCCGTAGCGTGCGGCGGCACAGTGAGGCCATAGGCGACCGCACGAAAGAGACAGGCGGTGATCAACACGGCGACGAAGAATGCGAACATGCGAACAGTATTCATAAGCGTTTCCTCAAATAGGGATCGATGTCACGTGCTATGCAATCTACCCAGGGCACGAGGCGTGCGTATTTCCGTCCGGGGCGCCCTGTATTTCAGGTGAAACCCGCTTCGGCAGGGTCGGCCGACCGCTCCGCAGTGCGCGCGACGGGCGCCGTCCGCGCTCGATTTCATCGGTAATCCGCCTAACCTGCCGAGAAATCGAAGCGCAACTCATCGTGAGCATGCTGGTGTTCGACACGGCGGCTGATGGGATCATCAGGCGCGCGGGGAATCACCAATCAACATGATGAGGAACGAAAATGAGCAGCTATCTAAGGAAACTATACGGATTGTCGTCGGCAGTCATCTTGGCCGGGGCACTGGCCGGATGCGCGACCTATCAGAAATGCGGACTCGAGGGGTGTGCGGGCGATGCGAAGGTGACGTCAAATGTGCAGACGTTGCTCAATCAACATCCGGATTTGGGTGCGCCGGGCGCGGTCGGGGTTCAGACAATCGACCAAGTCGTGTATTTGGATGGCTTCGTCGCTACGGGCTTGGAGCGAGACACCGCGGGGTCGCTCGCCCAGTCGGCTCCGGGCGTGGCGCGGGTCGTCAACTCGATCGCGGTTACGCACTAGCAAAGGCGGCGCCGACTTCGGGATTGCCCGTCAAGCGGGGAGGACACGGCCGAAACAATCGGCAATGTCCTTTCGCCGGAGCGGCTTGCGCAAGAGTTCGCGTATCCCGAGTGCGCGCGCACGCTCCTGCAGCTGCGCTCCGGCAAAGCCGCTCATCAGCACGATCGGCAGGTCGGGGCGCAGCCGCGCGATTTCAACGGCAAGAGCGGTGCCGGCGAGTTCCGGCATCGATTCGTCGGTCAGGACGATATCGAAGCGCTGTGGTGATTCGCGGAACGCGCGCAAGGCCGCGACACTTGAACCGAACCCGACGGGCTCTCGTGTCAGGCGCCCGCAGGAGCGCCTCACGGTATGTGCAATGCTACGGGAGTCGGACGCACCCCGTCGGGATGATCGATGGACCTGCTGACCATCACCTCGGAAATCGTACCGGCTTTTCCGTCGCTGTCGATTGGAACGCTGAAAGTCTTGCTCGTGATCAAGGTGTTGACGTAGACCCGATTGTCCATGATGGAAATCCCGTCGAGGACCCCACCCTTGGGACCGAACGCACCGTCGCCCGCCCACACTGTGAGTCGCAGGCTTCCGCGCGCCAGGCGATCGACTTGCATATTGTTGCTGTCCGTGACGTAGGTTGCACCGTCCGCTCCGACCGCAATGTCGTTGCAGAATGCGTCGGCCGTCGGCAGTACGTAGCGTCCCTTGGGCTTTCCGGTCTTCAGGTCGTAGGCCTGCAGAGCGGACGGCTCCTGCGCCGCGCCGTGATTTGAGCCGCGGGCCGAGGAAAAACAGGCCCATAAGGTATGAGAGCGGTCGTCGGTGTAGACACCGAACACGCCCAGGGATGCCTCTCTCGGCGCTGCGGTGCTCGAGGTGGCCGCCGAACGGTGGCTCAGGGCCCAGATGTACGCGGCGAGCGCCGACACTTGATCGGAAGTGAGCTGAGCACCTCCCATGGGCGGCATGGGGGAGCGGTATTGTTTGGGCTGGGGTACGCCGTTGGTGATTGTCTTCGCGATCGACGCGAAGCTCCCGTCACCCCAGAGCCATTGGGTGTCGGTGAGGTCGGGACCCAAGGGGGTGCCCTTTGCGTCCGCGCCGTGGCAACCGGTGCAGGTCGCTCCGCCCACCTGACCGAGAAAGATACGCCCACCGAGCGCAACCATCTGCTGGGTCGCGCCGGCAGGAACCGGAAGATTGGCGGCACCCCCGGTGCTGCCGGCATCGGGATGAGTGCCTTCGGGGGGCTTGGCGTCATTGGCGCTGATCTGGCCGGCGGATGCCGATGCACTCGGACAGGGGGTGACATTTGCGGCACCGGCTGAGGAATCGGATCCACCCTGATAGACGATGCGATAGATCCGTCCGCGTATGTCATCGGACACAAAGAGCGCGCCGTCCGGTCCAATCGCCACGCCGGACGGACGATGCGCGGCCTGGCCGGGCGCCTCTACCGCCCCTGCAAATCCGTCCGCAAATATCTCGCACCGGCCCGAGGCGTGATCGCCGGCCAAGGCTTGGAATACTACGTTGTAGCCGGCCTGCGGATAGGGTGCTCGATCCCACGATCCGTGGAAGGCGATGAACACGCCGTTACGATAGTGGGCGGGGAATTGCTGCTTGTTGTATAGCGCCATCCCGTTGGGCGCCCAATGCGCAGGAAACGCCGCGATCGGGGCGCTCTTGGTGGCGCACGTCCCAATCTTCTTGCCCCCATCGCCGCCGTACTCAGGCGCCAGCACCAATTTGCCCTGCAAGCCGTCGTAGTAGCACTCCGGCCAGCCGTAGTCTCCACCCCGTTTCAAGAGCAACAGTTCTTCGGCCGGGAGCGTGGCCTCCTCCTCGGGTTTGTATAGCTCTGGCCAGTTTGCATGCAGCTGGTCGCGTCCATGTTGCGTGACGAAGATATGGTCAGCGGCATCGATGCCGAAACCTTCCGCATTGCGGATGCCGGTGGCGAAGCGTCCGGCGGGCGAGAAGGCCTGGTTCGTCTCATTCGCGTCATAGCGCCAGATGCCTCCGCGCGTCTCGAGCTCCGTGCAAGGACTGATGCCCGGAGAGTGCGGAATGCGATTCTTCACCTGGCATGCATTGGTCGGGGTGGCCACGTCGATATACATGGAGCCGTCGCGATCGATCGTAAATGGATGCATGGGATGATCTCCGGTCAGGGGCAGCTCTGTCACGACCGGCACGGAGGGGCCCTGCGGAACGATCGAGCCGGCCGGCAGTGCATAACGCACGATCTTGTCGTTGATCTCGGCGTAGAGCCCGTCCTTGTACAGGCCGATACCGGTGCCGCCTGCGCCCCCGCTCTGCACCGTCTCGCCGAAGCGCTTTTCCACGTCCGCTTTACCCTTGCCGGTGGTGTCTTGCAGGGCCACGAGGAACCCACCGGCGTGCGGTGTGTCGTTGCCGTAGTAGCGGCCCGACCAGGTATTGACGTAGACGACGCCATTCGGAGCGACGACCAGATGGCGGGCATGGCCAACGCCATCGGCGAAAATGGTGGCGCAGAAGCCGGCCGGCAATTTCAGCCCGCTGTCATCTTGCGGGCAGGAGGCGGACGCGGTTTGCGTCGCGGCCGGTGCACTCTGCGCCGAGGCGGAGGCGCCGGCTGCACACCAGGTGGCGAGGGCGAGCATAAGGAACCACAGATTGTACCGATGCGGAAGATACATGGATTTAGCCTCCGAAGCTTGCGGGATGCACAGGGCGTGCGCCAATGGAGCCGTCCGACCGGCCGAAAGTAACAAGGGCGACCGGGAATTAAATGTCGGTCGTGTTACCGTTGAAATCTGCCTCAGGGGTGATCGTTTCGATTGAAATCAATTCGCCCCCCGGCCGCCAGCAGCAGCTTGACCGTATCGATGTAGCGCTGACCGTCGGCCTGTACTCGACCCAATTGCGCCTGACTGTCCAGCCGCTCGGCGTCCAGTACCCGCACATATCCGGCATCCCCGGCTACATACGCCTGCCGCGTGAGCGTCAATGAGGCGCGGGCGGATTCCAGGGCGCGTTGCTGTGTGCTCAGGGAGTCCGCGTCGTTGCCGAGTGCCTGCAGAGAGTCGGCGACCTGGCTGAACGCGTTCAGCACGGTCTGTTGATAGGCCGCGAAGGCCGCCTGATAGTCGGCTTTGGCGGCCCGTCGTTCCGCGCTCAGCGTACCGCCCCGGAAAATCGGCGCGGTCAGCCCACCGAGAAGGTTCCACGCGGTCTCCGAGGGACCCCCGTTGAGCAAGCCGGCTCCGGCGATGCTGGCGCTCAGCGTAAATTGCGGATACATCGCCGCCGTGGCCACTCCCACCGCCGCTCCAGCGGCGTGCAGCTGCGCCTCGGCCGCGCCGATGTCGGGGCGACGGCGTACGAGCTGCGACGGAAGAGACAGCGGCAAGTCATCCGGCAGTTTGAGTGCCTCCAGGTCCATGTCGGTCGACGGCGCATCGGCGGGTGCTACGCCGATCAGATCCGCCAATGTGTCCTGCGCCTCGCTCAACTGTTGGTGCAGCGGTGGCAGGACTGTCCGATCGTGGTCGAGCTGGCTCTGTGCGCTGAGCACGTCCATCTCCGATACCGCGCCCAGTTCGCGGGCGGCGCGAATCAGGCTGACCATGTGCTCATCCTCGGACACGATCTGGCCGGCCACGCGGATCTGCGCGCGCACGGTGGCGATCTGCAATGCCTCGATGGCGACGTTGCCGCTGACCACGAGCGCGACGGCCGCAAGCTGCTCCGACTGGTACTGCGCGTCCGCCGCGGCCTCATCGACGCGCGACCGGGTGCTGCCGAAGACATCGAGATTGTAACTGACCTCGGGGCCGGCGGTGTAGGCGGAGAACGGCGGAAAGTCCTTCGCCAAGGGACCGAGTACCGGTGCGCCAAAGCGTGTGCGCTGCGCTCCGGCGGCCAAGTCCGCTTGCGGATACCACGCGCCGCGCGCCGCGCGCACCCGCTCGCGCGCGGCCGTCAGATGCGCCTTCGCGCTGACGATCGATTGATTGTTCTGCAACGCCAGGCTCACCAGGCGATCGATCTCCGGCGAGCGGAGCAGGGTCCACCACTGATCGGGCGGACCGCCGCCCAGCGATATGTGTTGAACGGTTGCAGGCTCGGCGCCGCCGAGTGGGGAAATCTCCGGCTTGACGTACTCGGTTTGTACGGGGTCCGCGGGCCGGGTGTAGTGGCCGCCTGTGGCGCAGCCGCTCGCCAGGAAGACACCGAGCAGCAGGGTCAATCCGGCGAACGCGCTACCTGATCGAGAACAGCTCAATGGGCACCTCCTGCGGCGGCAGAGGAGACAGAGGCCTTCCGCAGGAAGAGCGCCGCCGCCAACCCGAGACCCAGTACCGCGCTTTGCAGGACGATCGTGTCGCTGAATCCCAGCATGAAGGACTGATGCCGGATGGCGCGGCCGACCGTCACCACGGCCTCCCGATATGCGTCGCCGCGATTGTTCGCACCATGCGCGAGGAAATAATCGACCAGGCCGTTGAGCCGCTGCCGTGTCTCCGCGGCGAGCGGGGTTACTTGCGAGGAGATCACGTTGGAATGGAATTGCTCGCGCTTGGTCAACACGGTCTGCAGCAACGCGATGCCGACGGCGCCGCCGAGATTACGGGTCGCGTTGAACAGGGCCGATGCGGAACCGGCGAGCTCCGGTGCGATGCCCGCAATGGCGATGGCCGACAGTGGTGCCATCGTCATGGCCTGCGCCAGAGCGCGCACCAGGCTCGACGCCAGGAATTGAGGCCCGGAGAAATCATCGGATAGGTGCATCGCCAGCAAGCTGCCGCCGCTGAACAGCGAATATCCGACGATCACCAACGTGCGGGGCTGGATATGCTTCATGACTTTGGGGATGAAGGGGATCAGGAGCAGTTGCGGCAGCCCGAGCCAGACCATCACGCCGCCGATTTCCTGAGAGCTGTAGCCCTGCTGGCGGGAAAGGTATTGTGGGATGAGATAAATCCAGCCGAACATCGAGAATCCAAACACAAAATTCGCGCAGGTGCCGAATCCGAAGTTGCGACGCCTCAGCAATCGCAGCTGTAAAAGCGGAGCGGGGCGCTTCAGCTCGACATAGATGAACACGGCGAGACTCACCACGCCGACGAGCGCGAGTCGCACGATGAGCGGCGAGCCGAACCAATCGTCCTTATTGCCTTCCTCGAGTACGGTTTCGAGACAACCCAGGCCGAGCGCCATCGAGACTACGCCGAGCCAATCGCCTTGGGCCAGCAGGTGCAGCTGACGCGGAGAGGGCTCGAGCGCATACCACAGCATGGCGATCATCACCAGACCGGGCGGTATGCTGAGAAAGAAGATCGACTGCCAGCCGAAATTGTCGCTGAAATAGCCGCCGAGCGCCGGCCCGATCGAGGGAGCGAAGACCACGGCGACCGAGTAGATCGCGAGACCGACCGGATGCCTGGAGCGGGGCAGCTTGGTCATGATGATGGTGAAGGCGAGCGGTATCAGCACGCCGCCCGCGAATCCTTGCGCGGCTCGGATCACGATCATCTGGCCCAAGGTTTGTGCGAACGCGCAGGCGGCAGTCAATGCCAGGAACAGGGCGGTGCTGGCCAGTAGATAGGCACGCAGCGAGAACACGCTCGCGAGCCAGCCGCTCAAGGGGATCACGATGATCTCGGCGATGAGATAGCTCGTGGTGATCCAACCGCCGTCGTCGATGCCGGCGCCGATGCCGCCCTGGATATCGGCCAGGGACGCACCGACCACCTGGATGTTCAGAATGGCCAGAAAGGCACCCACTGTCGAGCCGATCACTGCGACCCAGGTCTTGAATGACACTTGTTCCGCGGTGTCGGCCGCCGATCCTGGCGCGGCGCCGGGCGGCGGCGTGCCGGGCACGATCGGCAGGATGGGAGCGCGGGTCAATGCAGTGGACATGACTGGGTCGCTCAACGCACTGTAGCGAACGCCAAGTCACAGTCCGTGATCGTCGAGCGGGCGGCGGGCCTGGTGTCGATGGATGCTTCGACCGACATTCCCGGGCGCAGCCTGCCGATCAGGGGATCGTGCGAGTCCAGACGGATCCTCACCGGAATGCGCTGCACGATCTTGGTAAAATTCCCCGTGGCGTTGTCCGGTGGCAGCAAACTGAATTCCAGTCCGCTGGCCGGCGCCAGACTCTCGACACAGGCCTGCAAGTGAGCGCCGGGAAACGTGTCAACGCGCAGCCGCACCGGCTCGCCGGCCCGCACATTGGTGAGCTGAGTTTCCTTGAAGTTGGCCGTAATGTAGACCTCGTGCAAGGGAACCAGGGCCATCAGTTGCGTACCCGATTGCACGTATTGACCGACACGGATGGTGCGTGCCGCGACGACACCATCAATGGGCGCGGTGATCGTCGTGTACCCGAGTTCGAGAGACGCTTGTCGTTCGATGGCCTGCGATCGTTCGCGCAGGGCCTGCGCCTGTAGGATCTTTGCCTGCAGCACCTTCGTCTGCCCCTCGGCGGAGGACGATGCCGCCCGGTCTCTGGCAAGATTGGCGGTCCTCTCGCGTGCCTGAGCATCGGCTTCCTGCGACTGCTGCAGCGAGCCGAAGCCGATTCCCGCCATCTTGCGGTAGCGATCGCGGTTGATATTGGCCAAGTCCAGTGCAGCCACGCTTGCGGTGACGCTCGCGCTCGCCCGGGCGATGATCGCACGCTGTTCCGCCAGCTGCGCTTGCAGGTCGCCGACCTCGGCCTCACTGGCCTGCACCTCGGCGCGCGTCTGCTCCCACGCGGCGCGAAAGTCCCTCGCGTCAAGGCGTGCCAGCACCTGACCGGATTTCACCGGCTGGTGATCTTCGATCAGCACCTGCGCCACGTAGCCTGACACTCGGGGCGCGACCAGAGTCGAGTCGGCCTGCACGTAGGCATCGTCGGTCGATACGACAAAACGGGCGACTGTCCAGTAGTATGCGGCTCCCGCAACGGCCAGCGCCGCCGCCACGGGCACGGCAACCGCCAGAAGCAGATGCTGTTTCAGCCACTGCACACTTGCGCGCCCGCGTCCCGTGGTGCCGCGCCGATAGACTGCCGTGATGGCTGGAGCGCCCGCAGAGGGCGATAAATCAATTGTACTCACGTTGGGTCTTCCGCCTGCATCCACTGAATCTGTATCATGGATGGCAAGGGTGCCGCGAAGAGATTGCGTCGGCGTTTCGAAGTGTCCAGCCGCAGATTTCAGACGAAACCGAAACGACCCCGGCGCGGTGCCTTCAATATACGACCTCAACCGCAGAACTGAAGATGTAGCCCGCGCCGCGCTCCGTGACGATAAATTGGGGCTGTGAAGGGTCTCGTTCAATTTTCCGCCGCAGCCGAAGCACCTGAATGTCAATGGCGCGATCATAGACTTCGTTGTCGTATACGCGGCTCGCCTCCAGGAGCTGATCGCGAGTCAGGATTCGCTCCGGAGCGGCCAATAAGGCGGCGAGCAGGTTGAACTCGCCATTCGTCAAGGCAATGCCCTCGCCGTGGATCCGCTTGAGGCGCCGCGTCCGCAAGTTCAGCTCGAACTCGCCGAACCGGTAGGCGCGAATCTCCCGCTGTTTCGACTGAGCCGGCATTGAGCTCTTTGTGCGCCGGAGCACGGTCCGTATCCGCGCCAACAATTCCCGGGGGCTGAAAGGTTTGGTCAGATAGTCGTCGGCGCCGAGCTCGAGACCCATGACGCGGTCGGCTTCGTCGCGTACACCGGTCAGCATGACGATCGGGATGGCGGATTGATCACGCAGAGAACGGGCGATGGCCATCCCATCTTCGCTTCCAAGGCGCAAGTCGAGGACCACGAGATCGATCGCCTCGTCGTTTAGAATCTGCGACATCTCGGCGCCGCTCGATGCAATGCTCACGCGCAGCCCATTCTCCGTCAGGTACTCTTGCAATAGCGCGCGGATCTGCGAGTCATCGTCTATGACCAGTATGTGCGAATTCACGGTCTCGGGCATGACGGCAACCTCCCTAAAATTCAATGAGCCGATTCCAGAACGCGTGCGAGCGACTCGGCAAGATCACGGAGGTGCAGCGGTTTGCGTAGAACCTCATTCACGCCGATTTCCGCCGCACGAGTCGTAAGCTGAGCGCCACCATAGCCGCTCATCAGGATAATTGGAATTGCGGGCCGCAGCCGCCGGATCTCGGAGGCGAGATCGGTGCCGACGAGATCCGGCATGGCCTCGTCGGTGAGAACGGCATCGAATCGTTGCGGTTGGGCTGAAAATGCCGCCAGCGCCGCGCGGCTCGAATCGAACCCTACCGGCTCGTAGCCGAGTTGGGCGGTGATCTCCTCGGCGAGTGCGACCAGCGCACGTTCGTCATCCACGATCATGACGGTTTCACCCTTTCCACGCGGCAGGGGTCTGGCGGCCTCGAGAGGCGGCATTGCAGTCTCGCCCGTAACCGGCAACCAGATCTCGAATGTCGTGCCTTCGCTCTCCTTGCTGGTGACGTCGATTGCGCCTCCAAGGTCGGTGACGATCCCGTGAACCAGGGATAACCCGAGCCCGGTACCCTGGCCGACACCTTTGGTCGTGAAGAAAGGGTCGAACATCCGTTCGAGCACCGCAGGCGGAATACCCACGCCGGTATCGCTGACGGTGAGCCGCACATACGATCCGGGGTGGAGCAAGCCCCGAGACAGTGACCGGGACTCGGTCGCGTCGATGCGTTCCAGGATCACGCGAAGAATGCCCCCTCGCTCCATGGCCTGAACGGCGTTGGTGCACAGATTCATCGCGACCTGATGCAGATAGGTTGCGTCTCCAATCACGGCGGAATTACCGGATGCAATCCTGCTCTCCAAGCGTATTCCCGCGGGCAGCGATGCTTCCAGCAATTCGAGTGTCTCTTCAATGACGAATTGAACGTTCACCGGCGCGCGATCGCCGAGACCGCTGCGGCTGAATCCGAGAATGCGTTCGATCAGCATTTGGGCGCGCTCGGCCGCGTGCATGACGTTGTCGAGGTGGCGGCGCAAGGGGCTGCCTTCCGCGGACTGCTGGTGTGCCAGTTCGCCGTACCCCAATATCGCTCCGAGTATGTTGTTGAAGTCATGGGCAATGCCGCCGGCGAGCGTGCCGATAGCTTCCATCTTTTGCGACTGTCTCAGTTGCGCTTCCAGCTGCTCTTTATTGGCCTGCGCAAGCTTCTGCGCATTCACATCGATGGTCGAGCCTACGAACCTGACCGGCTTGCCCGCCGGGTCGCTCAAGAAACGGCCGCGTGCATGCAGCCAATGCCAATCGCCGTCGGGTTGACGGACGCGATATTCGCAGTCATACCACGGCGTAAGACCTTCGAAGTGGTCTTTGAACGTTGCTTCGAAGCGTGGTCGGTCGTCGGGATGAATGACGATCTGCCGCAGCCAGGCGCTGCGCGTACTGATCGGCGATTCGGCGCCGAGGCCATAGAGCATTTTCATCTTCCGCGACATGAACAGCCGATCGTTCCCGACGTCCCAGTCCCAGTGTCCTTCGTTTGCTCCTTCCATGGCGAGGGCGTAGCGCTCCTCGCTTTCGCGTAACGCTCGCTCGCCTACGGCGACACGCCTTATCTGACGCAATAAAGCGTAGATGGTGAGCCCGCCAAGCAGCGTGAGGATCAAGGTGCGAATGCCGACACGGATCGTTTCTTCGCGCCACGGCCATAGTGCAACGGCCTCTTCACGCGTCACTGCGATCGTGATGGGAGCATCTCGCACGTGCGCAACCGCGATGAAATCGCTCTTTCCGTCGATCGGGTTGGAGATCCGGGGTGCAGGCCCCGACGGCGCTGTCGCGAACGCCGGGAACTTTTTCCCGACTTGATCCGGTTCGGCCGGACTGCCGGCGATCAGTGTTCCGTCGTTGCGCATCAGTTGAATCGTGTTGCCCGTCCCTAAGCTCAAGGACTCGTAGAACTGCTTGAGATTGTCGAGGTCGACGACCGCAGTGATAACTCCACCAAATCCTCCCTTCTCGTCGTCTAGCCGCCGCGAAAATACGAGAGCGGCTCGGCCTTCGGAGCGAGTGACGAGCGGCTCGCTCATGAAAAGTCCCGCGGTCGTGCTGTCCCGCTGAGCAATGAAGTACGAGCGGTCGGACACATTGTAATTCGCGTAAGCGGAGCCACGCGAGTCATAGCGCTGGTTGCCCTGCGCGTCGACAATCGTGACTTGGCGCACCTGTTGCAGCCCCGCCGCGCGATTCTCCAAAACGGCGTTGATACGCTCCGGCGGAAGTCCGCCGCTATCGCTGCGATACCATCGCGCGGTGTCGAGCAGCAGAAGATCGACGGCTTGCAGGGCCCATGCGGTTTGTTCGGAGAGGGCGTTCGCCACGTTGGCGATTTCGCGATTGGTGGCGTCGATCGAATACCGGTAAGAGCGCCAGGCGTCGTATGCGGATGAGCCGTCGAAGGCCAGGATGATGAGAGTGCCGATCACCACAATGGCGAGGCGCAGGCGCTTGAATCGGATCGAGCCGATATCGGGTGAAACGGAGTTGGTCGCCGATAACATTGGAGTAAATCTGGACCGCATGTACTAGTCCGGTGCACCTATCATACCCCGCACCGCCTCCAGCAGATCGGCGCGGATGAGTGGTTTTGCGATGACCTGTCCTACCCCCAGAGTCTGTGCAGTGGCGCCACCGGCGCACAGGCCGGAACGAAACTGGCCTGAGATTGCTATAATGGGCGTATCCGGATGGGCTGCTTGAATGTCGCGTACCCACTGGGCACCCGTCTGCTTGGGCATGTAGACGTTCAGGATCACAAGATCCGCCGGACGATCAAGGTCCGCATCATGGGAGCGGCCGACGCGGACACGATATCCCGCTTGGCTCAGCCACTCCTGCAGCAAAGCGCGCGTAAGGTAGTCTTCCTCGTATATCACGATGTCCAAGTGTTCCGATCCTGCGTCGTCTGCGGCATGCAGGGTAATAATGCAGCCGGCACCTAGCACTCTCATGTCAGCGCGCCTCAGGTTCGTTTCAGTTGAAATATCCAGCAAGCAAGCGGCGACAATTTCACGCAAAAACTCCCTCGTCGTTACGGAGCAGCGAATACTTCGCTCGGCCATTGCGCAACCAAGTAATCGATGAACGCCCGGATTTTGGCGGACGACATCTTTGAATGTTGGAACACCGCGTGTACGGGTGCGGCTGGACGCTCACAATGCGTCAGGAGTGCTTCGAGGCGTCCTGCCGACATATCGGCAGACACTTGCCACGACGGTACGCGGGCAATTCCCGCACCGCTGATGGCTGCTGAAACCACGGCGTCAAGATTGTTGGCGCACAGGCGGCCCTGCACCTTGACGCTGATGCGGCCTTTAGGAGATTTAAATTGCCAATCGATGGGTCCCAGCGTGTCGGAAAACACCCAACGGATGTCGCGCCAAGAACGCAGGTAGTTGCGGCGCAATCAGCAGCCTTCCGATGAGCACCGGTGCGCTGACGCGAAGTCGCCCGGAGGGTTCGCTGCGGGTGGCCGACAGCGTCATTTCGATTTCTTGTAGCTCGCTCAAGATCGTTTTCGCCCGGTCATAGACGAGCCGCCCCTCGTCTGTGAGGGACAGATGCCGGGTCGTTCTGCGAAGCAATTGCGTGCCGAGTCGTTGCTCGAGAGCCGCGAGGTGGCGGCTCACCGACGTAAGCGACATGGGAATCGAACGCGCGGCAGCCGAGAGACTGCCCGCTTCGACGACCCGAGCAAACACCGTCATCGCGTCAAAACGATCCACCGTTCCATCCTTCCGTTATACGGGAGAGTGTATTCCGAAATGGCCGAATTATCACCTTATCGGGAATAGTTTACTGTGTACTCTTACGCTCAGAGGTACGGTCCAATGCGAGTTTCAACGTCCAGCCTTCACACCGAGATCACGTCAGATCTGCACATCGATGGGCCGCGTAATAGTTCGCCCGCCTGGCAGGCAAGATCGAGCGCCAGCCGATGAAGTTCTGCGTCTACGGTGCCGGAGCGATCGGCGGCTATCTGGCAGTAGAGCTGGCACTCGCAGGCCACGAGGTATGCGTCGTTGCCCGTGGTGCTCATTTGAAGGCCATTCAGGAGAGCGGGCTGAAGCTTCTGATTCAAGGCCGTGAAAGGATGGCGCGCGTTGCCGCGGAAGATGATCCCACGAGATTTGGACCTCAGGATTTCGTCATATGTGCGTTGAAGGCCCATCAGGCCTACGACAGCGCTGGAACATTTGCACCGTTGCTGGGACCGACGACAGCCATACTAACGGCGACAAACGGAATTCCTTGGTGGTATTTCTATAAAGCCGGCACGCGCTACGACGGCCGGCAACTCAACTCGGTCGACCCCGGGGGTCGCCTGTGGAGCTGCATGCAGCCAAGCCGGGCGATAGGCTGTGTGGTAGAGCCAGCGTGTGAAATCGTCGCGCCGGGCGTCATAGTGCATCACCAATTTAATCGGTTCATCATCGGTGAGCCCGACGGCAATCGGTCCGAGCGCGTGCTGTTGTTGAGCCGCGCACTCGTTGAGGCGGGATTCGACGCACCCATACGCGACGATATCCGGTGGAATGTGTGGCTAAAGCTTTGGGGCAATGTCTGCTTCAATCCCATCAGCGTGCTGACAGGGGCCACATTGGATCGCATCGTGCACGAACCCTCTTTGCGGGCACTTTGTGAATCCATGATCATCGAAACAAAGTCGATCAACGAGTCACTTGGAATTCATATTCCAATGGGCATGATGGACCGGCGGCTCGAGGCCGCCGGATCGGTGGTGGGTCATAAGATGTCGATGCTGCAGGATCTCGAGCGAGGACGCAGCCTTGAGATTGATGCGCTGGTTACCGCGGTTCAAGAACTCGGCCGGCTGACCGGTGTCGCGACCCCCGTTATCGATGCGGTTTTGGCCCTCGTTAAAGAGCGTGGTCGGCGCGCTGGCTTATATTCTCCCATTGGCGGCGCTTAAGTACCGAGCGCCGCGACCTGACTCCAATGCTGCAGATCTGCGGCGACGGGGCGGGGACCGCCGCAGAATGTCACCAAGGTGACGGGAGAGTGAGGATTGTCTTGAGAAACGCTGCACAAACTGCCTACCAAGGCCGTCGTTCCCTTGATCGAGGAGCGCCGATGCTCCTCGACGTGCATTTCCCGACCACTGACGGGCGCGAGTTGGTCTTCGCTCGCTACACGGAGCCGGAGGGATCAACAACTCCTACTCGCCCAACTCGGCTGGGGCCTGCCCGAGCAGGCCCGACCCCGCATCAGCGCAAAATGCGGGGTCGCGGTGTAGGACAGACCTTTTAATGTCCAATTCAGCTTGATCGATCTGGTCGCGGTGAAGGATTTCCTAGAGGATCAGCTCGGACGCAGGGTTGATGTTGTCACAAGAGGGGGGCTCGAACCCGCCATCCGGGATCGTGTGCTTCGCGATGCTGAACTGTGTTCTGATGGAGAAAGACCCGGCGATCTATATCCGCCAACCGTGCTCTGGGATACGTGCGAGAAAGATCTCAAGCCACTGAAAGACGCGGTTCTACGTATCGATGTAGTTGTCGCCAATTCAAGAAGCGATGCGAGGGGCACAAAGTGAAATTGGCTCCCCGGGACGGATTACTCGGTGCTACGCGCCTCGCCACTTCGGGGTCGCCCTAAAGGGCGATCGCCGCCGCTGCGCGGCGTCGTCGAACCGGGCTTGTTTTCTGTCGGCGGTTCGAATTAGGGCCGACGAGTTGGAGAACGAGGTCGGCCTCAATTAGAGAACAAATCTGGCTTTGCATTTGCATAATGGAAATCTAGACAGAGGTGCGGTGGCGTACAGACCACCGCGGCGGTCTCGGTTACGCTATCCGAATGCTCCATGAGTTCTTGACCGAAAATCGTCAGCTATTGATCGCGCGCTGTAGAGAGAAGGTGACCAAACGCTTTGAGCCCACCGTGTCGACGTCATTGATCGAGCACGGTGTGCCGCTATTCCTCGAACAGTTGGCCGAAACCCTTAAAGCCGAGCAAACCACTAGCGCTCGCAATGGCGATTCAGGGCCCACGTCGGCGCCAACGGCAATCGGCCGCGCGGCCGCGCTCCATGGCGCTGAGTTGTTGCGGCGCGGTTTTACCGCCGATCTAGTGGTGCACGACTATGGGGATGTATGTCAATGCGTGACGGCGTTGGCGCTCGAACGGGCGGCCCCCATCTCCACCGACGAGTTTCGTACGCTCAACCGCTGTCTCGACAACGCGATTGCGGCCGCCGTCGCCTCCTTCGGGGCGGCTCGTGAGGTATCGATAGACCGCCAAGCGCAAACCTCGCGACATCGCCTCGTGAATTATACCGCCGACCACCGACGGCTCGTCGCGATCGCCCTTCAGTCATTCACGGCAATCAAGACGGGCAATATCGGCATGGGAGGAGCCACGGGCACGCTGCTCGAGCACACCTTGAAGGAACTCGACGCGCTCACCGACCGGCTCCAGCCCCTCCACTGAAGTAGGACCAACGCGCCGCCTCACCTTGTTGGGGTTGTTCACCCACCAATTTGGCGGCTTCCTGCACGAAAGGACCCATGGCAGTACGCGTATTATTGATCCAAGCCGATGCTCACGGCGCCGGAATAGTCCGCGATGCGTTGTCGCGAAACACGCGATATGAAATCGAATGGGTGCGGACCTGCGCTCTCGGGCTAGAGCGCTTGGGTGAAGCAGGCCGGCAATCAAAAACTGATTTAGATCGCATTGCCGTTACTCTCGTCGATCTCTGCCTCTCTGATGGGACCGGCATGGAACTTATCGATCGGCTTCATGCGGCCTCGCCGGCCACCCCGATGGTCATTTTGAGTGCCGCTCAAGACGAGGCGCTGGCGGAGGCGGCACTTGAGCACGGCGCACAGGATTTCATATTGAAGGAGCGCGTGGACGATTATGTGTTGCCGAAGACACTCACCGCGGCCATCGATCGAGCCCATGTCGCGGATGCGCTCTTTAACGAAAGAGAGCGCGCGCAAATAACACTCAATTCAATCGGCGACGCGGTGATTTGCACAGATCTGGCCGGAAACGTGTCGTATCTCAATGTCGCCGCAGAGCGAGTGACCGGCCGGCCCTCTACTGAGGCTCTCGGCCAACCCGTCGACGCGGTGCTCCGAGTCATTGATTCCGCAACCGGGGCCACAATCCTGAATCCGATGAAGGAAGCCGCCCTTCATGACACAACCATTCGGCTACCAAGCGAATGTGTGTTGGTTCGACGTGACGGCGTAGAGCTCCCCATCGAAGATTCCTCTGCGCCGATTCATGATCGAAGCGGCGCCGTCGTGGGTGCTGTCATGGTGTTTCATGATGTCAGCTCGACCCGGGCACTGACGCATCGGTTGGCGTATTTCGCCCAGCATGACAGCTTGACGAATCTGCCCAACAGAGTGCTGCTGAACGACCTCTTCACGCAGGCGTTGGTGACGGCGAAGCGGCACAATACGGTGCTCGCGGTCCTATACCTGGATCTCGACCGCTTCAAACAAATCAATGATTCGCTAGGCCACGCGGTGGGCGATCGGCTGTTGAAGGAGGTTGCTCTTCGACTGCTCGAATGCGTGCGGGCGTCTGACACCGTATGCCGTCTCGGCGGCGACGAATTCGCGATCGTATTATCCGAAGTGGCGCATGCCGCGGATGCGGCGGTTTGCGCGGACAAGATTTTGAACAGCCTGCGGGCCCCGAGCGTCATCGACGGCCATGAAATTCATATATCTTCAAGCATCGGCATCGCCATCTTCCCGGGTGACGGCGCTGACGTAGAAGTGCTGCTAAAGAATGCGGATTCTGCGATGTACGAAGCCAAGGGCCGGGGTAGGGACAATTATCAATTCTACCGGCTAGAGTTGAACGCGGGTGCAATCGAGCGCCAGCGACTTGAGACGGGGTTGCGGTACGCAATCGAGCGTAACGAGTTCGAATTGCATTACCAACCGATCATGAATCTGGCTACCGGCGCCTGTTCAGGTGTCGAGGCGCTACTCCGGTGGCACCACGCGGCCCGTGGGCTGCTCCTGCCAGCCGAGTTCATTGGCATCGCAGAGGAGTCGAGATTGATTATTCCGATCGGCCGGTGGGTGCTGCGAGAGGCCTGCCGGCAGGCCAAGGTATGGCAGCAGGCGGAGGCAACGCAGCTGCGGCTGTGCGTCAATGTGTCGGCGGTCGAGTTGCAGTCGAAGGACTTCGTCGCCGGAGTGGCCGAAATCTTAGCGGAGACAGCGTTTGATCCGAGGTTTCTCGAATTGGAACTCACCGAAACATTCCTCATGCAGGAGTCGCAGTCAACCGACATCGTTCTGCAAGCCTTGAAACGACTCGGCGTCAAGCTCGCACTGGACGACTTTGGGACTGGGTATTCAAGTTTGAGCTACATGCGGCGCTTTCCAGTCGATGCCTTGAAAGTGGATAGATCGTTCGTGCGTGATCTAATCACACACGCCGCGGACGCCGGTGTCGTCAGCGCGGTCATCCAAATGGGTAAGAGCTTGAAAATGCGCGTGGTTGCGGAGGGCGTCGAGACGAAGGACCAAGTGTTGGTCCTGCGAGAAATGTCATGTGCCGAGGCACAGGGCTACTACTTCGGTCGTCCCATGAACGCCTCCGACTTCTCGGACTTGAGGCGCCGTACAAAGTGCGTGGTGACTGCGTGAGGATGCGTCAACCTTTTGGGGGCAAGTTATGACCGCGCCTCCGTCCTCAGCCCAGCGACTACTCCAACTTATGGAACACAACCTGGATTTTGTGGAGATTCTTGGGGCTGACGGCGTGGTCCAGGGGGTATCCGCTGCCATCAAGCCCCTCGGTGGATATGATCCCCGGGATCTCATCGGTCGTCAGTACCAGGAAATTATCCACCCAGAAGACCGAGCCCGCGCGGAGGAGTCATTTGCCCGTTCTTTGCGCGGTACGCGATCCGAAACCGTGAAGTTTCGGTATCGTGCGAAAGGAGGCTCGTGGAGGTCGATACTTGCCTCCACACAGAGCTTTTTGGGGGACCCCGCCGTCCACGCAGTTGTGGTTATGACCCGCGATGTGACGGAACAGTGCGACGTGGAAGCGTTACTGGTTCTAGCGAATTCGAGGGTGGCAGATCTGACGGAACAGCTCACCGGTGCCGCCGAAAAGCAGAGAAGATACATTGCCGCAGAACTCCATGACGATGTGCAACAGATACTCGTCGGCCTGCGTATGAACATGGCGGCCGCGCGAAGAGACCCGGAGAGGTTGCCACCCGACTCGGTTGGCGGATGGGTTCACCTCGTGCAGACGGCCATTGACCATCTTCACGAACTGACCGTCGATTTGCAGAAGCCTGTAATAGATAACCAGGGGTTACCGGGGGCGATGCGTTCGTACGTCGATAAATTGCCTTTGGCGCCCGATCAGAAGCTCATGTTCGAGACGGATCCGAAGGTGGGAAATCTGGCGCCGAACGTCGCACTGGCTTGCTTTCGCATTGTTCAGGAAGGGCTCGCCAACGCTGTCCGACACTCGGGAGCAAAGAATCTTCTGGTGCGTTTGAAGAGCGCAGCCGATGGGCTAACGGTCTCGATTCGAGATGACGGCGTGGGATTTGACGTTAACGACGTTCGTGCACGCGCTGCTGACGCTGGCAGCATCGGCTTGAGCAGCATGCGGGAGCGCGTGGCGATGGCCGGCGGACGTTTCGAAATACAGTCGTCCGTCGGACATGGAACCAGTATCCGCGCCTCGTTTCCGGTCGAAACGTCGATCCGGCAGGCATGAGCGAGTGCGAGATGCTGAGTGGTCGGCGGTGATTTACTAAAGGGTGTTGCCGCAAAGACCGGTGATGCTCGGCGGCGCAACCTAAGTGCACTTTCGAATCCGGTGAGGGTGGTGTTCCAATGCATATTAACAACGCGCGATTCAGCGCGATTTTTCTTAGCGCGTGCCTTGTATTAGGGACGCGGGCGTCCTTCGCATCGGAGGAAAACGCGGATCAACTGACTCAAGCAGCGCTGGGGATGGATGCGCATCCGGAACAGGGCGCCGCTACGTTCGCGCGCTATTGTTCTCAATGTCACGGTTTGAAGGCGCAAGGGGATGCCGCGAGCGCGGCGCCATCGCTAGCCGGGCAACGTTTCGCCTACCTTGTCAGGCAGATTGCTAATTTGGGAAGCGCGGAACGAGATGACGCTGCTATGTACCATGTGGTCAGCAATAAGGCGATTTCGGATCCTCAGACTTGGAGCGACGTAGCATCATATTTGAACCGCATGATGCCTGCTGCGGACGTTGAGACAGGCGATGGCGTGAAGACTGCGTTGGGGCGCGGCATATTTCATGAACAATGCGCCAGTTGTCATCAGAAAGATGCAAGCGGCGACAGAGAAGGGTTTGTCCCGTCTCTTAGACATCAACTCTACACGTATTTGGTCAACCAGTTACATCGGATG
>Ga0302326_10011138_pt1 | contig 19391 bp, 19 predicted proteins | sample Palsa_T0_3_FD_202264 | JGI IMG/M metagenome (GOLD analysis project Ga0302326, IMG submission 202264) | Peat permafrost microbial communities from Stordalen Mire near Abisko, Sweden - Palsa_T0_3 | ecosystem: Environmental > Terrestrial > Soil > Palsa > Peat permafrost | place: Sweden: Abisko...
TCTTGCCGAGCCGGCTCCAGCCAGCGACACCAGGCTGCTCATCGCCCCACAAACATCATGTAATGGCTGGCCGCTCCCATGAAGAACAGCATGGGGAATGACAGCCAGAAGTTGACGCGCGAGCAAAGGAAGCTCAACCTCGCCACCTTGGCTGCCTCCGCCGGCATCGTCGTGCCCTTGGCAACGCTCTCCTCGGTCCAGCGAATCATTTTCTTCTGCATGCGCCAGATGATGCCCCACACGTTCAGCATCATGAACCAACCCAGCCCGCCACCGATGCCGATCGCCAGGGAGCCATTGCTCTCCCACCCGTGCTGGTTGAGTCTCAGGAAAATATACGCGGCGGCAATTATCACCACGCCCATGATGATGCCCAATACCGGCCCTTTGCGCAGCGTCTCCAGGGGCGACATCAAAACCCCCATTTCTACCGCAAAGGCCAAGGTCCAGATCACGAAGAAGCTGCCCACCATGCCACCCATGGACGCAAATTGTCCGCCAGGGGCATTGAGCGCATTTACGGCCACCATGTGGTTCCAATAGGCAATGCCCACAAGCACGGTCACAACCGAGCTCCAACGGAACCACCACAGCGCTTTCGGCATTAACTTTGGAATTACGATGCCGCGCTGCTGCGCGTCCAGTTCCTTCAGAAACGGCGTGTTGACCAGATTGAAGAAGTAGAGCAGCCCCACCCAGGTGATCCCAGCCACCAAGTGTATCCAGCGCAGCACCATGAGGATGGCCTGTTCGCCGCCAGGGAAGTCGATTGGCGAAACAATAAGAGCGGCCCAAGGAGCGGTCATTTCGATCTCCAGACTGCGCGGCCGGGTTCCTCCCGGCGCCAGATTCCTATTTCAGAACGTGGGCGAATTCTACATCACCCGGCTGTGTGTCGGTTGCAGTTGAAATCGTCCCTTGGGCGGCTTATCGTAGAGTCGCGCCCATGTACCTTTCGTTGTCGTTCTTACTTGGAGCGTGCGACGAAAGGCGGCTATCCCGACAGACCCTTGGTTCGTGTGGGGTCGCGAACTCTGGGACTGTGCTGTTTTTTGCAGGTTGGCGGAGAGGGACCTATGGAAAGCAAGCCAGCACAGAACATTCAGGATTCGTTTCTGAATACTGCCCGCAAAGATAAATCTGTTATTACAATCTATCTCCTCAGCGGGGTGAAACTGACGGGCAGAATTCGCTCGTTCGACAAATATTCGGTGGTCTTGGAGACCAACAACCAGGAACAATTGATCTTCAAGCACGCCATTTCCACGATTGTGATGGCACGCGTCGTACATTTGGATCGTCACATCGACTCGCGACCGATGGCGGATACCGCCCCTTCGGCGCGGGCCGTAAGCGCGGTGTCGGTGCCAGAGGATTAGCTTATTTCGCGCGCGCAGGGAATGAACTCGGGAGCGAATCGCCGCTCCCGGCAAACCGGCCGGGACCACCCGGAACGGGCCTTTCTGGTGGGAGTGGAGTTCTCCTCACGCACGGCGCCCAAGCCTCGCGCGCGGCGACTGCCAGAGAGCGGCGATGCCGGCGTAGAGAGTCCTGCGTCCCATCCTCGACCTTCCGGCACGATCCCGCCCAGCGCCCGCGTAGCCCGCGACGCAGCTTCTGCGTTTCTGCATGTCGACGATCACGAGAACCGTGGCTTCTCCACCGAAGAGTCGATGGCGGAGTTACGGGAACTCGCCACCAGCGCCGGCGCGACTATCGCCGGCGAGATGCTGCAACGCCGTCCCAGGCCAGACCCGGCAACCCTTATCGGCAGCGGTAAGCTGGAGGAACTTAAGGGTGCGGTAGCGTCCACTGCGCCTGACCTCGTCATCTTCGATCACGAACTGACGCCTTCGCAGCAGCGCAACCTGGAACGCGAACTCGATGCCCGCGTCCTTGACCGTACCCAGCTCATCCTCGACATCTTCGCCCGCCACGCCCGCACTCGCGAAGGCCAACTCCAGGTGGAGCTGGCGCAGCTGCAATACTTGCTGCCGCGATTGGCCGGGCGTGGCGTGGAAATGTCGCAACTCGGCGGCGGCATCGGTACCCGCGGTCCCGGTGAAACCCAGTTGGAAACCGATCGCCGCAAGATCAATCGCCGCATTCGCCATGTCCAGGAGCAACTGGAAAACGTCCGCCGCATTCGCGGGCAGCAGCGCCGGCGCCGCGAATCAGCGCCTATTGCCACGGTCGCGCTTGTCGGCTATACCAATGCCGGCAAGTCGACGCTGTTCAACGCGCTGACCAAAGCCGGTGTGCTGGAAAGCGAGCGCATGTTCGCCACCCTCGATCCCACATTGCGGCATGCCGTTCTTCCCTCTAAACGCGAGGTATTGTTGTCTGACACTGTGGGATTCATCCGCAACCTGCCGCACACGCTGGTTTCCGCCTTTCGGGCAACCCTGGAGGAAGTGCAGCGGGCCTCGCTGCTGTTGCATGTGTCCGACGTGACCAGTCCCACCGCGAGCGAACAGCAGGTGCAAGTGGAAGAAGTCTTGCGCGAACTCGAGTCGCAAGACAAGCCTCGCCTCTACGTCATGAATAAGGTTGACCTGTTGCCCGAGAAGAAACGCGACAGCCTGCGCGACTCCGACACTGTGGTACATGTTTCGGCAGCCAAAGGGACCGGCCTGGATAAACTGCTGGAGCTGATCGACGCCAAAATCTCCGAAGATCCGGTGCAGCGCGTGCGTCTGCACGTGCCCCAGTCTGAGGGAAAAGTATTGGCAACGCTCGACGCCAAGTCGGTTGTCTTATCGCGCGAGTATCGCGACGGCTATGTCGAACTTGATGTTCAGGCGCCGGAATCGGTGCTGCGCAGGATGAAGAGTTTCGTGCAGAAGTGATTAGGCGCGCGTACGCGGCAAATGTTGTTGCAGTCCGTTCCTCTAACCGTAGTAACATTCAATTCATGATCTATCGTGTGGCCTTGCAATCCTCAGAGGAAGGTTTCGCGGTCTCGTGCCCCGGTTTGCCGGGCTGCTGGTCGCAGGGCGCGACCGAGCAGGAAGCGCTGGAGAATATCCGAGACGCCATAAGGGAATATCTGGAAGCCGTAACCGAATTGACACGCGGCAAAGACATCCGCGAAGTCGAAGTGGCTGTCGGTTAGTGGGTAAGCTTCCAGGCATTCCGCACCTGCATGCGGTGCGTGCCTTGGAAAAGGCGGGCTTCCGAATTCTGCGACAAGGCAAGCATATTGTGATGACCGACGGTCAGCGCATTCTGACCATTCCTCGCCATAACCCAGTCAATGCCTTCACCATGGGCGGCATCATTCGCGATGCGGGACTTACCATCGAAGAATTGCGGAGGCTACTCTGAATGACCGATTTAGACGATCCGCGTGCCCGCGTCCGCCTGCTCGTGGGCGTGGTAGCTCGAGCGCACCAGCGGGCCCGACTCCACGTGCCGGAATCCCATCTTCAGCGATTCTTCCTTCAGGAAGCGGAATTCGTCCGGGGGATACAGCCGCGCCACGGGCAGGTGGTCCTTCGATGGCCTAAGATACTGGCCGATGGTGAGGATGTCGACCTTGCGCTCCGCCAGGTCGCGAAACACGGTCAGCAACTCATCCGTACTTTCTCCCAAGCCAACCATCACGCCAGTCTTGGTCGGTTTGGCAGGATTCAACTCTTTGGCACGCTCCAGCAATCGCAGCGTGCGCTCATAGCGTGCGCCCGAGCGGGCAACGCGATACAGGCGCGGCACCGTCTCCGTGTTGTGATTCAGGATGTCCGGCTCGGCATCCATCACGATGCGCAGCGGCTCGTCCAATCCTTGAAAGTCCGGGATCAGCACTTCCACCCGGCATTCGGGAACGCGCCTCCGGATCTCGCGTATGGTATCGGCGAAGACGCGAGCCCCGCCAACATTGTCGTCATCACGATTCACGCTGGTGACGACCGCAAACTTCAGGCCGAGTTTTTCCACCGCTTCGGCAACCCGTCCAGGCTCCTCAAAATCAATCGGCTGGGGCCGTCCCTTGGGCACAGCGCAAAAGCCGCAGCGCCGCGTACACAGGTTCCCCAGCAACATGAAGGTCGCAGTGCGATGGTTCCAGCACTCGCCAATATTGGGACAGTGCGCCGACTCGCAAACCGTGTGCAAATCCAGCTTGCGCGCCAGCGTCTTCAGATCGTGATAATTGTCGCCCATGGGCGCGCGCGCCTTCAGCCACTCCGGCTTGGGAGCGGGCTGGCGTGGTCCAATGTCGATCTGAATTAGTTCCGGAGCCGTAGCCATGCGATGCGTCTATTGTATCGCGATCAGGCGCGCTGAATTGGGGGCCCGAATCGCTCATTCACGGCACTGGCTTTATTATCTGTTTGTTGGCCAGATCGCGGAGTCTCTTGGCAACATCTTCCTTTCTTTTGTTCGGCCACAGCGAATAGCCGGTCAATTCCGCGTGGGCATTGGCAAATTCCGTCCAAGCAGGCTCCCTGTCAGGAATGACAGAAAGCTCCAGATCGAACACATCTCCGACGGCGACGCGTGCCAAGCCTTGTTCCGGCTTCAGACCACAGAATTCGGCCAGTCTATCGGGAGGAATCTCCCGCTCCATTCCAACCGAAACAGCAGGATCACGGCGCAAGCTGAAGACTCCGCTATTCAGCGTCCCATCGGCCTTTGCATTGTTTGGATGCACAAACCTGTAAAGACCTTCATCTCGGAGAAGACCGCCGGGATTAGCACTCACGCCCGCAGCCACCCCACCTCCGCATTTACGTCAGATAGCGGTACCTCAGCGTAGTAAACAGATTCCGCTGCATCTCTCGGAGTCCAGCCCTGGGCCTCGACTCTCTCGGCGGAGACTATGGTAAGAAAGAGCTCCCTGTCGCCCGTCACCCACTCGAATCTAATCGCTCCGTCTGGCAACGGCACAGCTATTGGAGCGGCCCCAATGTCTGCCCTGATGGCATAACCAACCATGATCTCGAAAACATGTCTAGCGGCTTGAAGGGTTCCTTCGCTTGGGGCTCGGGCTCCCTCGCCGTCCCAGTCATTAGTAAGCGAACCAAAATCACTGACCTTTTGTCGCAACGCCGATACCCAGTGAAACGGCCCCACCTGTAGGGAATCCCCGATTTCGTTAGAGACACGGGCTGGCCGACCCCGAACCAGAGTGTTGTAGGACGTACTAACCCCCGGCGTCATGGAAGCCCCCATCGTTAACCCGCTCGCCAGCACGATGCTTAGGAGCGGCCGCGCTATCGCGAGTTCGGATACGGCTGGAATAAAGCTTCCGCTCGTTTCCATCTCCGGATTCGTGATGCGTGCCTCGTAGGTGAGAACAGTGGAGGCTGTGGGATCGGAAACAAGTTCGTGCGACAGTAACTCGTCGCGCGTCAGTTCACTCATGCGGATACCTGAGTTCATGATCGCCTCCCCCAGTGTCGATGCGCTTCTTCGGTCGTCAGATCGGTAAAGCCACGAACAATCCATTCGTGGGCGGTCCCAAACCAACTATCCAACGTGTAGGCCTCCGATGCCAGCCCCACGCACCCCATATTGAGAACGACAACGTCTTCCTTTTCTTTTTCTCTCCTCGCGTGGCTGAGGGCCGCGGTAAGCTGGCCCTTGTCCCCGGGCAGCTTGAAGTGCCATGACGCGGCTAGCGATACAGGTTCCGGCAAAAACTCTGTTATGGCGTCTTCCCACCTGAACACTTTCACTCTTTTGGCAACGCTCGCAGCAAAATTCGGGGCTGCGGCATCAATGTGGTTAACGTATGTGAGCTCATATCCTTTGACCTTAAGGGATCCAAGTCCGGCCAAACGGACAAAGCTCTCAAACGCTCCCCAATACTCCTTGAATCTCTCGAAGATAGCGTTAAAGCGTGGGTACTCGTCCGTGTCCTTTGTCTTTCTCCAGTTGAGGTGAAAACGCGTATCCTGCACTTGTATAACGTAGCGGTTGTCAGAAGATATCAACATCATTCTCCGGAGGGGAGGAAGTGAGAGCACTTCTATGGTGAGGGACGCGGTCATATTCAGGTCGGGAAGAGGAGGGGCATCCTGAGATGTCGGGAAAGCCTCTTTGATGCCTTCCCAGAACTGTCCGAAATGTCCCGTCTGTAATAACTGAAGTCGGTCGAATTGAATCCCCACGACGACTTCTAGAACGGGCGGATCGGCGAACTCCGGCAGAGCTACGATATCATCCATTGTTCCACATTAAGGTGCTTCTAGTCGGTTAGACGAAATCCATAGCGAAATAGCTGCGACTCACTTTTACCCTGAGTTCCTCGGAAAAGCAACGAAAAGCGCTCGAACGGTAAACTACTGCCTTCCGCCTTCATCCGCCCGCGTCGCCTCTTCTTCCTGCGCGGCCGCAGCGGCGGGCGCCTTGCTGTCTTTGGCTTCTTCCTTGGGCGGAGGCGGAACGTAGTAGAGGATCCGATTGCAGTAAAAGCAAGTGACAAACTGCTGGTTGGTCGTCACGTCTTGAAACACCTGGGGACGCAGCCGCACGCGGCACGCCGAGCAGCTCTCGTCTTCATACACCGGAGCCATAACCGAGCCGCGGAGCTTCAGCACCCGGTCGTAATGGGTCAACGCTTCTTCTTCGACGCCGGAGCGCAACTGCTGGCGTTGGTCACTGAGTTCGGCAAGCTGCATCCCGTCCGCGGCAGTCTGCTGGCGGGCGTGTTCTTTTTCCCGCTCGTTCGTCGCCGTGTCGGCCTTTAGCGTCGCCTCCGCCTGCTTCAGGGTCTCCTTGCGCGTGTCGGCGGCAACCATGATCTCCAGTACCTTGTCTTCAAGTCTGGCGATCTCGGCTTCGGCCTGATTAATCTCGCTCAGCAGCGCCTTGTATTCCTGATTGGTTTTGACCTTGAGCGATTGGTCGCGATACTTGCTGATCCTCTCCTGCTGGTCCTTGATGTCGGATTCGTGCTTGCGGCGGGCAGTTTCGTCGGCCTTCATCGCAGCCTGCGCCGCCTCGACTTTGGCCGTGGAGCCAGCCAATCTGGCCTCAATCTGCGCTACTGCCTTGGGCAGGGCCGCAATCTCCGCCCGTAGCGCAGCCATGCGCAAATCGACTTTTTGCAGCTCAATCAGCGTTTGCAGGTTTGCATTCATCGTGACTTTTCGATTCTAGCATTCAGAAAGGAACAGCTCCCGCGGGAATTCCATTCTGGTTCCGCGTCTGGGATTAAGGTGTTTGGCCTATTGAGCGACCTTCGGCGGCGGCTTACGATTGCCCTATGCCACTGGAAATTGCGCGACTTCTTCTTGGCCTAGGGATCTCCGCCTGCCACCGGCAAATTGCCGACTTCGTGCTGGAGCGCGAACGCTCCCTGGTGCTGAGCCTCCGCGAGCGCGGCGTACTACTGCCGACCGCCCTCAGCGCGGAAACCGCCTGCAATCTTTATTTCGGTGTCGGTATCTTCATCGTGCTGGTCGAGTTGCTGCGGATTTACCAGATGGCACGCTAGCTTCGTCCTTGATGTGTCATCCTCAGCGGAGGCGTCGCCGCTTTTGCGACGGCGGAGTCGAAGAGCCTGCCCTGAGCTTGCCGAAGGGCCCCCTATAGTCACCCCTATTCCCGCTCCCTGATAGACTTTTCCCGCAGTTAATTCACTCTCCGGAGTTGCCGTGAAAGCTCATTTTGCTGCCTTCGTCCTCTTTGCTCTTTGCTCGTCCCTTCTCACCGCACAAACTGCTGCGTCCGCTTCTTCTGGCGAGAAGCAGCTAACTATTGAAGAAATGTTCAAACCGGGCGGCATTCTTGGCCGAGGGCCGGAGAACGTGCAGTGGAGTCCCGACGGCGCCAAAGTCTCGTTCGTGCAGCGCGACGACAGCGGCGATCACGGCGAGCTTTACTACGTCGATGTCGCCACCGGCAAGTCGGCGGTGCTGGTGGCCAGCGGCAAGCTTGCGTCGCTGGCTCCGCCCGCCAGCGCTATCAAGGACGAGCGCAAGAAAGAAGCGGCGCAGCGCTATTCCATCGCCGCTTACCAGTGGGCGCCCGACTCCAAACATCTGCTCTTCGACTCCATGGGTCAGCTTTGGCTCTATAGCCTGGACAACGGCACGGCGGTGCAACTCACCTCCAGCACCGATGAGAGCGGCGATCCCAAGTTCTCGCCCGACGGAGAACGAATTTCCTATGTCCGCAAACACAACCTCTACGTGCGTGCGATAAACGGCTCCGAGCGCCAGCTCACCAAGGATGGCAATGACAATCTGCTGAATGGTGAAGTTGACTGGGTGTATGAGGAAGAACTGTATTCGCGCAGCAATTACTTCTGGTCGCCCAATGGCAAGCAGGTCGTCTTTCTCCAGATGGATGAAAAGGACGTGCCCACTTATCCCATCACCGATTGGATGCCCACTCACCCGACGGTCGACCAGGAGAAATATCCCCAGCCCGGCGATCCCAACCCCGGCGTGCGCTTGGCCGTGGTAGGCAGCAATGGAGGCAAGATCAAGTGGATCACTGCGAGCAGCAACGGCGCGCTCCCGCTGGCCAACGATCCCAACGTGCTCATCCCTCGCTTCGGTTGGGTGCGCAACGGACTGCTATGGGCAATGGCGCTCAACCGCGTTCAGGACCGGCTCGATTTGTATTTTGTCGACGTCGACAGCGGCAAGTCGCAGCTCGTAATGACGGAGAGCACTGATGCCTGGATCGATATGCATCCCGAAGTCGACTTCAAGCTGTTGGATTCCGGCGACGGATATCTGTGGACCAGCTGGCGCGACGGCCACAATCACATCTACCTCTATCGCTTCGACAAGCAGAATCCGTTGAGCGGCCCCGCCAAAATGGAAGCGCAACTGACCCACGGCGACTGGGAGGTCGAGAGCGTAGACGGTGTCGATCCGCAGCAAAGCATCGTTTATTTTTCTGCCAATGAAGGCGACTGGCGGCAGCGCAACGAATTCGCCGTCGGCCTCAACGGGCAGAACTTCCATCGCATCTCGAAGCAGGACGGAAGCCACTTCGCCGACTTCGATCCCAAGAACGCGAAATACTACGTCGACAACTACTCCGCGCTGACCACCCCGCCCAACACGTCGTTGTGCAGCGTTGACGGCTCCTGCACCACATTCTGGCAGCCCCACAGCGTTGAGGCTTACAACCTGCTCACGCCGAAAGTCGTCGACTTCAAAGCGGCTGACGGCACCACCACACTGCAAGGCGAAATTCTGCTTCCGCCGCCGGGTGGCCCCATGATCGCCAATGGCAAAGCGCCGCTCATCCTCAGTCCTTACGGCGGCCCGGGGGCGCAGACCATTCGCGATTTCTGGATTGGCTATGATCTCTTCGACCAGATCCTGGCGCGTCAAGGCTTCGCCGTGCTGCACGTGGACAATCGCGGTATGGCGAATCGCGGCAAGGCCTTCGCGCTGCCCATCAAGCATCACTTGGGGCCGGTCGAATTGAGCGACCAACTCGCTGCGACGAAGCAGGCGCTGGAGCAGTTCCCGCAGCTCGATAGCAATCGCGTTGGCGTCTGGGGATGGAGCTACGGCGGAACCTTCACGCTCTACGCCATGGAGCACAGCGATCAGTTCAAGTCGGGAGTCTCGGTTGCCCCCGTGAGCAATTGGCTGCTTTACGATTCCATCTATACCGAGCGTTACATGGGCCTGCCGAAGGACAACGAAGCGGGATACAAAGATAGCTCGCCGGTGAACTTCGCCACCGACCTGCACGGCAAGCTGCTGGAGGTGCACGGCACCAGCGACGACAACGTGCATGTGCAGAACACGATTCAGATGGTCAACAATCTGATTAACGCGGGCAAGCAGTTTCGCCTGATGGTGTATCCGGGCAAGACCCACGGCATCGCCGGTTTCGCCGCCCGCACTCACCTGTTCCACATGATCGACAACTACTTCCTGGAGACCCTGGCGCCGGGAAATTAATGCTTTTCACCACAGAGGCACAGCGGCCCGTAAAGCCGGAAGAAAGTCGATAGGCAAGCACAATTCTTCTCCTGACCGAGAAAACTCTGTGCCTCTGTGGTGAACTAAGATTCTCCGTACTTCGCGCGGTGAGATGGGGGCCATAAACCTAAGCGTTTAGGTTACAATCGAACATGCCGACGATTTTGCGCTTTGCTGGATTGCGAATCGTGATTTACCCGAACGATCATCGGCCAGCTCATGTGCACGTTATCGGAAATGACTGCGAAGCCGTGTTCGAACTGAGCTGCCCACGAGGGCGCATCGCGCTTCGTGAGAACTACGCTTTCGGACGCCTGGAACTGGGGCGGATTGGACAGACGCTGACCCTTCACCAAGGTAAACTTTGTCGAGAGTGGGAGAGAATCCATGGTATCGAGTGATGTCTTCCGGGCAGCTAACGAACGCGGTCGCAGACTCCGGAAGAAAACACCTCCGGCGGTGGCGGCGCGCTACGATCGCAGCAGCGGCAGAGTCGTCGTTAGCCTGAGTTCCGGCGTCGACATCAGCTTTTCGCCGAGCGATGCCGAGGGACTGGAGAACGCAACAGCGTCCCAGCTAGGCCAGATTGAAATTACACCCTCCGGACTGGGAATCCACTTCCCAAAACTCGATGCTGACTTGTACCTGCCAGCTCTGCTGGTGGGAGTGCTCGGCTCCAGAAAATGGATGGCGGCGAAGCTGGGTGCGATGGGTGGCAGGAGCACCAGCGTAGCAAAACGCCAGGCTTCCCAGGCCAACGGACGCCTCGGCGGCCGTCCGAGAAAAGCGGCGGCAAGCTAGCCAGAGTTCAACCGCGGAGACACCGAGAAAATGAAAATGATTCTCAATTCTCTGTGGCTCTGTGTCTCTGTGGTGAAATCGCCTCTGACTTGCCCTGATCCCGTTATTTCTGTTTGAATCCAAGGGACTCATTCCACCCGGAGCGTTACCCTGGCGAACCAACTCTTCGCGTGCAAGTCCATTGACAAGCTGATCTCCGAATCGGAGGAGCCGGAACATCGGCTGAAGAAGACGCTGGGCCCGTGGTCGCTCACCGGCCTCGGTATCGGCGCGGTTATTGGCTCGGGCATCTTCACCGTCATCGGGACGGCCATCGCAGGCCAGAAATTCGACACCGCCTCCATCCTGAACTGCCCGCTGGCGGACTACATCGTTCATCGCACGGCGACGCTTGGCCGTCCCGGCGCGGGCCCTGCGCTGGCGCTATCGCTGATTCTGGTGGCAATTGTTTGCGCCTTCACCGGGCTGTGCTATGCCGAGCTCGCCTCCATGATCCCCATCGCGGGCAGCGCCTACACCTATACCTACGCCACCATGGGCGAGCTCATTGCCTGGATCATTGGCTGGGACCTCATCCTGGAATACGCGGTCAGCAACATGGCCGTCAGCGTTGGCTTCGCTGCCCACATGGCGGCGACCTTCAACTGGTTTGGCTGGCACCCCGCGCTACGCTGGATCACGCCCGCTTACCTGCCGGGCGGCCTCACTGATCTGCAAGGCAACGTGCTGTACACGCCGGGCTGGCACTTCGGCTTCAACATTCCCGCGTTTCTCATCGTGTTGCTCCTGACGGTCGTTCTGGTGCGCGGCATTCGGGAGTCGGCGGAGACCAACAACATCATGGTCCTGCTGAAAATCGCTGCCATCCTGGCTTTCGTCTTCGTAGGAATGCGCTTCATTCATCCCGCGAACTATCATCCCTTCGTGCCCGAAGGCTGGTCGGGCGTGCTCACTGGCGGCTCTATCATTTTCTTCACCTACATCGGATTCGACTCAGTCTCCACCGCGGCCGAGGAGGCCAAGAATCCGCAGCGCGACATCCCGATCGGTATTATCGCAACGCTGATCGTCTGTACGGTGCTCTATATCGCAGTAGCCGTGGTGCTCACCGGAATCGTACCTTGGCATTCGCTGATCGACGACGCCGCTCCCGTGGTCAACAGCATGAGTATGTTGGCCGGAACAACGAAATCCGCGCTGCTGCACTGGACGGAGCTCGCCGTGCTGTTCGGCGCCATGATGGGCATGATCTCGTCGTTGCTGGTGTTTCAGTTGGGACAGGCGAGGGTGTGGTTCTCGATGTCGCGCGACGGCCTGCTGCCCAAGATGTTCAGCCGCGTGCATCCGCGCTTCCGCACCCCAGCGACCGCGACATGGATTGCGGGATTCCTGGTTGGCATTCCCGCCGGCATTCTCGATATCGGAACGCTCTCTGACCTGTCGAATATCGGCACCCTGTTTGCGTTTGTGCTGGTATCGCTCGGCGTGATTATCCTGCGCTACAAGCAGCCCGATCGCCGGCGCGGCTTCCGTGCGCCCGGCGGCTTGGCTGCGCCGATCCTCAGCGTGGTGTTTTGCATACTGCTGATGGCGGGCCTGCCCATCCTGACGTGGTTGCGATTCTTCGCATGGCTGATCATCGGGATGGCCGTGTATTGGCTCTACAGCCGCCATCGCAGCGAGTTCAGTCCGCGAAATTCCGTGCCCCAGACGGCCAGCAAGCCGTGAACAACGATTTTGTTCTCTCGTTGCCCAAGGCCGAGCTGCACCTGCATCTCGAAGGCTCGGTCGATCCTCCCACATTGTCAGAGTTGAGCCACCGTCATCCCACGCCGCTGGAGACCAAGAACAATCGCTACCGAAACATAGAAGACAGCGGCCGCGTCTTCACCGAGGACGAGGCGCGCGAACTCTATCAGTACAAGCATTTCACTGGATTCATGTGGGCGTTCAAGGCAGTCACCGAACGGCTGCGCACCGCTGACGATTACGAGCTCGTTACCTATCGCATGATGCAGAAGCTGCACGCGCAAAGTGTTCTTCATGCCGAAGTGTATATCTCGGCTGGCGTAGTACAGTGGCGCGGGCAGGAATTCGCCCCGCTGTTCGAGGGCGCCGAGCGCGGCCGTCAACGCGGCGAACGAGATTTCGGCATCTCGCTCTACTGGATTCTGGACGCCGTTCGTCACTTCGGAGTGGACGAGGCGCAGCGTGTAGCCGACGAAGCCATCAGGTTGAAATCCCGCAATGTGGTAGGCATCGGCATTGGCGGAGACGAACGCCACGCTGGCCCTGAGCAATTTCGCGAAGTGTACGAACACGCCGCCAAGCACGGTCTGCGCCTGACGGTACATGCCGGAGAGACCGTCGGCCCGGAGTCGATCTGGGGCGCTCTGCGCGAGTTGAAGGCCGATCGCATCGGCCACGGCCTGCATGCCATCGACGATCCAGCGTTGGTGCGCTATCTGGCTGACAAACAGATACCCGTCGAAGTTTGCATCACTAGCAACGTGATGACCGGCTGTTGCGGGGCAATCGAGGACCATCCGGTGCGAAAGCTGTTCGAAGCGGGCGTGTTGGTCACGTTAAATACTGACGACCCCGACATGTTTCGCACCACACTATCGCACGAATATCAACTCGCACGTGAACTATTCGGCTTCAGCGAGGGGGAATTGCGCGAGCTGGCGAGAAATTCCTTCCGGGCTTCGTTTTTGCCGGAAGAGAGAAAGCGCGAGATGCTGGGTAGAGTAGGCCTTTAGGCGTGCGTGCTTTCTTTCTCGTTTGTCATCCCGAGCGACGAGGTCGCTGCGACCGAGGAGTCGAGGGACCTGCTTTCCGCCGGCAGTGGAATGATGCGGACTGACAGCAGGTCCCTCCACGCCGCTTCGCTCCGGTCGGGATGACACGGTGGGAGAGCGGAGCGAAGGGTGTGAATTGTTATTCTCCGGCCACGGTCATGCCGTCAATGCGCAGCGTGGGCGATGCAATCGAGCTGCGGAATTCCAGATCGTTTCCGATCTCGGAGATGTTGAAGAACATGTCTTTCAGGTTGCCGGCGACCGTGATCTCTTCCACGGGAAATGCGAACTCGCCATTTTGAATCCACAAGCCGCTGGCGCCACGCGAGAAGTCGCCCGTCACCAGGTTCACGCCGAAGCCCAGAAACTCGGTGACAAACAGGCCTTCCTTGACGTCGCCAATGATTTCCTGCGCGCTCTTCGTTCCCTGCCGTAGGGAAAAATTGCCCGGACCAATCCCCGGAGTTCCGGCGAGTCCGCGCGAGGCGTTGCCGGTAGTCGTCAGGCCAAGCTTCTTCGCAGTGTAGGTATTCAGCAGGTAGGACTTTAGAAGGCCGTTTTCCACCACGATGGTCTTGCGGCTGGGCACGCCTTCAGAATCGAACGGGCTGGTGCCGAAGCCGCCGAGCATGGTGCCGTCGTCGACGACGTAAATGTTATCGCCCGCGATCTTCTCATTCAGTTTGCCGGTGAGGAATGACGCGCCGCGATAGATGGAGTCGCCGTTGACGGCCTCGAAGATGTGTCCCACGAGCGCGCCCGCGACTGTGTGCTCGAAGACGATGGGGACTTTCGCGGTCTTGACCTTACGTGCGCCAAGGCGCCGTAGGGTCCGTTTCGCGGCGATCCGGCCAACCTCTTCGGCAGGCTCCAGTTTCTTAAGCGAATTTGCGACCGAGTACCAGTAGTCGCGCTGCATGGCCGAGCCCTCGATCTGCGCTATGGGCACCGCCGAAACCGAGCAGTAGGAGCGTTGATAATCGCCGAGGAAACCGTGGGAGTTTGCCAGCACTTTGTAGCCGATGGCGGCGTCGAAGCTTCCGCCTTCGGAGTTGGTGATACGCGGATCGGCGTCGAGCGCGGCTTTCTCAGCCCGGCGCGCGTAGTCGATGCGATCGGCGGTCGAGAGCGAGTAGACGTCGTCGTAGTAAAGGTTGAGGTCGCCCTCCAGCTTGCCCAATTGCGACGGCTCGGGAATTCCCGCGAATGGATCTTCGCTGGTGATCTTCGCCAGAACCAGCGCGGAATCCACCAATTGCTTGAGGCCCGCAGGGCTCAGATCGCTGGAGTGGGTGCTGGCGGCGCGCTGTCCGAAGAAGACGCGTACCCCGATCCCTCTCGAACCAGATTCCTTCAACGTCTCTACTTCGCCCAGACGCACGACGGTGGAGAACTCGCTGCCATCCATGGCAACCGCTTCCGCGGCTGTGGCTCCGCCCTGCATGGCGCGGCGAACTACGTCGGAGGCGATTTCCTTCAGATCGGTTGCGGTGGTTTGGGTGGGCCGTTCTGCGGTCGAAACATTCATGTTGGGATAAGTCCTAGTTTGTCGGAGTCCTACAATGTAGGGATATGGGCTAAACGGATTTGTGCCGCCCCTGAAGGGGCTCATGAATCCAGGGACACGCTCGAACGCTGGCCTAAAGGCCAGCTCTACCACCTACCCGCCAGTTCCACCGACCGTCAGCCGATCGACCTTCAGGGTAGGAATGCCAACGCCCACCGGCACGGACTGCCCATCTTTGCCGCAAGTCCCGACGCCTTCGTCGAGTTGCAAATCGCTGCCAACCATCGAGACCCTGGTCAGCACATCGGGCCCGTTGCCGATCAGCGTCGCATTCTTCAGCGGCGAGGTGACCTTGCCATCTTCGATCAGGTATGCCTCCGAGGCGGAGAAAACAAACTTACCGTTGGTGATGTCGACCTGCCCGCCGCCGAAGTTCACCGCATACACGCCGTACTTCACCGAGCGGATGATGTCTTCCGGCGAATCCTGTCCCGCCAGCATGTACGTGTTCGTCATGCGCGGCATGGGAATGTGCTGGTAGCTCTCACGTCGGCCGTTGCCGGTGTTGGGAATGCCCATCAGCCGCGACGACAGCTTGTCCGAGAGATATCCCTTCAGAATGCCTTTTTCGATCAGCACCGTGTTCTCGGTCGGATTGCCCTCATCATCGACATTGAGCGAGCCGCGGCGCCCGGGCATGGTTCCGTTGTCCACCACGGTACACTTGTCGCTGGCCACGCGCCGTCCCAGCATCCCCGAAAACGCCGACGTCTTCTTGCGATTGAAGTCCGCTTCCAGGCCATGACCGATAGCCTCGTGCAGCAGAATTCCAGGCCATCCCGGACCGAGCACGACTGGCATCTCGCCCGCCGGCGCATCGCGCGCATCAAGCTGGATGATCGCCTGCCGTGCCGCCTCCTTGGCGAAGTGTTCCGGTGAGGCTTCGCCGTGGAAATAGTCCAGCGACACACGACCTCCGCCACCGGCGCTGCCGCGCGCTGAGCCAGCGCTCTCAGATTTCGCAATGCAGAAGACGCTCATGCGAGCCAGCGGCTGCGCGTCTTCGGCGAAGCTGCCGTCGGAGCCAATCACGAGAATCGTGCGCATCTCGTCGGCATAGCTCACGCGCACTTCGTGAATGCGCGGATCGTAGTCGCGCGCGGCCTTGTCGGCGCGCTGTACCAACTCCACTTTGGCCAACACGTCCGCTTCGTCCGACGGCAACCGCACGGGGTAAAGATTGTGCGCAGGCTTGTCGGTGAGGCCGACGACCGGCTGCTTTGCCGGGCCGCTGGCAATCAGGGCCGCGGTACGGGCGGCATGCAGAATGCGGTCCTGCGAGAGATCGTCGGTGTAAGCATAGCCAGTGCGCTCGCCCGATAGCACACGAACGCCGCAGCCGACGGAAATGCCCTGCGTGGCCGACTTCACCATGCTTTCGTCGAGCGAAACCGAAGTGGAAGTCTGATATTCAAAGTAGAGGTCGGCGAAATCGCCGCCCGCCGAGAGCGCCGCGGACAGGTACCGCTCAATGTCAGCTTGCGCCAATCCGTAGCGAACGAAGAAAAACTTATTGTCCATAGTCACTCTTGATTGGATGCCCGACGACGCGCAAAGACGCTGCGACCATTTCCGCTTTACGTTTTCACAAGGAATAGAAAATGCTGGAAACCGCAGCCATGTCCCGCAATGGTCAATTATCACACAGCGCTGTGCTTTCCGAGGCTGCGCAGGCACAGTAAGTTCGCTAAACTCAGTCCGGATGTATCCGTGCAAACGCTAGCCATCACCGCTGAATCGCTCGCTTGTCTGTTGGAGCAGTTTTTGGCCGACGCGCCACAAGCCGTCGCTCGCGAAGACGGCCAAGTGCTGTTTGAATTCAGCAGCGCGCGATATTCGGTTTCCGGCGAAGGCAAGTGTGTTCTGCACATGTGGTCAGAGGAGCGCAACGCGGTGCGGCGCGTGGTGGATGCGGAAATCCAAGGCCGCACTTTGCGCTTGCAAGTTCTGCGCTTCGGACAATCGCGACCTAATCTGCTGGAGATTTGTGCCGATCGCGATTGGCGGACTGGGACCTCCAAGCGCGCGGCGCGGGCGCGCTATCAATCTCTGCTGGAGCGCGTGCTGCGGCGCGAGTACCCTGGATTCAAGCTGGAACAACTCAGCAGCAGCCCCGATTTGGAGCATTCGCTCAGTCCGGTTTACACGCGGGGCATGCTGCGAGCAGGACAATCGGCGTTTGCGGTTCTCGGGGTCAATGCGGAGGAGACGCAGTCGTCGGTGGATGCTGCGCTTACTTTTGCCATTCTCTGGATGGACTACCAACGGCAGCATCAGGCGGGGCGTGCGCAGGTCGAGGGACTGAAGCTCTTCCTGCCGCCGGGCGGTTCGGAGATTGCGCGGCAACGGGTGGCCAACTTGAATTGCGATGCCGCGAAGTGGCAACTCTACGAACTGGATGAGCGCTCCGAGATGTGCGAAGCCATTGACGTTGCCGACAGCGGCAACATCATCACCCGGCTGACGCGCGCGGTTGACGTGCAGGCGGCCCGGGAACGCTTTGCCACTTCCAACGCCCGCATTCACGCGCTGGCGCCGACAGCGGAGATCACGGTTGTGTCTGCCTCAGAAATTATTTTTCGGCTTTATGGACTGGAGTTTGCTCGCGCTTGCCTGACGCCGGTCTCCGGCTCATTTCGCAATCGTGAGTCGATTGTCTTTGGCGTTGGGCCGGCCGAATATGAGCTCGACGAGAGCAGCGAAGCGCTGTTCCGCGAACTGGTGCAACGCATTTGCGAGCAGCGCAAGCCGGACGGCTCCCACACCAACCTGTTCTTTCGCGTGGCGCCCGAGCGCTGGCTGGAAAGCCTCATCGCGCGGGATGTTCGTCGCCTGGATGAGCGGCTCGACGGCCGTTTCGTCTATTCGCAGGTGCCGGCTTTTGCCGCCATCGATCGCGCCATGCTGGATGTGCTGACTTGCACCCTGGATGGACGGCTGGCCATCCTGGAGTTGAAAGCGAACGAGGACATCCATTTGCCGCTGCAAGGGCTGGATTACTGGGCGCGCGTGCGCTGGCATCAGCAGCACGGCGAGTTCACACGCAACGGCTACTTTGCCGGACGCGATCTTTCCAGCGCTCCGCCACTGCTGTATCTGGTTGCTCCGGCGCTGCGCGTGCATCCTGCCACCGACGTCCTGCTGCGTTATCTTTCTCCACGCGTGGAATGGACACTGGTGCAAGTGGACGAGCACTGGCGTGAGGAAGTGCGAGCGGTACACCGCAAACATCCCACCCCTGCGCTGACCTTCGCATCCTGACCTTCCCGCCTCGCTCAGGTAAGCATCTTATACAATCGAGCTTCTCATGATGAACCGGATGATTCTCGCCAACCTGATACACCGGCCGTTTCGCACCCTCATCAGCGTGGTCGCGGTGGCGGTTGAGGTCACACTTATCCTGCTGATTGTCGGCATCATGCTCGGCATGCTGAACGACAGCAGCAGCCGGCAGGCGGGAATTGGCGCCGACATCATGGTGCAGCCTCCGGGCGCGTCCTTGATTATGGGCGTGACCGGCGCACCGGTCTCGGTGAAAGTCGCCGGCAAGATACGTCAACTGACGCACGTCACCGCCGTGGCTCCCGTGGTCATGCAGGTTACGACGGCAGGAACGGTCGAGATCCTCTACGGCATCGATCTGCAATCGTTTGACGCGGTGAGCAGCGGGTTCCGTTACCTGTCCGGCGGACCGTTTCAGGGTCCGTATGACATGATCATCGACGACCTGAAGGCTGCCTCCAAGCATCTCAAGGTCGGCGACACTCTGGAAACGCTTAATCATCCGTTCCGCATCTGCGGCATCGTCGAGCACGGCAAAGGGGCCCGCGAGTTCGTTCCCATCGCCACGCTGCAAGACCTGATGGGCGCGCTCGGCAAGGCATCCATCTTCTACGTGAAGCTCGACGATCCGAACAATGCCAACGCAGTGGTCAAGGAGATCAAGAGCATTCCGGGCATGCAGGAATACGGTGTGCACTCGCTGAAGGAATATCTCAGCCTGATGACCTCGGCCAGCATTCCCGGACTGAACACTGTGATCGATGTCGTGATCGGCATCGCCATGGTCATCGGGTTCATCGTGATTTTCCAGGCAATGTACACGGCTGTAATGGAGCGCACGCGCGAGATCGGCATCCTGAAATCGCTGGGGGCGGGCAAGCTGTACATAGTGAACGTGATATTGCGGGAGACACTGCTGATCGCGATCGGCGGCGTTATCCTGGGGATCGTGTTCAGTTATGGCGCGCGCGTGGGCCTGAAGGCAAGGTTCCAGACGCTGCCCGTGCTGATCACCTATGGCTGGCTGGTCAAGGCGGC
>Ga0302326_10011139_pt1 | contig 19390 bp, 17 predicted proteins | sample Palsa_T0_3_FD_202264 | JGI IMG/M metagenome (GOLD analysis project Ga0302326, IMG submission 202264) | Peat permafrost microbial communities from Stordalen Mire near Abisko, Sweden - Palsa_T0_3 | ecosystem: Environmental > Terrestrial > Soil > Palsa > Peat permafrost | place: Sweden: Abisko...
GCATCGCGGCAAGGGACATGAACACCGAAACTCGCAGCCCCCAAACCGTGGATACTGTTAGAATTGCCAGAAGAAAGGTAAGCGCGACCGTCGTTTGATTTACCGGCAGGAGTTTTCGATAGACGTAGGTAATTGCCAGGACAATGCAGAGAGCCAGCACGTAACGGAGCGTTCGGTACGCGAGGCGTCGCCACACTCCGTTATTCTAGCCCAGCTTTCCTGCATCGCCGCTCAAAGAACACGCGGATACGATAATGGCGAAACGACCCGAAGAGTGGCTCGAGATAGCTGCGCCACCTGAAAAAACAAAAGGCATCTTCAAGCTATTCCTCGGATACGCACCTGGTGTGGGTAAGACCTACAGCATGCTCAGCGAGGGCGTTCGCCGGCACAACCGCGGCGAAGACGTCGTGATCGGCGTCGTTGAGACGCACGGACGTAAAGGCCTCAATGAATTGACCTCGCAGCTCGAAGCTGTTCCACGCCGCAAAATCGAGTACAAAGGAACGATTTTCGAAGAAATGGATGTGGACGTGATTCTTGCGCGCAAGCCGCAGGTCGTCCTCGTGGATGAACTGGCGCACACGAATATTCCTGGCAGCAAGCACCGCAAGCGCTACGAAGACGTGCAGGACATTCTGGCCGCGAAAATCGACGTTCTCTCCACGATGAACATCCAGCATATGGAGAGCATTGCGCCGACTGTGCGGGCGATTACCGGCGTGGTGGTGCGAGAAACGGTGCCCGATTGGGTTCCGTTGATGGCTACCGAGACGGTCATGGTGGACCTTACGCCTGAGGCGCTGCAAAGCCGCATGCAGCGCGGCGACGTTTACACGCCAGATAAAGTCAGTCAGGCTTTGAAAAATTTCTTCCGCCGTGGAAACCTGATCGCGCTGCGCGAGCTTGCTTTGCGGCAAGTGGCCGAGCACGTTGACCGCAGCCTCGAAAATTACATGGCGGCCAAAGATATTCACGAGACTTGGCCGGTGCGGGAGAGGCTTGCCGTTTGCGTCAGCGCGAATCCGGGCGCGCAATATCTCGTCGCGCGAGCCGCTAGGATGGCGAGACGCCTCGACGCGGAGTTTTACGTCGTCTACGTTGATTCCGGAGACAAGTTGCGAGAGGCTGATCAGAAATCGCTCGAAGCGAATCTTGCATTCGCCGAAGATTTGGGAGGCACTGTCGCGCGGCTTCACGGCCGCAATATTGCAGATGCGGTCGCGCAATTTGTGCGCGAAAAACACGTGACGCAGGTGATTTTCGGCCGCTCCGCCGATCAGGGAATTCGACGGTATCTTTATCTTTCCGCCGTAAATCGTTTTCTGCGCGAAGCTCCTTCCGTGGACGTGCATATCGTGACGCAAGAAGTCGATTGAATCTTTGGCGATTTCACGGCGTGCCGGATGTCACGAACCAGCCATCATCACTGGCATCCTGTTACTTGCGTCCCGAATCCGAATAAACGTAAGATGCTAGTCGGTGATGGTTTCGCGACATTCCAGGTGCGATTGAGTGACCGAAAATAGGCCTCCGAACGGATTTCAATTGCGAAGCGAACGTGGCCGGCTTCTCGCGAAGCTGACGGTCCTGATTCTGCTGGTTTCTGTGGCGGGGCTGGCGACCGGTGCGAAGAATAGTCTGTACTATCCCCGAAATATTTCTGTTCACTACCTTTCAATCGCCAGTAAGGCCAAAGTTGCGGCGTCTGCCACGCAAATCGACCGAAATCCACTTCACCCGGTCGCGAAACTGGTTCCGCTGCGACCGCTAACCCGCATCGCGCCGGAGAACAAGACGGAAGCGCCTCCCATTCAACGTCTCTGCGTAACGGTTGCACTGCAACATCGTTCTCCCCCGTCTGTTCTCTCTTAATTCCTTACGTTTTCTCGCAGCGGAGTCTCGTAACGTACCCATCACAATCGACATTTCTGCTCGAAGCCTTGGTGCAGTTGTTCGAAAACGGGAGCTCATATATGAATTTCGCCCCACTACAACCAGCGCAGCTCGACGCTTATCGCAGCTTGAGTACGTGTGTTGTTGCGAGCGCGATCGAGACCTTTAGAGTGCGTCTTCCAAATACTGGGTTCTCGGATTCGAGCGTCCGCTGTATTTTCCCGGATTTGGCGCCGATCGTGGGCTACGCGGCCACGGCCCGAATCCGCAGTTCCAATCCGCCTATGGAAGGCGGCGGATATTACGACCGGGCGAACTGGTGGAACGATCTACTCACGGTTCCGGCGCCACGAGTTGTCGTGATTGAAGACGTCGATCAGCCGGCCGGGCTGGGAGCGTTCGTCGGGGAAGTGCATGCAAAGATACTCCGAGCGCTGGGCTGCGTCGGGGTCGTGACCAACGGAGCAGTTCGGGATCTTGTGGAGGTACACCAATCCGGTTTCCAAATGTTTGCCGGTAATGCATCGGTGTCGCATGCGTACGCGCACGTGTTCGAATTCGGAGGCAGAGTTACCGTCGGCAAGATGGAAGTCCACCCGGGAAACCTGATACATGGCGACAGACATGGTGTCCAAACGATTCCAACAGCAATTGCCGCCGAGGTTCCGCAGGCTGCGCAGAAAATACTGGCAAATCGCGCCGAGTTGACTGATTTCTGCCGATCGAAACATTTTTCTCTCGACCAATTGCGCGCGGAAGTAAAGTCCATTGAGTTTCAGCATGTTCCGAAACAGAAGTGAAAACACGAATGCGAGCTAAGTGAATCTATGAACAGAGTAACGCAGCCTGCGCTTGACCGAATTCTTCTGGGCCTCCGGGTATTTGCGGCGTTCCTAGTTGCAGTGATGCTGTCGGCTTGTGCCGCCAAGCCGAATCCCGACGATCCCGCGAATGCTCCGCATGTCACTGTGGTTAAAGTCGAGCGGCGAAATATCGCGAGCGATTTGGAGATCGCATCGGAATTTCTTCCCTACCAGGAGATTGATGTCTTCGCAAAAGTCTCCGGCTACATCCAGAAGCTCTACGTGGATTGGGGCACTCACGTGAAACAGGGGCAGCTCCTGGCGGTGCTTGAAATTCCAGAACTGGAGCAGCAGATCGATCAGGACATGGCCGCGGTCCGTGGCAGCGAACACGATTTGGCCCGATTTCGCGAGGAACTAGAGCGAAATCAATCCATGTATTCCGTAGCGCACATCACATATACGCGCATCGCCGATGTTCAAAAGACGCAGCCCGGGCTGGTGGCGCAGCAAGAGATAGACGAAGCGCAGGGAAAAGACTTGCAAGCCTCGGCGAATGTCTCGGCCGCCAAAGATTCGCTCGCGTCTGCCGAGCAGTCGTTGGCCGCAGCCAAGGCGGCGTTGGAAAAAGACAGGGCGCTCTATGCGTACGCGCGCATCACGGCCCCTTTCGACGGCGTGGTCACGCAGGTTAACGCGTATACCGGCGCACTACTGCCGGCAGGCACATCGACGAGCAATGGCGGTCTCGGGCTGTGCCATCTTTCGCAGAACAATCTTTTGAGGCTGGTGATTCCTGTGCCGGAACGAGCTGTGGGAGATATTCATCTCGGCTCGCCGGTAGCAATCCGCGTTTCCACGATTAACGACACGTTCGAGGGGAAAATCGTGCGTTTCTCGGGACAGATCGATAATCAGACTCGCACGATGCACACCGAAGTTGAGGTGCCGAATCCAAAGTATGTACTCGTTCCTGGAATGTACGCGTCGGTGCGAATTCCGCTCCACTCAGTGACCAACGTTCTCACCGTGCCTATTCAGGCGGTGCGAGCTTCGGGAAACGGTGACGGAACGGTGCTCGTTGTAAATAACGCGAATCGAATAGAGAGGCGGGCGGTGAAACTCGGGCTGCAGTCAGCCGATTATTACGAAGTGATTTCTGGGCTGAGCGAGAATGACAAGGTTATTTTCGGGGAACAGAACCAATACAAGGACGGCGAGCTGGTCTCGCCAAGTGAAGCCGGCCCTGCGTCGGCGCCTCAGGAATAACCATGCCGAAATTCTCCATCGATCATCCCTACTTCATCATCGTGATTTGTCTTTTCATTTGTGTGCTTGGCGTCACCAGCATGGCGCAGATGCCGGTGGATATGTTCCCGCCGATCAACATTCCTGTCGTTCTGGTTGCCACGTTCTACAACGGCATGCCTCCCGAACAAATCGAGGCGGATATTACCGATACGTTCGAGCGTTTCTTTACGCTCGGCAGCGGGATCGATCACATGGAATCGCGATCGATGTCGGGAGTGAGCCTCATCAAGATTTATTTTCAGCCGGGCAGCGATGCGAACGCGGACGTTACGCAGATAGCAAATCTTGCGATGGCCGATCTGCGCCGCTTGCCGGAAGGTACTTTGCCGCCGGTGGTGATGAAAGTGGACGCGTCGAGCCTGCCCGTTTGTCTGCTGACTGTAGAAGGTCAGGGCTTGAACGAGACGCAGCTCCACGATTATCTCCAGTATCAAATCCGAAATCAGATTGCCGGCGTCCCCGGCGCGACTGTTCCACCTCCTTACGGAGGCCGCTATCGCCAGTTGATGGTCTACGTGGACCCCCTCAAGCTTCAGGCGCATCAACTGAGCCCAATGGATGTAGTGCGTGCGATGGATGAATCCAACTTAATTCTGCCGGCGGGCGACGTTCGAATCGGGCCGATGGATTACAACATCTATACGAACGCGCAGGTGCCGAACGTCGAAGCGTTGAATGAAATACCGCTGAAAACAGAAGGGCAGAAGTCCGTTTTCATCTCCGACGTCGGCAAAGCGGTGGATGGCTCGTATTTGCAGTACAACATCGTGCGGGTGAACGGGCAAAAATCCGTTTACGTGCCGATCCTGAAGCAAGGCGGAGACACGAACACGATTGCCGTCGTCGACGGCATCAAGAAGGCGATTCTCAAGCTCCGGGATATTCCTTCGCAGTTGAAGTCGCATGTGCAGTTCGATCAATCGCTGTTCGTGAAGGGCGCGATTTCGACGGTAATGCGCGAGGGTGCGGTCGGGATCGTGCTTACGGCCATCTTGATTTTGGTTTTTCTCGGCAGCGCGCGCGCAACGGCCGCGGTTTTCCTTTCGATTCCGCTCTCAGTGATGATCACGTTTTTCATCCTGCACTTGATGGGCCGAAGCATCGACAGCATGGTGTTGAGCGGGCTGGCGCTTGCGTTCTCGCGTCTGATTGACGATTCCGTGGTGGTCATCGAAAACATTTATCGTCACATCGAACTCGGCGAGGACCCGAAAGTCGCCGCGATTCACGGCGCTAACGAAGTAGCTCTCCCCGTTCTGGCGATCATGCTGGTTGCCGTCGTCGTCTTTTTCCCGGTCACTTTTCTGTTCGGCGTAAGCAAGTATCTCTTTTCTGCGCTGGCGCTGGCCGTCGTTCTGGCTCTATTCGCGTCCTATTTCGACGCCATGACGGTCGTGCCTCTCTTCTGCGCCCAGTTTCTCAAGCCGCTCTACCCGCCCGGCGAAGAAACAGAAGAAACCAAGAAAACATGGGGAACGAAATTTCACGAAGGCTTCGACGCCAAATTTTCGAGGATGCTCGACGTTTACGAAACGTGGGTGCGCAAAGCTCTGGACCGTCCCCGCGAGACACTTGTGGTTTTTCTGGCGATTTTTGTTCTTAGCTTTGCGCTCTTTCCTTTGATCGGAGTTTCGTTCTTTCCGCGGACCGATGCCGGGCAATTCGTCATCAACGTAAAAGCGCCGACAGGCACGCGAATCGAATTGACCGATGACTACATTAAGAAGGTCGAGGCCATCGTTCGCCAAGTCGTGAAGCCAGGAGATCTCAACGCGATCGTTTCGAACATCGGCGTTATGCCGGATCTATCGTCTCTTTTCACGCCGAATTCCGGAATGCATACCGCCGTCGTGCAGGTCGGATTCAAGGAGGATCACAGCGTTAGCAGCTTTATTTACATGCAGCGAGTGCGGGAGCGAATCGCTCGGGAGCTGCCGGAACTGCGAACGTACTTTCAGTCTGGCGGGCTCGTGGACTCGGTATTGAATCAAGGAATGCCCGCGCCGATCGATATTCAAGTGAGTGGTATGGATTTGAAAGCAGACGATCGCGTCGCGCAAGATCTTGCGCAGAAAATCAAGGAGCTGCCCAGTGTTTCCGATGTCTATATCCCGCAGGACTTGGATTATCCCGCGCTCAAGGTGGACGTAAATCGTGCACGGGCGAGCGAACTGGGCCTCAGTCCGAAGGAGGTTATCGACAATATCATCACGGCGCTGACGTCGGACGTAATGATCGCGCCCAGCTATTGGGTCGATCCCAAGAGCGGAAACAATTACTTCGTGACCGTGCAATATCCCGAAAATCAGGTGAAATCGATCGAAGATTTGAAGGCGATGCCGTTACGCGCGACGAATTCGGCCTCGCCGACGTACTTGAACCAAGTTGCCGACGTAACGCCGATGCTGACGCCGACGGAAGTGGACCACTACCAGTTGCAGCGAGCTGTGGATATTTACGTCGCGCCGAAGAAAGAAGACGTCGGCGGCCCCGAAAGCCAGATTTCCAAGATCATTGCGCGAACGCGGATACCGCCGGATCTCCGCGTGGATGTCCGAGGGCTTGTTGTGACGATGCGAGAATCGTTTAGGAGCTTCGGTGTCGGGCTTTTACTCGCCATACTGCTTGTTTACCTAATACTCGTCGCTCAATTCGGCTCGTTCATCGATCCCTTCCTGATCGTGCTGGCAGTGCCAACCGGCTTAATCGGAGTGATTCTGACGCTGGCGTTCACGCCAACTACGCTGAACATTCAATCGCTCATGGGTCTCGTGATGCTGCAAGGAATGGTGGTCTCCAACAGCATTTTGATCGTGGATTTTGCAAATGTATTGCGCGGGGAAGGGCTCAGCCTGACGGATGCGGTCGCCCGTGCGTGCAGGATCCGCTTGCGGCCCATTCTAATGACTTCGTTGGCAACAATCGTTGGGCTATTGCCGATGGCGTTCAAACTTGAAACCGGGAGCGAGGCGTACGCACCTCTCGCGCGAGTGATTATCGGCGGCTTGATCACGTCAGTGGTCCTGACCGTATTTGTCGTTCCGGCCGCGTACTTGCTCATCTACCAGCGGCGCGCTGAAGCCCAGGCGGCTGTCGCGGCACAGGAGGCTCAATAATGCGACTGCTTCACGCACGTCTTGTTTTTGCGATCCTGTTTCTCATTCCGGCACCGAGCTTTGCGCAGAATGCGCAACCGATGACATTGAAGGAAGCTGAGCAGATCGCAATCCAAAACCACCCGCAGATTCAGGCTGCAACGAACCTTGCCGCCGCTGCCCGGGCGCAGGTGAAAGAAGTTCGTTCCGAATACTACCCTCAGGCATACGGCAGCGCGACCGGCGCCGTGGCCGAGAACGATAGCCGCATCGCCGCGGGAGGGTTGAACAACTCGATCGTTTACGACCGTTACGCGAACGGGGTGACCGTGAATCAACTGGTCAGCGATTTTGGCCGAACGCACGAATTGGCGAAGAGTTCAAATCTTCACGCGCAGGCGCAACAGGAGAACGTCACAACTACACGTGCGGACGTGCTCTTGCAAGTGGATCAGGCTTATTTCGGGGTGCTGAGGGAGAAGGCAGTGCTCCAAGTAGCGCAGGAAACCGTGAAGAATCGGCAACTCGTCGCCGACCAGGTGAGTGCGCTCGCGAAAAACCAATTGAAATCGACGCTGGACGTGAGCTTTGCGAACGTGAATCTGGCGCAAGCGCGGCTCTTGCTCGTCCAAGCGCAGAATGATCTTCAGGCTTCGTATGCGGAGCTTTCGACTGCGCTTGGTTATGGCGACCAGCGCACGATCGAGCCGGCAGAGGAGCCGATGCCCTCGGCGCCGCCCGCCGATTTCTCTCAATTGATTCAACAAGCGTTGCGCGACCGGCCGGAGCTCATCGGCCAGCGCCTCGATGTAAATTCCGCGAAGAGTTACGCGACGGCCGAGCGGGATTTGTGGATGCCAACGATTTCAGCTGTGGGCACGGCGGGGCTCGTGCCGTATCGCGAAGAAGAGTTGGCATCGCGATATGCAGCAGCGGGGTTCAACGTCAACATCCCAATATTCAACGGGCACCTTTACGGCGCGCTGAGGAACGAAGCGGATGCACGTGCTCGAGCGCAGGAGCAGTATCTCCGGGACTTGCAGAACAGGATCGTTCGCGACGTGCGCGCATCGTGGTTGACAGCCAATTCCGGATTCCAACGCCTGTCTCTGACGGATCAACTCTTACAGGAAGCGACGCAAGCCCTCGATTTGGCGCAGACGCGGTACAAACTCGGCTTGGGTTCAATTGTCGAGCTGAGCCAGGCGCAGCTGGGCATCACGGAGGCTCAGATCGAGCAGGCAAGCGCGAAATACGATTACCAGCTGCAGTTGTCGGCCCTCAATTATCAGTTGGGCGCGCTTCACTAGAGAGAAATTTGCCGAAGAGGATTTTCCAGCTGCGCCTACATATTCATGAAAGTTACTGTTCAAATTGGCACACGCTCACCAGTCAAATTTTTGACTGAATTCCGGCCTTTCTGATATGTCCGGGGGCCTAAATACCCCTAGCGCAAACGCCCGCAATGGCTCAGACTCAACAGAGTAGTGGATTGCGAACCCCCGTGGGCTGCGACGCAAAAAGGAAGTCTTTCTCTCCGACACTTACAACATGACCAACACGATTCTGATGCAGTATATGGGCTTTGAAGCCAAGAACCAGGGACGCGAATATCTGTTCCAAGTGCGCTGTTCGACGGAAGACATGCGCGAGTTCACGCTTACTATCGCTGACGAGGCCTTCAATGCGCGTCGTGTTCGTTATCAGGATGCGCCGGGCGTGTGTTCGTTGCGATTGCGGCGCGAGCTAATCGAGAATGCGAATTTTCCATCCAATACCAATTTCCCGATTACGGATGCGGAAATGGACGACTACAAGGCCGCGCATACCAGCAAAGCCCCCAAGAGTCCCTACTCGCCCAAGCCTCGTAACGAATTCTGAACGACTCATCTAATTGTGCGGCGGTTTAATCAGGAATGAATATCGGTAGGTAGAAGAGCAGGCGTCTGTCTGGCAGCCACCTGCCCTCAGAACTGAAGTTCTGCCTGAATTGCGATGCGTTTCAGATGAGAAGCTTTTTCAGAGGCCGCGAACGACCTCCGACAGGAACCACGTGCGTCGCTCGCTCTGGTCAATCCAGACCTCGATCAAACTGGCAGTCGCGACGTCATTATGCCGCTCGCAAATTTCGTGAGTCGCCCGCAGGTATTGAGTGAACTGTTGGTTATCGGCGGTTAGTTCAGCGAACATGTCCTTCGGCTCGACGAATGCTTCGTTGTTGTCTTCCAATCGCTGATGCCGCGAGACATCGCTGATCGATCGGAGCGTGGAGCCTCCGATTTTCCGTGCGCGTTCAGCGATGTCGTCCGACATCGCGAAAATCTGATCGGAGTGCTCATCGAGGAGCAGGTGGTAATCACGAAAGTGCCGCCCGCTCATGTGCCAGTGGAAGTTCTTCGTCTTTAGATACAGGGCGAATACATCGGCAAGCATTTGGCGCAGGGCAGTGGAAATTTCGGTGACGCCTTCGCGGCTCAGATCTGTTGGGGTGTCGAACGGTTCCGTATCTTGCCGCTTTAACTTTGTCGCTTCAGCTTTTGCCATAGATTCCGATCTCCTTCGAAAGATTCAAGTACTCCGTTTGTTCTCTGCCAGTTTCGGAAATTGTGCAGGGCCTACGGCTCACGGTACTAGTTCTTTGGGCTGATTGGGAAGACGAATGCGACTGGTACGGCGCCTCGGCGCGACAACGAACTGCGCCAAAGCGCCGCCGTTCAGATTTGGGGTTCCGGCTCGGGTGGCACAGCTGCGTCTCTGCCAGGCACTTCGCCCGGCAATTCATTCTCTAAAGAATTTACGCTTTCATCCGAGCCGTCAGTTCCAGCGCGGCCCGCAAGTTTTTTCTGTGCGCGGCGCTCGGCCTTCTCGCGCTGCTTTTCCAGTCGTTTCATTTCCTTTTGACGCTTCAGGAATGTAGTGGCCATCGACTCTCCTCCGGTTTCAAATAGGCGCCGAAAACGGCGCAATCCGCTCGAGGGGAACTACCAGCGCGGCTCGCGCGGCTGGCGGGAAGCCTCGCGATAATCTTCGTTCGAGAATCCGCTGCGACCGCCTCGATTTCCGCCGCCACCGCCGCTGCCACTCCCGCTGCGCGGTGCTCTCCCGCCTTCGGTCTTGGGGCGAGCTTCGTTCACCTTGAGATTACGGCCGCCGACCTCTTTTCCATCGAGGCCGGCGATTGCCTTCGCCGCTTCTTCATCATTCGGCATTTCCACAAAGGCGAAGCCGCGCGCTCGACCGGTCTCCCGGTCCATCGCTACGTGAACGCGCGTCACCTGCCCGAAAGCCTTGAACAGTTCGCTCAATTCGCTTTCGGTGGTCTGGAAATTCATGTTGCCAACAAACAGATTCTTCATATTGCTCCCCTTGCTACCCTACTATACACCGCATGGTTTACATCTCCACCTGCAAGAATTCTCCGGGCAGGGGAGCGAGTTTGGGCTTGGAAGCCGGAGGCATAAAATTGATTCCGCTCCGGACTCGATTCTTTTCTTCCGGCTCAGCTGGACCCACGGGCATTCGTTCCATCTTGATTCCGAGCGTCCGCTCCAACTGGAATAATTCCGTACGTTGGTCTCGTGAAAAGAGAGTGGAAGCCACGCCGAGTTCGCCCGCGCGTCCCGTACGCCCGACGCGGTGAATGAAATTCTCCGCGATCTCGGGCAAATCGTAGTTGATAACGTGAGCGATGTCTTGAACGTGAATTCCGCGGGAAGCCACGTCCGTTGCAACTAGCACTCGGAAGCGCCCTTGCTGAAACCCTTCGAGCGCAGCCGTTCGCTGCGATTGCGATCGATCGCCGTGGATCATGGCGGCGTTTATCCCTTGGCGAGCCAACCCTCTGGCGATTCGTTCTGTTCCGCGCTTGGTCCGCGAAAACACGAGGCACAGGCCGCTTTCTTTGTTCAGCAAACGGCGGAGCATTTCCTGCTTTCCGTCGAAGGGGACTTCGAACGCCTGGAGCCGCACGTTCTCCGCGGGCTTAAGCGTCGAACCGAATGTGAGGCGCACCGGATTTCTCGTGTAGTCCGCCACCAAGTGGGCGACCGAAGCTTCGAGCGTCGCGGAGAAGCACATCGTTTGCCGGTCTTTAGGGAGAATCGACGCGATCCGGCGAATTGCCGGAAGGAATCCCATATCCAGCATGCGATCGGCCTCATCGAGCACGAGTGTTTGCAACGCAGAGAACTGAACGAGTCTCCGATCGAGATAGTCTTCGAGGCGTCCTGGGGTCGCGACTACGAAACGTGCCCCCTTGCGGAGGGCATTCAGTTGCGGCCCTTCGGATAGGCCGCCGACAACGAGCGCGGCCGGCGAGAGCTTCTTGCCTCGCAGGACGTTGTACTGATCCACGATCTGCATCGCGAGTTCGCGCGTTGGAACTAGCACCAATGCCGCGATTCCGCGTCCGTCTTGACGGAGCAGCTTTTCGATAATCGGTATTAGAAACGCCAGGGTCTTGCCGGTCCCGGTTTGAGCGGTCGCTAGGACATCTTTGCCCTTGAGCGCTTCCGGGATCGCCGCAGCCTGCACGGGCGTCGGCACGGTAAACCGTGCCGCTGTCAGCCTTTCCATAACATAAGGCGACAGAGGTAATTCTGAAAAAGTCTTCATTTTGCTTTCTTGCTGGGGCAGGGGACTAAGCGCGGAAGTAACCTTCCGTTGTGCCTGACCGCCTGGCCTGCCAGTCTTTGAGTTTTAAATTACGCTGAAGACGAACGGAGGAAACTGAGGGCGGGTGTTCTCAGATCAAATACTCAACCAGAGGGACCGCACAACCACAACCGAAGTATCAAGCGCAAACGGAGTATAACACATCCGGCACTGGAATAGTGATCGAAAGGCGAAAATAGAGCATACCCTTGCAAGTGGTCGGCCGACACGGGCATTCGACGTTAATTGGCGTGAATTTCCTAATAGAAACGGGCTTCTACCAGCGCAAATGGCTCTCTTTGTATAATGCCAAAGTACTGAATTCACATAATTTAGCTCGCAGTCGAGGCTCGTAGGTCAGTCGCTTACTCCAAGATTTGGATATCTGCGTGCTCTGAGCCCTCCAATTTTGTGCCAATTGGTGGTATTATGGCGTATGAACAAAGCCTACAGAGTTGTTTTTCTATGCCCTAAGGGCGGTCATAATATCAACTTGCAGCGGAAGTGCTCCAAGGCGTCGCTATCTGAAAATGAGGCGATGAGAATGTTTCGAAATGAGAAGATTTCCTGCTCCGACCCTCATTGTGGCTGGCACGGGAAGGTCTTTCAGACGAAGCTTCTTCGAATCCTTCCCTTCACTTGGATACTATCTCCCGCGACGTCTTAGCTGGACGATAGCGGGTGCCGTGTGGGGTTGCGAGAGCCTGATCGAGTCGATCACGCGCACGGGACAGCACCGGGGCAAAATTCAGAATCAAATCTGGCCTGACGCGCGACGCATAGGTGTGTGCGATGCCGGAATTCGGCAACTTCAAGATTCTATTCGTTGCTGGGTTTGGTCCAATCGTCCGCGATGCGGACGCAAGCCAAAAACTCTACCGCGAAACCTTCCGTATCCCATTCAAAGAGGCAGAGGGCGGCTACTTCTTTACCGGCGATCTTGATGGAGTGAAGCATTTTGCGCTCTGGCCGCTTTCTCAGGCGGCGCAGTCCTGTTTCGGCGAGGACTCCTGGCCCGATGAGTTGCCGATTCCGCAAGCGTGGGTTGAATTTGACGTCGATAGCGTTGAACAGGCGACTGCAGAACTGGAATCGCGAGGCTATCGAATGCTCCTGGCGGCCAAAAAAGAGCCGTGGGGGCAAACCGTAACTCGATTTCTCGGGCCGGAGGGATTATTGATCGGAATTACATTCACGCCCTGGATGCGAGAAGGGAAGTAGGGCGAGGAACGTTCCTCTTCTTTAGCAGTAGCAGCAGTAGCGTCACTTCTTTTGAGGGTTCGGTTTAGTTCGTTGCTTCGATTTCTCGTCTACCGCCAAAATATCGGGCAAGAATCGTCAGGCTGATAGCGCCCATAAGCGCCGCCAGGTTCGTGTAAATCATTTGGCCCGGGACAAGAAGGTGCAATGCGCCAAACATGAATCCGCCCGCCACTGCTCCGGCGATCCCCATCACCATGTCCACGAACCGATCCCGGCCCTCATTCGTCATAATTCTCCCAGTCAGCCAACCCGCCGCGAAACCATCCAACATCCAAAATAGCAGCGCCATCGCGTTTCTCCCTCTTGCTCTTCACCCGGAACCAGAGAGCGTTTCTTCGCCCCCAGGGGCAACTCAGGCGTTCTTCAGATCCAAGGAGGCTGAGCACACTGAGAAAAAAATGAGCGGGGCGGACCATCCCGCCCCACCCAAAAAACAACTTCTTGTGTTACGCCGCTACGGTAGCGGCAATCCTGTGAAAAGTGGAGTTAGTGACGTTGTAGATTTCCACCAGGATTGGCCCATCAATCACTGTCGATAGAGCCTTGGTCACTTCGGCGAAGCTTGCGCGGCTGTAGGCATCCGCACTTTCCGCGCGATCCCACAGACTGATCGCGAAAGCTTCGGTTCCAGACGGTGCAACAAACGTAATTTCGTCCTGGAACCCCTTCTGCTTTCGAAGGGTCGGGATTACGTTCTTTTCAAGCGTTTCCGTGAACTGGGCAACGCAATTCGGCTTGAGGTGCATATACACACGACGTGCAAACATGTTGGTCTCCTTGGATTCTCATGATCAAAGGGGTGATCCAGATAACTTCCAACTGTTAGGTCAGCTGAAGAATCCCTCAGTCCGTTAACCATAATGAGTTAAGTAACTTGAACTGTCAATCTTATTCTGAGAATATCTCCATTAGTTAATCGTCAGTAGTTAATTGCCGGGAGGCGCTCCGTGGACGTTTGCATGGTGATCAGGCGGCGGCTGAAAGAATTGGGACTCGAGCAGAAAGATCTGGCCGCCGCCGCCGGCGTCACCGACTCTTATATTTCACAATTGCTGACTCGGAAGAAATTGCCACCGGCGCCCGACCGCACCGACATTTACGTCAAGTTCGGCAAATTCTTGAAGCTTCCGTCGGGCAAACTATCCGAACTGGCTGAGCACGAGCGCACCGAAGAATTGAAGAAAAAGCTGTCGGATCCGCCCGAGCCGCTATTTGGGGAAGTGCGCAAGCTGGTCTTGCGCAAGTGCGCTCCCGATAGGGAAAAGGAAATACGCTCGATTTTTGAAAAGCAGCCTTTTGGTGAATTGGAGCGCCTCGTAACGCAGAAGCTCCTGGACGTCGTGAAGAAGGTGGCCAAAGAGGAATTGGAAAGCGAAAGCTGGCTAAAGCTGGTCGCAGACCTGAACGGCCGAAGTTATGAAGAGATGCGGGTGATCGTCCTCGAATTTCTCGATACAGACGTCTTCAACGTTTCCGCGGAGAATTGCATCGCCTTCCTCGACCCGCTAATTGATTCCTGGACGATCGAGCTGGCCAACTTCGGAATGGAGATTGTGTTAAACCGGCGTTTGGCTCCCGGATACCTCAAGAGACTCGAGTTTGTGGAGAAAGAACCGGATGAAGTTTTTGAGGAAGAGGCCGGTCTCAAGGAATTCCTTCGTAACCCCTCATTAAGCAGCGATGCCACCGACCGGGAGCTCGGGTTCCTGCAAAAATTGAGGTTTAAAGGTTCCCGTCCCACAGCGCTTTATTACTATCGCGAATTGCAGAATCTCCGAGACCCGCTCAATTTCCGGGAATCCTCACCGGCTCCGCTGCACATTTACGGTCGCGCGATCACCGCCGAAAAGCAATCGCAGCCTAGTACCGGAGAGCGAGCACTGCAACACCGGAGAGAAACTAGGGGCCGGAAATCTCCGAAGAAAACTAAATCAAAAGCTGCACGCTAGCGCTTCGAGTATTGTCCTGCGCGCAACCTATCTGCATACCCGCTCGCTGATCGGTATAAATAACTCGCCAAGATCTGAAGTTCCCTCTGAGCAGAGTCAAAAGAGTGAGCCATTAGGAAACCGATTAATGAGGCGTCGATCGCGTTGCGTCACGATTGACAGTTGCGCCTGGAGGGCCCGAAATTTCCGATTTACCGCAGGGTCTAAATCGGGAGAAACCTTCAAATTGACCCCGCTTCTTTCCCCTTCTGGAACGAAATCGAGTTACGACGCAAGACGAGTGCCGCGCGTCAAAGAGGATTTCAAGTTTCTTCAGCTTTGAAATCAGTGACTTAACCCGAGTCCATTCCTGGCCCTGACATCTCACGGTTCCCAATTAGGTTTGGCACGGGCTGTGCACAGATTTTTTTCCGCGTGCGTACTTATGAAATCAAGAATTCGAATCTTAATTTCCGCGTAATCGCGTGAATGCGCTCAAACGTCTTTTTCCTTCAACACAGCACCCACTTCATTCTAGCTGCCTCCGTGAGGTGTCGATGCAACCGCAGGGAAACGCCAACCGGCGATTGGAACAGGAGATGCTCATGCCTAAGGTTACGTTGAGAAAGATATGGGTTCTGGCGTTCCTGATGTCTGGTTGTATAGCCGGTTGTGGACGAGAACAAGCGCCGGGGCCCGCGGCGCCTCTCGTAATTTCCACATCGCCTGCGAATGGCGCCACCAATGTGCTGGTCGCAGCGACGATCTCCGCCACGTTCAGCAGCGCCATGGCTCCCGCGACGATCAACGCGACAACTTTCACCGTGACCGGGCCGGGAACGACCGCGATAGCGGGGACAGTAACATACGCAGGCGACACTGCGACGTTCACGCCGACGACCGATCTTCCTGCCAACACGTTATTTACAGCGATGATTACGACAGGAGCCACGGACATCACCGGCGGGCCGCTCGCCAGCAATTACCCGTGGAACTTCATGACGGGAACGGCGCCTCTCGTGACCGCCACAAATCCCGCGGCTGGCGCCACCAACGTGCCTCTCGCGCAGATCATCACCGCGACGTTCAATGAGCCGATGAACGCAACGACGATCAATGCGTCGACGTTCACGCTGACGGGAGCTGGCGGAGCTATGGTGAATGGCACGGTCAGTTACGCCGGAACCACGGCGACATTTGCGCCAAGCGCCGTTCTGACTGCGGGCACGGTTTATACCGCGACGATTTCCAGTGGGGCACAAGATCTAGCAGGGAATGAAGTCCTACCCAGCTTCACTTGGAGTTTCACGGCCATACCCAACCCCACGGTGATTTCCACGAATCCTGGAAGGGCCGCCACCAACGTGCCCATAAATCAGAAAATTACCGCAACGTTTAGCGTGCCGATGAACGCTGCAACGGTGATAGCCACCGGCACATTTACTGTGGCAGTGGCCGGCGCAGGCGGAGCATCGGTGAGCGGAGTTGTGAGCTACGTGCCAGCCGCGAATACGGCGACGTTTGCTCCTGCAGCGAATTTGCTGACCAGCACCATGTATACGGCGACGATTAGCACGGCGGCGACGAGCGCAGCGGGCATCCCCTTCGCCAAAAGTTACGCTTGGAGTTTCATGACTGGTCTGACCGCAAACACGACACCGCCCACGGTGGTGCTCACCATCCCTGCGTCAGCGGCAACGGACGTACCGACGAATCAAATCATCTCCGCCACATTCAGCGCCGCGATGGATCCGGCGGCGATTACGGCCCCGGGTACATTTACGGTTGCGGTGGCGGGAGTAGGTGGCGCTGCAGTACCGGGAACTGTTACGTACGCGGGATCTGTAGCGACTTTTACACCATCAGCGAATCTCGCAGCCGGCACGCCATACACGGCGACTATCACAAATGCCGCGACGGACCTATCCGGCAATGCGCTGGCGGCTGGCGCCGTCCCCAATCCGTGGAGTTTTACGACGGGTGCAGGCGCCGATACCACGCCACCTACGATAACGCTCACAACTCCTGCCAGCGGCGGAATGGGAGTTGCGCTCAACGCGGCAATTAACGCGACGTTTAGTAAAGCGATGAATCCGGCGAGCATCTTCGCCGCTGGCACCTTCACGTTGGCCGTGGCCGGGCCGGGAGGAGCGGCAGTCACTGGAACGGTCACGTACGATCCTACAAGCGACATCGCCACGTTTACGCCGTCAGCGAATCTGGCGGCGACTACGGAATATACGGCCACGATTACAAATGCGGCGACAGATTTGGCTGGAAATGCGCTGGCCGCGGGCGCCGCACCGAATCCATGGAGTTTCACCACGGGTGCCGCCGCCGGCCCAGCGGGGCCTCCGCTTGGCACCGCTTCGACGTTTGGAACGATTGGAGGCGGCGCCGGGATAACAAATCAGGGAATTAACACAATTATTAACGGAAATATCGGGACCACCGGCGTCTCCACAGTAGTCACCGGATTTCACGATGCGGGGGTGGGGTGCACTTACACAGAAACGACCCTCAACATGGGAATGGTGAACGGGACGATATACACCGCTCCGCCGTCACCCACTGTTGCTTGTCCTACCGAAGGCACGACCGCGACATTCATGATCGCCACACAGGCCGCAAGCGACACGCTCACTGCTTACAACGATATCTCGCCGGCATCGATGCCCGGAGGCACCGATCCAGGCGCCGGTCAACTCGGCGGATTAACTCTTACGCCGGGGATATACAAAGCGGCGGGCGGTTCGTTCCTGCTTACCGGATCGGATCTGACTTTGGATGCCCAAGGCGATGCTAACGCCATCTGGGTGTTCCAGATGGCGAGCTCGCTCACCGTGGGTGGACCGGCGGCGCCTCGCAACATCGTCCTGATCAACGGAGCACAGGCGCGGAACGTGTATTGGTACGTGGGTACGGCGGCAACGATCAACGCGGCGGGGGGCGGCACGATGGTAGGCACCATTATCGCGTCCGCCGGAGTCACGTTCTCAACCGCCGGCAATTCCGCGGTAACCACGCTTAATGGTCGAGCGCTGGCGCTCAACGCGTCAGTAACCATGGTTAACACCGTAATTAACGTGCCCGCGCAATAAATAGAGAAGCGGCTTAGGAAAAAAGCGCGGACAGGTTTGCCGGATGTGAGACGGATTTTCTGATCCGCTTCGCTCAACAGGCACGGTTCAGGAGGCGACAATGAAATTGGCAGCTCGAATTCTTGGCACAATGGCCATAGCTTTCGTGATCGTGCCTGCCGTTCGCGCGAACGACGACACGAAGCCGAAGACGAAAACGGCGAATGAAGCGACTGCCAGCTCCAGCGATGCGGCCGATGTCGCTAGTGCCACGCAACCAACGGACTTTAAGAATCTGCCTCTGGAGTTCTCAACGAGCCAGCCACCACTTCCGGAGCTTAGTGCACCTGGCACCACTGCACCTGAACTCATTGCGCGTCAACCCAGCCCAAGGGCGTCGGGCGCGATGTATCAAGAGAGCGATTCGGAAAACTATACTCCCAGGATCGAATGGTTTTTGGGCTATTCCTTCTGGCGAGCTATGCCGACCTCGTCAAACAATCGCATAGGATACCTTCATGGCGGAAGCACCTCCGTCGCTTATAACTTCAACAGATATCTTGGAGTGGTGGCGGATTTTGCGGGCTTCGACAACACCCGGCTGACGCTTTCGAGCCCGACCGGCAGCCGAACCCTGCCTGCGGACGGCAGCGTCTACACATATATGTTTGGCCCCCGCCTCTCCTATCGCAAGCATTCAAGATTCACTCCATTTGCCCAACTGCTAGTCGGCGGAGCATACGCGAGTAACGTGTTTATCTCGGGATGTACCGGAAGCTATAGTTGCCAGCCTCTTGCCTACGACTGGGGGTTCGCCACTATGGCCGGCACCGGTTTCGACATCCGAATTAACCATTACTTGGCTATCCGCCCCATTCAAGCCGAATACCTGCTGACGCATTTCACCAACCCTACGTTGCCGAGCGGATCGGAACGGGGATGGCAGAACAACGGGCGATTTTCTGCAGGAATCGTGCTTCGTTTTGGCGGAAAGCCCACCCCTGTGGCGAGCGTGTCAATGACGGCAACTTGCTCGGCAGATCCGCAGTTTGTTTATGCGGGATCGGGCGATGTCGTTTTAATTCGCGCTGAAGCCTCTAACCCGGGCGGAAATGCACTGAATTATTCGTGGTCGGCGAACGAGGGTGCGATTGACGGGACTGGTCCCGGAGTGCGTTGGAATTCTTCAAACGTGGGCCCAGGCACGTACACGATCAGCGTGCGCGTGGATAACGGCCGAAACGGTTCGACTAGCTGCTCAGCAAGCATTCGCGTTCAACCGAGGCCAAATCGCCCGCCAACCATCTCGTGCTCGGCAGACCGAACGTCAGTGACTGTCGGTGATCCAGTGCAAGTCACGG
>Ga0302326_10011143_pt1 | contig 19388 bp, 13 predicted proteins | sample Palsa_T0_3_FD_202264 | JGI IMG/M metagenome (GOLD analysis project Ga0302326, IMG submission 202264) | Peat permafrost microbial communities from Stordalen Mire near Abisko, Sweden - Palsa_T0_3 | ecosystem: Environmental > Terrestrial > Soil > Palsa > Peat permafrost | place: Sweden: Abisko...
AGGCTTGCCGTCCGGCCACTTCATAGCGGCAACTAGATCAATACACACCTGTTCGTCGCTAAAGTATTGAATCGCTTCAAGTAACGTCTTTGGGTATCCCATGGATTAAATATATCCCTCTTTATTTGGTTAGTCAACGATATTATTGCCGCCGCATCTTATTGAAAAAAAAGAGTCAGGGCCGTAATGGCCTGAAACAGCCGCTCAAACAAAGGGCTTGCGTCTCGAAGAACCCATAATTCCGCCGGAATCTGACCGACACACCGGGCTTCCAAGGCAACCGCGAAAGCCTGAAGACACGTTTACTTGCGTGCCGAGTTCGCCGCGGTCTGCGCGTCGCGCTCCTCGATTTTCTTCAGCGTCTCGCGCCAGCGCTTCGACTTTTCCGGCAGAAGGGCGTCCTGCACTGCCTTGCGATAGCCGCCCAGATAGATCGAATAGAGAATGGCAAGCGAGCAGCCGATGCCCCAAAGGAACCCGATGCACAGACCCATCACCGCAGCCGGACCAAAATCCATCGCGCACGTCCTCTCCCGCGCTCCGAACTTGAGCGAATAGCGGTCTAAACCGCGACCGTAAAGCTGTCCTCGGTCCGCGTCACCGCGTGGTAAAGTGTGTCGCGCTCCACTGGGACTCGCCCGGCCTCGGTGATCAGACGGCACAGTTCCTTGCGCGTCATGCCTTGCGGCGTCGTTGCGCCTGCATCGTGGTAGATCTTCTCCTCGATCACCGTGCCGTCCAGGTCGTCCGCCCCAAACCGAAGCGCGATCTGCGCAATCTTCGGCGTCATCATCTGCCAGTAAGCTTTGATGTGCGGGAAGTTGTCGAGAAGCAGCCGGCTCACCGCAATCTGCCGGATATCCGTAAGCCCGGTGGTCACCGGCAGGTGATCGAGCGGCGTATTCTCGGGATGAAACGCCAGCGGAATGAAGGTCTGGAAGCCGCCCGTCTCGTCCTGCACCGCGCGCAGCTTGAGCAGGTGGTCCACCCGGTCTTCATCGTTCTCAATGTGCCCGTACAGCATGGTCGCGTTCGATTTGAAGCCCAGCTTGTGCGCCATCCGCGCCGTCTCCAGCCACTCCTCGCCGTCGATCTTGTGGTCGCAGATAATGGACCGCACCCGCGCCGCAAAAATCTCCGCGCCGCCGCCCGGCATGGAGTCTACACCGGCCTCGCGCAGCTTGACGAGCGTCTGCTCGATCGTCAGCTTGGCGCGCCGTGCCAGGTACGCAACCTCGACCATGGTGAAGGCCTTGATGTGCACCTTGGGGAAGCGCTGTTTGAGCCCGCTGACCAGGTCGAGAAAATATTCAAACGGCAGGTCCGGGTGCAGGCCGCCCACGATGTGGAATTCCGTAACCGCTTCCGAGTAGCCGGACGCAGCCGTCTCGAATGCTTCTTCGAGCGCCATCGTGTACCCGGCCGGGTCGCCTTTCTTGCGTCCGAACGCGCACAGCTTGCACGCCGCCACGCATACATTGGTAGGGTTGATGTGGCGATTGACGTTGAAGTAGGTAACGTCGCCGTGCATCCGCTCGCGCACATGGTTGGCCAGCCAGCCAACGGCAAGCACGTCCGGCGAGCCATAAAGCGCCAGCCCATCGTTGAAGTCAAGCCGCTCGCCCGCAAGCACCTTGGCAGCGATAGGCTCAAGTCGCGGATCGTGCGTTTGAAACGCGTGGCTCGGAAAAACAGCGGGTTGACGGGTCTCCGCAATTTCGGTCTGCATAGCTAGATGATACAGAAATTACGGCAGGCGATTCATCTTTGCCCGCTCTGCACTCCGCCTGCCTGAGGTTCGACCAGCACGCCGTCGTAAAGAGACGCCGCGACCATGCGTTTTCCGGCAGCACGCACCAGGCCGATACGGTAGCCGGTCTGCCACCACTTCCAGCTCGATGTCTTGGGGTCGATGGCGTATATCTGGTCGCTCGACCGCGAACTGGCCAGCACCTTACCCAGGCCCGCATCGTAGGACAGATCGTCCACATCGCGGAACGGCAGCCGCTCAATCCACAGCCACGTCTTGCCCTGGTCATGCGTAAAGTAGACGCCTTCCCGCGCTCCCAGCCAGATGGTTCCATCCGGCGAAAACGCCACGCGATGGATAACGGTGAGCATCGACGGAATCCGCAGCGGCGTCCAGGTCAGCCCGGCGTTGCTGGAGATCGCCACGCCGTCCGGCCGCGCCGCGGCCATGGTCGGTCCCAGCGTGGAGACTGACTGGTAGTCGCCCGAATCCATCACCATGCCTCCCTGCCAGGTTGCGCCCTGATCCTTGCTGGTGAACAGCCCAAGACTTGTGGAGGCCAGCCACCTGTCTCCGCTGATATCGAGCGCATTCACGCGGCTGGCCAGTTCGATGACCGGCAGCTTGGCCTTTTTCTCCACGTTGACGCGCCGGCCTTTGACGGTCTCCGTGGCCCTTCGCGAAATCGTGTTGGCGATGATGTTTCTCGGTTCCCAATGCGGCGAAACGCCCGCCGCGAGATCCTGGGTCAGAACGAAGATGCCGTGACTGGTTCCCGCCACCACCGTTCCATCGTGCGCCTGAGCCAGGGCAAACACGTCGCGCCCTTCAAGCCCGTCGCCAATCTGGTCCCAGGTGGCGCCGCCATTGAGAGTCACGAACACGCCGCCATAGCTCTTGTCGTTCACCACACCCGCATAAAGCCGCGCCGGATCGGCACGGTCCACCAGCAGTGCATCCACCTTGCGCTCGGAGAACCCGGCATTCGAGGCTGCAAAAGTCGCCCCCGCATCGTTCGATGCAAGCACGCCGCCGCGATCGGTTGCCAGCAGCACATGGTTCGAGTCGGCCGGATCGACATACACGTCGTTCACGATTACTTCGGAGCCGGTCATGGCGCTGAAGCTTTTGCCCTCATCCGTGGTTTTGTAGAGACCTTGCGTTGTTCCCGCGTACACCACTTCGGGATGGTTGGGGTCCTGCATGAGAACCCGCGTCCGGCGGGCGTCCGCGGGGATTCCCTGAACTTTGTGAAAGAGTTGGCCGCCGTTCTCGCTCTTGTAAATGCCGCTGCACGCGCTCAGAAAAACGGAGTTGGGCTTTGCCGGGTCGACAATGATGGAAAAAACGTCGGAGTCTTCAATCACGCCCTGCTTGATGTTTCTCCAGCTCTTGCCGCCATCTTCGGTCTTCCAGGGCAGATGCCATGTGCCGGCGTAGATGATATCGGGATTCGTCGGGTCAACGGCAAGCGACTCAATCTCGTGAATCTCCTTGCTGTCGGGCGGGCTGATCAGGGACCAGGACGCACCTGCATCGTTCGAGCGGAAGACTCCCTCCAGACTTCCCGCAAAGAGCATCCTTGGATCGGACGGCGCCTGCGCAAAGGCGCGAATCGACTGTCCGCGCAGGCCATCGACATCCTTCCAGTTCCTGCCGCCGTCGCGGCTGACCCACAATCCTCCGCCGGTCTCGTCCAGCTTCCACGCGGCAACATAAACGGTGGAAGGATTCGCCTCATCCACTACGATGTTGTCGACGACCATGTCGTCGCTGCGGCCCATCTTCGCCAGCCGGCGCCAGGACGCTCCTCGATCCACCGATTCGTAGATCCAACTGTCGAGCGTTCCAAGGTACAAGTGATTTGGCTGCCCAGGGATTGCCGCAAACGACCGCGCGTCTCCGCCGGCCGGTCCTACAGCGCTCCAAAACGCCTGTGCCGGCAGCTTGGGGAGGGAGATTGCGATCAACAGAAAAGGAATGGCCCGCGCCAAGCTTCCGCACCGGTTCAGGAATTCAAGACGAATACGCATACGGCTCATTCAAGCAACAAGCTCCGGGAGTGCCAAAACAAATATGGATAAATTAGGCTTTTCAAAATTGATGAGGCCGACCAGCTTCCCGGTCAGCCTCAAATCGTTGCAGGAAGAATCGCTCTGCCTTTTGCCCCCGAGCTCTTCCTTGAATCAAGGTAGAGCCCGGGGAATTGACGCTGCCTGTACAGGTTAGCTTGCCGCCTTCTTGTGGTGAGCGTGGTGCTTGGCGCCGAGGGGCTTGCGCGCAATCGGCTTCACCGCAGTCTCATCCACAGCAGTGGTTCCATTTACGTCCGCCGTGAAGGTCGCTCCGGAGGGCACCAGGTAGTCTTCCACTGTCTGGCCATCGGTTGAGCCGGTGGCAACGCTGATGCGCGAAGCATCAATGCCCTTCTCGGTCACCAGGTACTCCTTGGTGTTGACTCCGCGCTGGGCTGCGTCGTCGATGACCGGCTTCGGGTGCTTGTGCTTGGCTTCCATCGCCTCTTCCTTCGCGGTCTTGGCCTTCTCCTTGGCATCCGACTCGCCGACGATCACGGCCTTTGCGTCCGACTGACGCTGCAGGTCAAGAGCAACTTCGTCGAGGCAGGCCTTGGCTTCGTTGTCCACGCGAGTGGGACGTTCCTTGTCCTTGGCGAAGCTGATGGAGCAGAGCGCCTGGGAATGCGGAACCGGAGCGACATACGGGGCAGTGATCGTTACGCTGGTGTTGGCCGTCGCCGTCTGACCCTTGTCATCGGACACATTGCAGGTAATCTCCACGGCTCCGGTCGGCGCGCCTGCGGAAGAGAATGTAGCCGTTGTGCCGCTGCCGCTTACCGAGCCGGCCGACGCCGAGTAGGTGTACGTGAGTGGGCGATTCTGCGGGCTCATGCCCATCGAGGTAATGGAGCTGGTCTCACCCGGCTTGATGGTCGTCGGGTTGGCCGTGCAACTGATAGTGGGCGGCTCATAGGCCTTGACCATGAAGCTGGCCGAGCAATCCGCCGTCTGTCCCGGCTTCAAGCCTTCCTTGCCGGGCCTGCCTTCCTTGACGGTGCCCTTCACTGTGTAGGAACCGGCGGCCAGTGAACCGGTGGCCACGGTTACTGTGGTTCCGGTGCCCGTCACGCCCGTTCCTGACCAGGAGTAAACCGCACTGAGTTTTGGATCGAGAGCGCCGGCTGTCGCGGTGACTGTGACCGGATCGCCAGGATAGATGGACGTCGGGCTTGCCGAGCAGGCCAGGGTCACTGGCGGCGGCGGCGCAATCGTTCCCATGTGGTAGACGAAGCCTGCGCTCAGACGCGCCATGCTGAAATTGCCGCGGCCATCGAACCAGTTTTCATGCGTGTACTGATAATCCGCTTGGAAGATGCGAATCGCCAGGTGATGGTTGAAGAAGGGCGTGGCGTAGTCCATGCCGCCGCCGGCCGTCAAAACCGCGCCGAAGGCATCGTTGGGTGCGTGAAGCGTTCCTGCGTACTCCAAACCCACCAGCGCGTGAACAAACGGCGTTACGTCGGCAGATGGAAAGCGGAAGATCAAGCCGCCGCCGCCGCCGGAGAAATCGTCATTTGACCACGTCGAGCCGCAACTGGGGCATTTCGGGTAGTAGATATTCTCATTCGGGATATGTTCATCCGCTTCCAGCTGCACGCCGGCGTACTTATTGAAGTATCGGGCGACGCTGATGATTGAGCCGTAATTAATGCTCTTTGCCGTCAGCGCGTTGGCTGAACCTACAGTTCCGTGCGGAGCCAGGTAGCTGTATCCCGCAAAGATGTCCCACTTCGAGGGGGAATCCTCTGAGGAGGCCGCCGTGGCAGGTTTGGCTGAATCCTGTGCCGCGAGGGCGAGGGGCATTGCACCCACGAAAGCCAAGGCTAAAGCCCAGCTCACAGACTTAGAAACACGAGAAGACATGCGTTTTTCCTCCGCAACAGATCTGAACGGTCAGTAGATAAATGCTGTTTCGAGCTCGCGATTGGCTCGGACTAACTCGAATCCGCACAACAAATCGGACCGATAAGTGTCCCTACAGCACTATTAAACGTACCATAGGTGAATTCTGAAAGAATATTTTTTTCAACAAGAAGCAGTATCCAGTTGTTCAATGATTGCAAGGCAGTCGATGTTACTTAGGTAACATTTGGCCGCGTGAATTGCCGCGGTCCATAGCCACTCATCCGACATTCAGCGTCTTGAGCAAGCTGCGTGGCTCACGCTGAATCTTCTCTTGTAGAAGCGTGATTGCATACAGAAGTTGTTCCGGCCGCGGCGGGCACCCAGGTACGTATACATCCACGGGAACCACCTGGTTCACCCCTTGCACCAGGGCATAGTTATTGAAGACGCCGCCTGAAGTGGCACAGGCGCCCATGGAGATAACCCACTTCGGCTCCGGCATCTGGTCGTAGAGCCGGCGAATCACCGGCGCCATCTTGTTGGAAACTCGGCCCGCCACCACCATCAGATCCGATTGCCGAGGCGAGGGACGGAAGACCTCTGCTCCAAATCGCGCGACGTCAAAGCGGGAAGCGCCCATCGACATCATCTCGATCGCGCAGCAGGCCAACCCAAACGTCATGGGCCACACGGAGTTCTTCCGTATCCAGTTCACGGCAAAGTCCAGCGAGGTGAGAAAAACGCCCTCCGGCTCTTCATAGCCGTAGCTCACTTCCTTCAGCTTGATGCGGTTGTTGGCACTGCTCTCCAACGCGCCGAATAAATAGTGGTCCCGCTCTGCTGTGGCTGCCATTTCTTTAATATAACTCGATTTCCCTGAATCGGATGTGGTCCGATTTGCTCACCGCGTATGTTTTTCGGCAGCCTTTCAGGCAAGCGCCGCCTTCCTTGTCGCGGGCGGCAGCAGTCCCCGAATCGCTCCAATGCTGATCCGGTCTTCGCGCTTTCCCTTCCAGACCGCTTCCACCCGCGCAGATCTTCCGATCCATCTCGAAGGCACTTGGGTTTTGCATGCCGCCATTTCCGCTGACAAGGTTCCCGCAGAGCCACCGGGATTGCGGTTGATTTCCCGCCCGAGTGTCCTCGCTGGACCCCGGTTATTTAAAAGATGGGCAGAGACCGCCCAACCGGCGGCTAAGCCTGTTACGCTGTCAAACGAGGCGTTTTGAACATGCTCAAGATTGAAGCCATACTCCAGCCCTCCAAGCTGGACGCCGTCAAGGAAGCACTGCTGGAAGCAGGCATCGAAGGCATGACGATTCTCGAGGCCCGCGGCCATGGCCGCCAGAAGGGCCACACCGAGTTCTACCGCGGCCGCGAATATACAGTCGACCTTCTCCCCAAGGTCAAAATCGAACTGGTTGTGGTGGACGAGATGAAGGACAGGGCAATCGCGGCCATCGGCTCCGCCGCCCGCACCGGCCGCATCGGCGATGGCAAAATCTTCGTCAGCCGCATCGATGAAGCCATCCGCATCCGCAACGACGAGCGAGGCGAGACGGCGCTCTAGCTTCCGAAGTTGACGGAAACGAGGCTCCACGAGTGGCGAACGGGCTTTGACGCTACTTCGGAAACCAGCACCTTGAAGAATATCCACGCATCGATTCGGGTCTTTAGCGGAGTCTTCCAGGCAATCCGCGAATTCCTCGAAGTTCGGCAACTGAATCGACTCATTTTTGCCTCAAAAGAAGAGGCGCTGCTCGGCTGAGTTGCCGGCACACCCGCTCCGCCGGAATCACCCGGCCTGGCGACCGCCCCAAACCCACGCCCCGACGGAGTAGCCGGCACCAGCGGATTCAGCCCCTCCTGCCATGCTTCTGACCCGTTGAAACGCGCCTTGGCCAGCGCATATTTGGCCAGCGCTTCGTGGCCAAGTCGCTGTTCCATCAGGCTGCGGTAGTACCACGCGTCGCCCAGCTCGCTGCATTCGGAGACTGCATGCTTGAGCAATTGCAGCGCATCTTCAAACGCGCTGCGATCGCATTGCCGGGTCACGCGTTCCAGCGCCTGCCCAACAAGATCCTTTCCATCTCTGCAGCGTTCCCCTTGGCCCCAGGCAGGCACGCACAACCAATGCGCGGAGCCCGCCCGGCTTCTAGCCGAGCGGAGCCTCATGGGGCGCCTGCGCAAACGATTTGCCTCTATCCATATCCAAATCTCCCCGCCGGCGGGAAAATCGCTTATTCTGTTTATTAATTCCTCACTTGCTTCGGCAGGGCCTCACCACATCACTCATGAACCCAGTCGCTTTGGCGGTTGACGATCTTCGGGAGCAGTATACGCGGGAAATGGCCCTCGTCCGCCAGACCTGCGAGCGCACCGGGGACGGCACCGCCGCCATCCGCCGCCGCTCTGCCGTGGTGGACCGTATCCTCATTGAAATGTGGCGCAGAGCCTTCGCCGGACTGCCCTCGCTCAACGTGTCGCTTCTCGCCCTGGGCGGCTACGGACGCAAGGATCTCTTCCCCTACTCCGACATCGACGTCCTGTTCGCCTTCGCCGACGAGAAGACCGAAGAGCTTTCCAGGGAAGTCGTTCGCTCCATCATTCAGGGCATGTGGGACATCGGCCTTCGCGCCAGCCCAAGCTCCCGCACGGTGAAGGAGGCAGGCCGCTTCGACCCGGACAATCTCGAATTCACCCTGGCCACGCTCGACCGCCGCTTCCTCGCCGGGCAGTTTCCGCTTTACCAGCAACTTCACCAAACCGTGCTGCCCGGCCTGGTGCTGAGCGAGTGGAATACCATCACCCAGAAGCTCGGCGAAATTGCTCGCGGCCGCCATGCCAAATACGGCAATACCATCTTCCACCTGGAGCCCAACCTCAAGGAGTGTCCCGGCGGCCTGCGCGACTACCACCTGGCCGTCTGGTTCGCCCTGCTCTTCCACCTGAAAGAAACCAAGGAATGGCCCCGCCAGCGTGGCGGCGTCTTCCAGAGCGCCCGCGGCGACGCCGAAGCCGCCTTCGATTTTCTCGCCGCCGCACGCTGTTTTCTCCACTTCCGTCACGGCCGCGACGACAACACGCTCGACTGGCAATCACAGGACGAGGCCGCCGCCAACAGCATCGGACTGGAAACCCGCGGCACCGCCGACCCCAGCTACTGGATGCGGACCTACTACCGCCATGCCCGCATCATCTATCGCCGCGCTGCCCTCCTTATGGAGCACCTGCCCGCGCCGGTCAGCTTCTACAAGCAGTTTCGCCGCCGCCGCACCCCCATTGCCGGAACCGACTTCCTGCTCGACCAGGGCCGCATCGACATCGTTCCCGGCGCCCAGTTCAACGATACCGCCGCCATCCTGCGCATCTTCTCGCTGATGGCCACTCACGGCTACACGCTTTCGCAGGCCGCCGAAGACCGCATCACCGACGCACTGCCCGCCCTGGCCATTCACATTCCCGAAGGGCCGTATCTTTGGAACGCGCTCCGCGAAGTGCTGCTGGGCCCCCACGCCGCGCAGTCGCTGCGCACCATGCACGCGCTCGGCGTCCTGGAGATGCTGATCCCCGAGTTCCACGGCATTGACGCGCTGGTCATTCGCGACAGCTATCACCGCTACACCGTCGACGAGCACACCTTCCTCACCATTGACAACGTGCACGGACTGCGCGCTCCCTCGCACGACTATGAGCAGCGCCTGGCGCAGTTGCTGCCCGAAATCGACCGCCTCGACCTTTTCCTGCTGGCGTTGCTTTTGCACGACACCGGAAAGGCCCGCCGCAACGGCGAACACGCCGGCCAAAGCGTCGAACTTGCCGACGCATTCCTGGCCCGACTGGACTTCGACGCCGAGGAGCGCGAGTCAATTCTCAAGCTCATCCGACTGCATCTCGAAATGTCGCTCGCCCTGCGCCGGGACATCTTCGACCTTGAAAACGTCCGCAGCTTCGCCGACAAGATCGGCAGCCCGCAACTGCTCAAGATGCTCACCATCATGACCTTCGCCGACATCAAGGCAGTCAACCCCGACGCCCTCACTCCATGGAAGGCCGAGAACCTCTGGCAGTTCTACATGTCCACTGCTAATTTCATGGACCGCTCCGTCGACGAGGTCCGCTACCACGCCGCCATCGATCCCACCCTGCTCAATCGCATCCGCTCCATGGTCCTCCCCGCGCAATACGAGTCGCTCCGCCAATTCCTTGAAGGCCTGCCCCAGCGCTACCTGCAAACGCGCCTTCCCGAGCAAATCCGCAATCACTTCCAGATGGCCCTCAATCTTGACACCGACCCCGTACAACTCGATCTGCGCCCCAATCGCCAGCTCTTCGACCTGACCGTGATTACCCGCGATCGCACCCGCCTCTTCGCCGACGTGGCCGGAACCCTGGCCGCCTGGGGCATGAACATCGTCAAGGCCGGCGCTTATTCCAACGAAGCCGGCGTCATCGTCGACAGCTTTCACTTCACCGACATCTTCCACACCCTGGAACTGAACCCCAGCGAGAAGGACCGCTTCCTCGCCAATCTTCATGACGTAGTCGCGCAAAAGCTCTCCGTCAAGCAGTTGCTCGAGGCCCGGCGGCACATGAACCACCCCTCCAACCTCAAGGTTGAGGTCGCCACGCGGCTCGAGTTCGACTCCGAGTCCTCTACGCACTCCACGCTCTTGCAGGTCATCTCCCAGGACGTCCCCGGCCTGCTCCGCCAGATTGCCCTCTCGCTCGCCGCCCACCAGTGCGACATCAAGGTAGCCCTCATCGATACCGAAGGCGAAACCGCCATCGACGTCTTCTACCTGACGCGCCGCGACAAAAAACTGTCCAATGACGTTCAGCAATCGCTGGCCGCCGACTTGACGGGCGCTCTGGAAGCCATGCGCACCACGGCCTCCTGAATATTGAGCGAAAGAGTTTCCCCAATACCTGTCTAAAAACTCGGATTTGCCAACCTCGAACCCAGCACAAACGCACCGTGCCCCATCCATTCGCGTTTTTTGCGAATGGGTGGGAGGCCACAAACCTCAACCGGCCCTCCTTGAACTCGGTTCTTAGGCAGGTTCTTAATGAGAAAAAAGACGTTCGCACTCTTCCCAAAAATTGCTTGGTCCTACCATCAGTTTCAAAATGAAATCCGCTTCGCCGTTTCCAAGACCCCGAATGTATCTTCGCATCGAACGGCTCCTTAGACTCACCTCATCTGACGTTGAGGTGGTCATCGCTCTTGAGTCCATCGGCGCCACTGATTCGCCGTCGCGCGAGCAGAATCCTGAGCCAACTGCATCGGCCGGAGTGGCTGCTTCTACTGGCGTGTCTTTGTGCGGCCGCCAATGCGCAGACAAGCGAATGGACGTGGATGGCCGGAAGCAGCACGGTCGGCAGCAATGGCGGCCAGTCCGGCGTCTACGGCGTGTTGCGGACGCCCGCTGCCGGAAACGTCCCCGGCGGCCGCTACGGCGCCGCGAACTGGACCGACGGCGCCGGCCATTTCTGGCTCTTCGGAGGCTATGGCTACGACGTCAATGGCAACTTCGGCTATCTCAACGATCTTTGGGAGTTCAATCCATCCACCGTCGAGTGGGCCTGGATGAGCGGAAGCGACACGGTGGGCGGCCACGGCGGCCAGCCCGGGGTCTACGGCACCTTGGGAACGGCCGCCGCAGGAAACACCCCTGGAAGCCGCAACTTCCCCGCGACTTGGATTGACAGTGCCGGCAATCTCTGGCTTTTCGGGGGATGGGACTACGACGCCGACGCCATTGCCGGCGAACTGAACGACCTTTGGCAGTTCGATCCTTCCACCAATGAGTGGACGTGGATGGGCGGAAGCAGCACCGCCGGTCCCCATGACGGCCAATCCGGCACCTACGGCACGTTGGGAACGGCTGCGCCGGGAAACACACCAGGCGGCCTCTTCGCCCCCTCAAGCTGGACTGACGGCAGCGGCGATTTCTGGCTGTTTGGAGGCCAGGGCTTCGATGGCAACGGCAACTTCCACGAGTTGAACAGCCTTTGGGACCGCGACGCCGTCACAACAGAATGGGCCTGGATGGGTGGAAGCAAGACGGTAGGCACCAATGGAGACGTACCCGGCGTCTACGGCACGCTGGGCGCGCCTGCTGCCGGAAACATCCCCGGCAACCGCAGTGACGCATCCAGTTGGACCGGCGGCGGTCTCTGGCTCTTTGGCGGAACCGGATACGATTCGGCCGGAAATGGCGGCTTTCTCAACGACCTTTGGGAGTTCAATCCTGCCCTGAACCAATGGGCGTGGATGAGCGGAAGCAATACGGTGGGCAGCAACGGCGCTCAATCGGGCGTGTACGGCGCTTTGGGGATACCGGCAGCGGGCAATGCGCCCGGAGGCCGGGACGACGCAACCGCCTGGACCGACGCCAACGGCAATCTTTGGCTGCTGGGGGGCTTTGGCGCGGATTCCGGCGGCAACGGAGGCTACCTCAACGACGTGTGGGTGTTCAATCCCGGCAGCGGAGACTGGGCGTGGATGGCCGGAAGCAGCACGGTCGGCAGCAACGGCGGCCAGCCCGGCGTGTACGGCACGCTTGGCGTGGCTGCTGCCGGAAACATCCCCGGGGGCCGCGAGGCCGCAAGCGGTTGGACCGATAGCAGCGGCAATCTCTGGCTCTTCGGGGGCTATGGCTACGATGCCTCCGGCAATCTGGGCTATCTGAACGACCTGTGGAAAGTTCCGCCCTCGGCAACTTCCCCGCCGGCAACAGCAACGCCAACCTTCTCGCCGTCCGCAGGGACGTATGCCTCATCGCAGGCGGTAACCATCTCGGATGCAACCGCCGGAGCCACCATCTACTACACCACCAACGGAACTGCGCCCACTGTCTCGTCTGCCGTTTACGCGGGTCCAGTCACAATTGCCTCTTCTGAGACCCTGGAGGCGATTGCGACAGCCAGCGGCCATTCCACCAGCGCCGTCGCCACCGCTGCCTACACCATCAATCTGCCCGGGGCAGCCGCGCCAGCCTTCTCCCCGGTAGCCGGAACCTACGCTGCCGCGCAAACGGTGGCCATCTCAGACGCGACCGCCGGAGCCACCATCTACTACACCACCAACGGAACTGCGCCAACCGTTTCCTCCGCCGTTTACGCGGGTCCAGTCACAATTGCCTCTTCTGAGACCCTGGAGGCGATTGCGACAGCCAGCGGCCATTCCACCAGCGCCGCCGCCACCGCTGCCTACACCATCAATCTGCCCGCGGCAGCCGCTCCAACCTTCTCCCCGGTAGCCGGAACCTACGCTGCCGCGCAGACGGTAACCATCTCGGATTCCACCGCCGGAGCCACGATCTACTACACCACCACCGGAACTGCGCCGACAGTTTCCTCCGCCGTTTACGCCGGCCCGATCACCGTGTCTTCAACCGAGACGATCGAGGCCATCGCGGCTGCCACCGGCCATTCCACCAGCCCAGTCGCAACCGCGGCCTACACCATCAATCTGCCCGCCGGCGCATTTGCCATCGGCGGCACGGATGTCACCGTGACGGCAGGTGCAACCACCGGAAACACCTCAAGCATCACCGTCACACCCAGCGGGGGGTTCACCGGCTCCATTGCACTGACCGCCGCCATCACCGCAACCCCATCCGGCGCTCAGGACCTGCCCACTGTGAGCTTTGGTTCCACCAGCCCGGTGCAGATCATCGGCTCCGGCACGGCCACAGCCACCCTCACCGTAACCACTATTGCGGTCGGCAGCGCGACGCTTGCCCGTCCCGCATTGCCAGGCGCCCACCGGGTCGTCCTCGGCGGCGCGGCCCTGGCTTGCGTGTTGCTATTCTGTGTCCCAGCAAGGCGCCGATGGCAGACCATGCTCGGATTGATCGCGCTTCTCGCAATTTTTGCCGGCGGTGCGGTCGCATGTGGATCGAGCGTTACCAGGAACGCGGTCACCAATAACCCCGGCACCACATCGGGAGCCTACACCGTCACGGTAACCGGCTCCTCGGGTGCGATCGTGGAAACGGGAACGATCATCGTCCATGTGGAGTAACCCGGCCCCGGTCGCGTAGTTCGGTTTTTCTGATCCAAAGGTTGACTCCCTCTGAAACGGGCTCCCTCCGGCCGGATCTGGCTCACTTCGTGACCTGAGCATCGATCCCTGGGACCTGCGAACCTCAACCTCACCCCCGAAGCGTCTCCTCCGGCAAAGTATTTTTCTTGATCCTCAGGCAAACAATGCTCCCAATCGTGCATCTAGGCATTAGGTAAAACCTCTTTTACTGGGAAGTCGATCTCTTTTGTGCGGGCATTCGCGCCTGTGTCTCGGTGCGCGGTTGGCGCCTCGATCCGGCCACGATGCAACGGATCCCATACGCATTCGGATCCAGGACTCATTCCAAGACGCATTCCAGGATGCAACGAATGAAGCTGACAAAACTGCTGAGCGTCACGGCCATGGAGCGTTTGCCTTGGATATCGCGCGCCCTGCTGGGAAGCGCCTCCGCAGGCGTGGCCGTGGTCCTTACCTACACAATCCCGCCATTGCGCGCCTTCCCGCTGCTGTTGGCATTTCCCACGGTCATCCTCACCGCCTGGTTTCTGGGCATGCCGGGTGGGGTTTGCTGCGCACTTACCGAAGCATTCCTGGTGGATGCATTTCTGACCAAGCCCCAGGTGCGGTTTTCCATCGGTAATGCGCGGGAAGAAATCCGCCTCGCTGTCTTTCTTGCCATCTCCATCCTGCTCGGATGGACGATTCGCCGCTTGGCGCAGCAGCGCGCGTCTCTCGTCACCATGGAGTTGGAACAGCGCCTCAGCCTGGCCAATGCCGAGCGCGAACTGGCAGAGGAACGCGCCCGCGCCAGCGAGGCCTTGCGCGACCGCGACGCGCTGTTGCAGATCGCGGTAGAGGCCAACGGCATGGCTTTGTGGGTTTGGGACCAGGAGCGCGGCACCCTGCACTGGTCCGACGAAAAGTACCGCATGATCGGCCTCGAACCCGGCTCGCTTGAGCCCTCCACCGAGGCGTGGCTGCGCGCAGTTCATCCCGAAGACGCCGAGGGGGTGCGCCAGGCCGTAGCGCGCACGCGCGACGGCGGCCCGGACTACCACCACCAGTATCGAGTGGTATGGCCGGATGGTTCGATTCATTGGCTGGAAAGCCGCGGAAAATGCCAGCGCAACGCCGAGAACCGCGTGCTGCGCGTGGTTGGGGTGGTCACCGACGTAACCCACCGCAAGTTGGCTGAGGATGCCATGTTGCGCGCGGAAAAGCTGGCCATCGCGGGCAGGCTGGCCGCTTCCGTGGCCCACGAGATCAACAACCCGCTTGAGGCGGTGTCGAATCTGCTCTTTCTCATTACCCTCACCGGGGCGGCAGAAACCGCGCAGAAGCATGCGCGCGAAGCTCTCGACCAACTGATGCGCGTCTCCATGATCACCCAGCAGACGCTCAAGTTCCACCGTCAGACCGGTTCCCCAAGGCTGACCAGTCTTTCCGAAGTGGTCAATTCTGTGTTGAGCATGCTTCGCGGGAAACTCCTGTCGGCGGGGATCGCGGTCGATCTGCAGGCACGGCAAGAGGCAGAAGTCTCCTGCATGCCGAATGAAGCGCAGCAAATCTTCGCCAACCTCGTATCCAACGCCATCGACGCCATGCCCAGGGGTGGCCGCCTGCTCATCCGGCTTCGCCCCTCCCGGGATTGGCTCGGCCCCAAGACGGATGGAATGCGGATCACCTTCTGCGACACCGGCGTGGGCATGAGCCGCGCCACGCTGCGCCACGTATTTGAGCCATTTTTCACCACCAAGACCGATACCGGAACCGGCCTGGGCATGTGGGTAGTGGCGCAACTGGTGGAGCGGCATAACGGCCATGTCCGCGTGTGGAGCACACAACGCCCCGGAAGCAGCGGCACGGCCTTTTCCGTCTTCCTGCCCTTCAAGTATGTGCCCGCAAGCGCTGACGCAGCAGAGAGTACCGCGGCGCCTCAGACGGTTGTTCCCTCGCATCAGGCCCTGGCGCGAGCCGGCGATTGATACCGGGAAGAATGCTCCGCAAAAATCTCCGCTTGCAACCACCTGAATCATTTTTCTTCCACGATGGCCAGATCCCACGGAGCAAGGGTCAGTTCAGCGCCCGCGCTCACCGTTTTGCCTTCGATGAGCTCACTGCCGGACGCATATCCGTATGGAAGTTTCACTTCTGCGCCGGAGTAATTGAAGTAGTAATGGATTCGCTTGCCCATGCGGTTGACTCCGTGCTGAACATGCACCGCGGACGGTAACTGCTGATCCGAATTGGCTAGGCCAATTTTCTGTAACTCGCCCTTCAGCACCGCCATTTGCAGCGTGTCCGATAAGGATGTTCCCTCATAGAGCAGTGTTCCCGCGCCGAATTCATTTTCGGTGATCGCCGGCCATTTCCCGAAGAAAGGATGGTCGTAATATGCGAGAGCTTTCGCATGTTCAGGCATCAGGAATTCGGCCCAATAGGAGACTTTGTTCTCCGCGCCCGCATGGAATGGGTCGTCTTTGAGGCCAAGCGGGTGCTCGAGGTTGGAAAACTCCTGGTAACTCAGGCCGGCCGCTTCGCGCAGAGGCCCCGGCGCGCGCACCCATCGAACTGCGGAGTTCTCATTGGCGAACCCGCTCTTGAAAGTCATCACCACGTGACCGCCGCTTTTCACGTAGTCCGAAATCCGATTGAGCAGCGCGTCGTCGGAAATGTAGAGCGCCGGAACAATGAGCAGCTTGTATCGGGAGAAATCCTGCGTCTCCGGGAAGACGAAGTCCGCGCCCACGTTCTGATCGTAGAGCGCCTTGTGCATCTGCTGCACAACTGAGGCGTAGCCATCCGGCTCTCCCGTCCAGCTCCTTGCCGGCACTCCCCCGCCGTAGGGCATGAAGCTGATCGCATTGGCCGAGTCGCGGCTCCACAGTATAGCCACCTGGTTATGGATCTGCAGGCCGACGAGGTGCGGGCCAATCCTTTGTAATTCATGCGCCGTGCGGCTCACCTCGGCGTATGCGCGATTCGGCTCCAGGTCGTGCGAGAGAATGCCCTTCCAGTAAGTCTCCTGGTTGCCGTGGATCGAGGCCCAGTGCCAATACTCCACCATGTTCGCGCCATCGGCCAGGTAAGTGTAGACATCCTCGCGCATCTGTCCGTCGTAAGGCGGATACTGGCTGCCGGAAGTCCACCCGATTGTCTGCGCGTTAGTCTCCGTGACCAGAAAATTGCCGTGCTTGAGAGAGCGCGAAAAGTCCGACTGCAGTGCCTGGAACGACCCGTCGTAATGGTCCTGCGTCCCGTGATAAATATTGTCGGCCACAATGTCGAGCGAGCCGGCAACTGCTTCTTCATTCACGTCCCGCTTCATCATGCCGCCGTAATCCGTAGTGATGAACTGCGTTGGCCCTGCGCACTCGCGCACTAATGCTGCCTGCCAGTGAAGAAAATCAGTCACGCGCATCTGGCTCCAGCGCGTCCACTCCAGCTTGTACCCGGTCGAAATGGTCCCGTCGCGCCTGGGCAGGTCTTCCCAGGTGTGCAGGTCCTCGCCCCAGTAATTGAGGAACCATGCTTTCGAGAGCGCTTCCGGCGTGCCGAATTTCTTCTCCAGATAATGCTGGAAGCCGATGAAGACATCCGTGTTGGCCGCGTCGTAGCTGCCGGTCTCGTTGTCCAGTTGCCATCCAATCACGGTTGCATTGTCTTTGTAATGGGCAACGATGTGACGAATCAACCGCTCGGCATAGAACCTGTATGCGGGCGAATCCGTATCCATGTTCTGTCGAATGCCATAGGTGCTCGCAATCGGCTTGCCGCCGAACATCCCACCGGGGATGCGGTCGGCAAAAATCTCCGGATGCTGATGCGCCATCCACGCCGGAATGGAATAGGTCGGCGTCCCCAGGATGACCTTGATGCCAGCTTTGCCCATCGCATCCACAACGCGGTCCATCCACGCATACTCGAAGCGTCCATCCTCGGGCTCCCACAGGCTCCAGGTCGACTCTCCCATGCGCACCACGTTCAGTCCGGCGGCCTTCATCAGCGCAACGTCTTTGTCGAGCCGCGCTGCCAGGCCGCCGGGCATATCCTGCGGCATGTACTCGTTGTAATAAGCCGCGCCGTAGAGCACGGTTGGAAAGCTGAGGTCCGGACCCTGCGCAACGGTCTGTTGTGCGGGAGCGGCGGCAGTGAGAAAGAGGACAGAAGCGGCAAGCACAGTAGTTTGCAGGGCTGGTAACTGCATGACTTAACCTCGATTTCAGTCGAAGGGCAAGTCTAAATCAAGCTGGGTATCTCCGCCGCGAAATCATTCCCACGGGTTGATGATCGAGACGCCGGTAAGTTGAAAATGACTGACACTCCGGGTCACCACCGTCATGCCGTGAACGAGCGCCGTTGCGGCGATGAGCGAGTCCCGATACTCAATTGGATTCGGTGTCGGAAAAGCGGCACAGCGCTGCGCAACGGCTGAGTCGACGGAAAGGATGCGACCGTCAAAGCTCGGCAACACCCTGGAGCGCACCCATAAGCGAATGACTTCAGCCTGTGCCGGATCTTTTCTTTTCAATAGATGGAACCCTCGCTCGAGTTCAAGGATTGTGATTACCGACAAATGGAGATCGAGAGCAGAGACGCTGTTAACCCAACGCCTCACGGAAGGGTCCATCTTCGCGCTCGATGCCTTGGTTCGCGATGCCTTGCGCATCTCAGAAAGCACGTTGGTGTCGACGAGATACATTATGAGAAATCGACAGACTGAATGGACTCATCGCCGAAGCGCGGCGGTTCAAAGTCGATGTCTCCCGCTCCCGGCATTGCGAGCAGGTCAAGAATGTTCTCATGCTTCTTTGTGATCTTCCGGTACTCTTCGATCGCGAGCAGAACATGCGCCGGTCGGCCGCGGTCGGTGATGAACACCGGCCCTTTGCGAGCCGCTTTCTTGGCCCGGCTCGTGTCCTGATTGAACTCCCGGCTGGATAAAGTGGTGATGGACACAAAGCGCCTCCATGTAGATACGTTTCTACATTCTACCACGTTACGAAAGAATCGTAACGCCTCCCAGCCGCTGTTCGCCACGGCGGGCCTCACCACGGCCAATTTTCGAAATCTCTCTGCATGAAGACTTGCCGCAGACGACCGATCCAGAGACCGAAAGTAACCCGTTTTATCAATCGGACCCCATGCGCGCAATTCTCACGGAATGCCCGCAGGCTGCGGCGATGGTGAGCCTCTGCATTGAAATGCAACCGAAGCTGTCCAGAAGACAGCCACAGGAAATTGTCCCACGTAACTTCGGATTGTTGTGGCCTTCATGGCCTCGCCGATACACGCCACAGACAGGGTTCTGAGTGAGACAGCAGGAGGGGGATGGCGCATCGATAGCGCCGCGGTCGTGCCTGTCCGCATGCAGCCCCTCGCTGCGAAGCGAGGCTTTCATGATCACAAAGTTAGATTTCATCCAGGCCAAAATGCCCTTCCTGCGCGCGGCGCTTTCCCTTTTTCTGCTGATTTCAGCGTGCCTTCTGTTGCCCGCATCGGTGGGTGCGCAAGTCAGCTTCACCGGCACTGCCGCCAGCAGAAATTTTGGCTTGCAGGCCATCGGCTTACCGAGCGCGCCCCAAACGCTGAGCTTCTCCATCTCTGCGAAAACCGCCGTGGGAAGCATCGCAGTGGTAACCATGGGTGCATCCAACCTGGACTTTACCAATGCGCCAGG
>Ga0302326_10011145_pt1 | contig 19386 bp, 16 predicted proteins | sample Palsa_T0_3_FD_202264 | JGI IMG/M metagenome (GOLD analysis project Ga0302326, IMG submission 202264) | Peat permafrost microbial communities from Stordalen Mire near Abisko, Sweden - Palsa_T0_3 | ecosystem: Environmental > Terrestrial > Soil > Palsa > Peat permafrost | place: Sweden: Abisko...
CGAATGATATCAATGCGAAGCAAAGCGAGCCTAAGCGCGGGCGGCGTTCTTGCAGGGAGTTCCGACGCAAAGTACGTGCCAGTTTTCTAACACCGGCCGATTTGCCCGATAGCAGGTGGCCGCTGCAATTTCCGTAGGTTCAAATCGGGTGTGCGAGTTGGGTTTCCAACAGCCCTGATTTTATTGACGTTCCCATGCGCTGAAGCGCCCTCCCCTGCAGGTTCGGCAGCCTGGCCGGTCTCTCGGTGCAACCTCATGCCGGGCGAAACGTTTCACTTCTTAGGCCCGAATTCCAGACATTTTCCGCTGGCAATTCCTGAGAGTTGCAGTCTGTCAATTATGTGCTTTGACAACATGGCAATTGCCGGTGCGCAGGGGATCGCCGGACCGCCCGATGGAAGCGCACAATATCCAGACCATGCCCAACCTGAGCAACCTGCCCGAGCTGTTTCCGCCCTCCGTAGCGGATGAGGTGCAGAGGGCCATTGCGCGGGCAAAGCGCACCGATATTCGTACGCGCCGACGCTGACGTACCAGTCCATCGATCCGCCCCGAACTTTTGGCCTCAGAGCAGAATACCGGTTCTAGGCACTGATGACGTTAGGCCCCATCGGCCTAACGTCTCAATCAGTTGCGACCATATTGAAGACGAGAGCCGTTTTCGATCAAAGTCGCTCCGGCGCAGGCCATCCATTCCCTACCAAGGTGGCGCAATTGATTCAAGTGACGTGCCGATACCCGTTGCGCCCGTTGCCGGTATACGGGTTTTGATCCGCTAGCAGGTCCGAAGCGTAGCGCGGCTCACTCCCAGTCTATGAGTGACCCTACCTTCCCGGCGTTGTCTAGCAACTTCATTAACAGAGTCTCGAAAGCCTGTCTTTCCTCTTTCTCAAGTACGCCAAAGAACAGCTTTTCGTTTTCACTTGCAAAGGAATGGGCTGTTGGCAGAACTTGATGCGCTTTGGTTGTCAGCACAACAATGTGGCGTCGCCTATCTGTGCGATGCTTTTTCCTCTTGACTAATCCGGCTTCTTCCATCCGGTCGATTGTCCGGGTGATCGCGGTCGGATCGGTATTGAAGTGCCGCGAAAGATCCGCACCGGTCTCCGCTTCGCCCCGCTCAAGTACATTCAATACGGCATACCAGGTTACCGTCAGTCCGATCTCAGACAATCGGGTTCCCAGCCTCGAGCGGATCATTTGGCTGAGCGCCCTCAACATCAGGCCGGGAGGGCGTTTTGTGACACTCGTCATCATCATGAGTCGCTCCATATTTACCTTTTTCATAGCCTAGGCTATAATAGGCTACGCCACATAATTTACATCGTTGAGGAAGCCATCATGCCAGCCCAATTCGTTCAGCCGTCTAAACCTACCTGGCGGAATGTTCTGCCAGCAGCAGCACCTGGATGCTCACAGGGCACTCCCTATTCTTTTTGGGCGAAGGAAGGCGATCCCACCAAGCTCGCCGTCGTCCTTGCGGGCGGTGGCGCGTGCTGGACGGGCGAAAACTGTGCACTGCATGGAAAACCTTTCTACCGGCCCTTTGCCGGCCTGGAACAGGATCCTAGCAATCTGGGCGGAATCTTCGACACCGGCAACCCGGAAAACCCACTTGCTGACTATACGATCGTCTATCTTCCCACCGCCAACGGAGATGTTTTCCTCGGCGACTCAGTCACGACGTATGACATACCGGCAATGCGCGGCCAGCCTGCTGGCAAGATCGATATCCTGCACAAGGGCTTCGATAATGCACTATCTGCCTTGGATTGGATGTTCAAGACTTACCAGCATCCTAAAACCGTCGCCGTGATGGGCTGGAGCGCAGGGGCAATCGCATCGCCCCTATACACCCATATCGTCGCTCAACACTATCCGAACGCCACTGTCACCCATTTTGCCGATGGCGGGGGCGCCTACCGCGTGGACGAAAAACTTGCGCCGCTCTTCAAATCTTGGGGGACAGCGAACGTTTTAAAGAGGGTCAAAGGCTTCGAAGACCTGAGCATCGACGGCCTATCAAATGAGGACCTCTATATTCGAGCGGCCGAACTGCATCCTGAAATTACCTTCCACCAATGGAATGAAAGGCACGATGCAATTCAGGCACTTTTCCTGCAGATCATGGGGGTGAATGCCCCCGATGTGCCGGCAAACTTGGACGCCGCGCACGCGTATATTCGCGCGAAGGTTTCAAATTTCCGCACGTATACCAACTGGGGTCATGACGAAGGCATCATCGGTGGATACTATGACGCTGTGCTAGCAAAAAATGCGCTGGACAACCGCGGGCATCCCCATGTGCTGGACCGGCTTTACACGTATCAGACCAACGGTGTGCGATTCCTCGATTGGTTTACCGCGGCCATTACGGGCAAGCCGGTGCAGGACGTGGCTTGCGTGGATTGTGAAACCCCTGAGTACTATTGGGCGCGACCCGCATTTCCTCAGTGAAACTGGCTTAAAGAATCAGGTGTGCTTTGTTACATAAGTGCTGACAGTTCACTTGCTGGCGGCACGATTGTTTCTTCACACCAGGCGTAGAGGTGTTCCTTGATGACGGTCTGGACCTTGCGATTGCGCTTGCACGGGATGATGCCGGCGACGCTCCCGATCGTTTAGGGTGCTGGTGTGAATTACCCCAATTGCTGTCAATTTCACCCTTAATGATGTCAATTGCCGAGAGGCGGGTTTTTCATTAAATTCAGAGACTTATGATTCCTATCGCGCGTAGTTCCAATTGTGTGTTTTTTGCCCCTTGCTCGTTTTCCGTCAGCTATTACTGTCAATAATTTGAATCGGCTGGCGCGCGACGTAGATAGCCTGATTTCATGTCGCCTTGGAATTAACTGCTTTTCAAGCCGTTTGCAGCTTCGTGCCTCTATATCAAACGGCACAATTTCGTCTAATCATGTCATTGACAGCATTAAACCAAGGGGCTGGACACCAACTAGCCTAATCCACACCAGCCATCCCAATTGGACATCGAATACACGAATATTGGACGAAGATTGCCAGTGCCAACATTCAGAAACCTTTCCGCTAATTGATTGATCAGGCGCATACTCGCCTGGGAAACTGCCATTATTTGGATGCATCTGACCGCTGCGTCAATCAAGGTCATCACCCACGACTACCGCGACGATCGGCGATACCGAAGCCGACCGTGCCGGCATCGACGATCGCGATCTGACATCGACTCGCGTCGCTCATACGTTCCCGGCTACGGCCCTGCCGGCGTTCCGGCCAGAGAACAGACAGCCCCCTAGGAACGTTCCCTCTAGGGCGCGATATCCGTGCATACCACCGCCGCCGAAGCCCGCCGCTTCCCCCGCAGCATATAGTCCAGAGATCGGCAGTCCATCAGGTGCGAGCACGCGGCTCTGCAAATCGGTCTGCAAGCCGCCGAGCGACTTGCGGGTCAATATATTCAACCGCACGGCAATGAGGGGTCCGTTGGACGGATCAAGGATGCGATTCGGCATTGCTGCGCGGATCAGCCTGTCACCGCGATAACGGCGAGCGTTGCGAATCGCCATGAGCTGGGAATCTTTCGTAAAGGGATTATCCAACTGCCGATCGCGTGCCTCGATCTCATCTCGAAGTTGAGCGTACTGCAGCAATTGGTTGCCCACTCGCTGGTTCATACCAGCGACCAGATCGCTCAGATTGTCGCTGACGATGAAATCCTTTCCATGCTTTTTAAATGCCTCCACTGGCGCGGAAGCTTTCTTGCCGGCGGCACGTTTCAATACCTGAAGCCAACTCTTGCCGGTGAGATCCGGATTTTGTTCACTGCCCGACAATGCAAACTCGCGGCGGATGATTTGTTGATTGAGGATGAACCAGCTGTAGTCATGGCCACTGTGACGCAGATACTGCAGCGTACCCAGCGTATCAAATCCCGGCCACAGAGGGCCCGGTAACCGATGACCGCAGGCATCGAACCACAAGGACGACGGGCCAGGAAGGATTCGAATGGCGTGCATCGGCCAGATCGGAGCCCAATTCTCGATGCCCTCAACGTAGTGCCACATTCGGTCCTGATTGATCAAGTGTCCGCCGGCCCGTTCAGCGATACCGAGCATCCGACCATCAACGTGTGCGGGTACACCGCTCAGCATGTGCTTGGGTGGCTCGCCAAGCCGAGCCGGCCAGTTCTTGCGCACCAGATCGTGATTGCCGCCGATGCCCCCGGACGCGACGATGACGCCGTGAGCGCGATATTCAAAGTCACCTACAATCTCCCGCGAGCTCGGCTTGCCCCGCCCGATGGGATCCTGTGCGAGTAAGGCCCCGCGAACCCCGGTAACGGCACCCCCCTCGACAATCAACTCATCCACCTGATGGCGAAACCCAAAACGCAGCAGACCGCGATCTTGTGCTGCCCGAGCACGCCGGAGAAAAGGCTCTATGACCGCCGGGCCCGTGCCCCAGGTCACATGGAATCGCGGCACCGAGTTGCCAGGACCGACAGAGCCATAACCGCCCCGCTCAGCCCAGCCCACCACCGGAAACCAGCGCATGCCCATCTGGTGCAACCAGGCGCGCTTCTCGGCAGCGGCGAAATCCACGTAGGCCTCCGCCCACCGACGCGGCCACAAATCGACATCCCTGTCGAATCCCGCTGTGCCCATCCAATCGCCCAAGGCGAGCGCCGAAGTATCGCGGATGCCCATTCGGCGCTGCTCGGGCGAATCCACGAAGAATAAACCGCCGAAAGACCAAAAGGCTTGGCCACCCAGGCACTGCGCAGGCTCTTGATCCAACATCAAAACCGGTTTGCCGGCGTCGGTAAGCTCCGTTGCGGCCACGAGCCCGGACAACCCAGCGCCGATGATGATCACGGCGTTCTTGTTCTGCATCCCACTGTGACTCTAAGAAGGGGCGAGATATGAGGGTAACACCGGGTGAAACGAAGTGGACGCTCTCGCTAAAAGAGCCCCAGGACGCCACCGCGATTGAAAAAGTCTTGAAAGAATGCAAGCTTCTCTGGAGTCAGCGCTAATGTTGCGTCAGGCGCTTCGTCGAGGTGTAAGACTTCTTGGGTCTCCTGAGTAAAAGCGGGCCAATTTTGTAATCCCGCCCCATTGGGGTTCCCGGTCTTGATGAAATTCACCCAGTAGGCTGAAGCTAGGTTCGAAACCTCCCGATCCACAGCCGCAAACTGTCGCCCAACCGAGGGAGGAGATTTGTCCAACGTGCGCAACACGTAGGGCACTTCTGAGGTGTGAAACGCGCCAAATCGCGCCGCGTCCGGGCCCGGTTCTACGTGATCGAATAGGTAAACGTAGAGTCTTGACGAGGGCTTTTCCGGAAGTTCCTTGGACCAGATGGCAAGAGACGCCAGATCACGATCTCGATTTGCCTGCTGGCTGATCTGCGCGGGATTGAGGTCTCTATACAACGAAAGGAAGTCATCACTTAACGGCGCATAACGCATGGCGAGCGCGGCGCGTTGCTCCTCCGGGGTTCCACCAGGCAGTGCCATTCCTGCCTCGTTCGCTACAAATCCGGTCAGGAGCGGCACTGGTGAGACAGCATTCCCGCCTCCCGGAGCCGCCGGAAGAATCCAGCCGTCAATGATGTGACCGAATCGGCCCCGCTGGGCCACGATTTGGGAAGCCGGAATCTTACGGAGATCGGCAATACTCTCCACTCCCAAAGCCTTGGTGAACGTCACGCCCGCCGCCTCGGCCTGATCGAGAGTGGCGAAACGACCGAATAAATTGACGCCTGTCCCGGACTCTGCGATCGCGCCGCGGAACAGACCAACTGCCGTCGGCGAGGCGATTAGATCCCCGATCGAGGCAGCCCCCGCAGATTGACCTGCGATCGTCACGCGGCGAGGGTCGCCTCCAAACCCGGAAATATTTGCGCGCACCCATTTCAGCGCCGCCATTTGGTCCATGAGTCCGTAGTTGCCCGAAGCGCTATGAGCTGATTCTTTAGTCAGCTCCGGGTGCGCGAGAAACCCGAACGCACCAAGACGGTAGTTAACTGTAACGACGACGATCCCTTTTTCGGCCAGGCCCTCGCCGTCGTAAATCGGGACTGCGCCTGAACCCACCATAAAGGCTCCGCCGTGAATCCAGACCATCACTGGCAATCGGCTTCTCGCGCTCGCCTTGGGCGACCACACATTGAGGTAAAGGCAATCTTCGCTGATCGGCTGGTGATCGAGATATTCGTAGGTCCACGGGGTAGCCGCGAGTGCAGACGCAGAACTCTCAGCCGGCGTGATCTGCATGCAACTGGTTGAGAACGTGGTGGCCGACCGAACGCCGGACCACGGCACCGGGGGCAGAGGTGCTTTCCAACGAAGATCACCAACTGGCGGTGCGGCGAAGGGAATTCCCAGAAATTTGTCGACGCCGGTGCCTCGTGTGCCTTCGACAAGACCTGCGGAGGTGCGCACTGTCGGACGCGAAGGCGAGGCATCAGCGAATGACACGGCAGGGGTGTAGAGACCCAGAGCCATTAAGACAAGCGAACGAAGCATCGAGTTAGCCCTCCTCCAAGATTGCCCATAGAGCCTTGCTCGCTCGGTGGCTTTATTTCTTTCTTGAAATTCCACCAAAGGGCGGGTGAATTGCGCTGCCCCAGTGAATGTCACAACTAGAAGGACAGGATTCTAAGCGGGGAGACCTCCTGGATAAGCTCATTGCGCCCCGTAAGGAAGCTCGTCCGCCTCATAGTTATGTACGAAATCCGGAGGCACCTGTGGTCCCCAATTCGCAAGGCTATCCTCCATACCGTAGATGGTCGGCGTCCACAGAGCGTAGTTTTCTATGTAATCCATGTCTGAGTAGTACTCAAACCAGGATCCCCAGGGGTCTTGGATGTAGTGAAAGAAATTGGAGCCGATGGTGTGGCGGCCAAACCCCCAATCTCCCCGACCGGCTTTTGCTACCAGCGCGCGGCCGCTCCGCCCGACTTCATCCGGGTCCGAGACAAGAAAGCTCCCATGGTGGAAGCCGATGTCCGGCGATTTGGCGAAGGCAACGACGTGGTGATCGCTATCCTGTCGGGCACAGCAGAAGGCGATGATATCCTGCGCCCGATCAGTCAAGCCCATTCCAAGGGCCTCGGTTAGAAAGCTGACACTGGATAGGACGTTCGGGGTAAACAACAAGACGTGTCCGAGCCTGCGCGGGCGTACAGGCCGGTAATGGCCGATGGGCTTCAGTGCCGACCGGCCGGCACGCGCGATACGCCCCGGCGCGTTGATCTCGAACGCTGGCGCAGGCAACGGCTCCGGGTCCGCCGATCGCTCGACGAGGTGATAGAGGAGGCCGTGGGGATCGCTTACCCATAATCCACCCTCCTCGAGGGCCATGGGCGGCACGATCTTGCCGCCGGCTCGAGGCACGGCTTCAGCGATGCCCTCAAGGTCCGTCGCGCGAAGCGTCACATGGCTGAGCCGCTTCCTTTCCGCGCCGCCAATGAGCACGATCGACGGACGGTCCTGGTCGGGGCAACGCAGCCTTGCGACATTCGCCTCGAGTTTGGCCTCAAGGCCAGCATCCCCGTAGAAACCAACGCCGTCTTTGACCGACGGCACCGCCAAGGTGTAAGACATTATTCCGAGCACCGGCATGGCTTTCCTCCTGAACGTCGCACCCCGTTCACACGGTGGGCGAAATCACTTTGTTCTCAATCGCGCCAATCCCATCGATCTCACATCGGACAACGTCACCGGGCTGCAGGAATACCGGCGGCGTCCTGGCGGCCCCCACACCGTCGGGGGTTCCCGTGGCAATCAGATCGCCGGGATCGAGTGTGAAGGCCGTTGAAAGATAGGCAATCTGGTCCCACACGGTGTGGATCAGCTCAGAGGTGTTGCCCCTCTGCCGGATCTTACCGTTGACGAAACTCCGCAATTCGAGCGCGTGGGGATCGCCTATTTCGTCCGCGGTTACGATCCAGGGTCCAATCGGACCGTGGGTATCAAACGATTTGCCCATTGTGAACGTCGGCGAATGCCGCTGCCAATCGCGAGCCGACACGTCATTACAAACCATGTACCCGAAAACGTGTTGGCGCGCGTCAGCCAGCGCCACGCGCTTCGCCCGCGGCCCAATCACGACGCAGAGCTCAACCTCATAGTCGAGCTCTCGAGTCACGCCCGGGTTGGTATCGTCGTATGGACCGGCAATGCAGGTGGTTTGCTTGTTGAACCAATATTGATGGGTTGGCTCTGCAATCCCCAACCGCTTGGCTTCCTCGACGTGCTTCCGGTAGTTCATGCCGATGGCCAGATACTTGCCGGGTCGCTCGATAGGGGCAAGGATCCGGAGGGAGCTTAGCGGGAATCGTTCGCGCGACGTCGCCGCCGCGGAGCGAACTGCCTGCAACGCCGTGGCGCCCCCCGCAACAATCGACAGCATCGTTGGATATTTACCTGAGATGCCGTCCACGGCAGAGACTTCGTCGCCTAACAGCACGCCCAGCCGCGGGCCGCCAACGGACGCCTCAAATCGCAACAGTTTCACAAATACTTCTCCTCCGTTGCCTCGCCACTCCGATGTCGGCTCATCACCGCTATGGGAAGTAGGGCTGTATCCCGCGCCTTTTAGAATCCTCTGTCATGTCCTCGCAGTTCCGGACTTCGAGGCTTCACTGTCGTCAATTAATCGATGCAGATACTGCTGATGGGCCTTCACCTGAGCGTATGCGTCTCGATTTTTCAGCCAGTGATGGCCCTCGTATTCACTCGATATCCAGCCGTCATAGTCGGATGACACGAGGATGTCGATAATCTCTGGATAAGCGACAGCGTCATCGTTTCCATTTTCATCGACCTGGAAGAACTTTCCGTGCACATGGAAGACGTACGGCATGATCGCGCGTAGGGCCGCCGGTTTGCCGTGACCGAAATAAATCCACGTCTCCGTGGCGAGCAACTCCACCAGAGGGCCTCCATCAATCGCCTCGATCTCTGCTCGCAATTCTGGCAAGCTCGGTTCGGTAGCCCAAAAGTCAATCACGCGCTTCACGACGGCTGGGTCGACACCCAGCTCAAGAAACTTGCGCTCGCACACCGGCGAGACCCGGCTCGTCATGCAACCGCAATCAATTGTAAAACCTACATAGGGCGAATTGAGCTTGGCCACATCTTCGATGACGCGCTGTTGCTGTTCGCTCTCGATGATGTTCGGTGCGTGGATCTCGATAGCAAGCTTCAGTTCCAATCGCTCGAGATCCGGCAGCAACTGCCGATAAAGCGCCTCGCGCCGATCGGTAAGGTCGAAGCTTTGGTAGCTCATCCGAGCAAGGGAGTAGCCGAGCCGCTTCGCGCCCTCGAGTTGAATACGACTGAACTCCACCGCCTCCTCGATCGACAGATCGCGGCCGGGGATGCGCCCCAGGTCGGAATAGTGCCCGAACGCCGAAGGAACGAGATCGTAGCGCTCGACCGCGTAGCGGAATCTACGCTCGAACTCTTCCGACACTTCGGGGTAGGTGCGTATGCATTGTGGGGCGATGATCTCGAGTCCCTGCTTCGGGCTTAGACTGCCGATCGTTTCAAACATGCTTTCCAACGACAGATCGTAGGAGTGATACTCGTCGTTGAAACTGTAGGTCGTCGTGCCCAGGCGGATTGTGGTAGTCATTAGAGAGCAGTCCTATCTTCGATTTGGAGCGCGCTCGTGCAGGTACTAACTTGCCGAAATACATGCCGGTGATACGGGATACGAAAGAAGAGGGTAAGCACGATGACACACCGGTCAGACGGCAAATTCGAGTCGTGTTGGATCAACAGCTCCGCCGGGTCTAGCACGAACCATAGGACCGAGTAATGCTTTGTCAAATCGCTGAAGCGGTAGGTCGTGCCATACAGTTTTAAGAAGATGTCCTCTTCTGCTTGGCGACTACCATTCACCGACAATTCGATCCGGTCAAAGCACGACAGGTAGAGCGAACGGTACCAAGGTAGCCGGATTTTGAACGCCAAGAACCGATGTTCGCCTCGCGGTGACCGCGTGAGGCGCTGACTGGCGATGAGATCTTCATCAAACATTCAAGTCTCCGTTTTCTGCGTAGCTACCGTGCATCATCAATTCCCAACCCCCTGCGCCACGGAACCATCTGTCCTGATCTCGCGCACGGGCATGATCAACAGGATCCCCGCAGCTAGTAGAGCGGGAATCGCCATGACCACAGAGACTTGGCCCCGACTGAGGCCCGAGACCAGCAAGTAACCGGAAATGGCCGGCGCCAGCGCGCTGCTTGCGCGACCAACGCCCACGACGAAGCCTGTGCCTGTCGCTCGGGTTTGCGCCTCGAAGGTTCGGGCAACGACGGCGTAAATGCCCGACATCCCCGCAAACAGAAAGACGCCGGCGATAGCTGCCACGAGGGTTAGAAGCGGAAGAGTGGCCGACGCGAAGCCGAACAGCGTCGTCATCACCGCCGTACCCGTGAATGAGAGCAGTACAAGCCGCTTCAAGCCCAACCGATAGGCTGCCCAGCCAAGCGCTGCTCCACCGACGACGCCTCCCAAGTTGGCGGTCACCGATATGCGTGCCGCCTGCGAGGCCGAGAATCCGAGATCCGACACCATCTGCGGAATCCAACTCAGCATGTAATAGACTGACATCACGTAGAGCAGGTTGATGAATGTCACTTGCAGGGTGAGACCGCGCAAACCTGGGCGAAGAATTTCGTTCAGTTGCCCCCGGCGACTGGTTGGATTGGCGGCAGGCAAGGCAGTGACCTCACGCAATTTACTGCGGCGAAGGAAGGAGTTGACCTGCTCCAAAGCGCGATGATCTCCCCGCGCGAGAAGATACGGCACAGATTCAGGTAACCCCAGGTAGACGACCGGAGTCATAAGAACCGCGACCACAGCGCCAAAGATGAAGACCGAACGCCAGTCGAAATGCAGGAGCAGCACAGCCACGATAAGACCGCCGACGACGCCGCCGATGGGATATCCCACCGCCGTCAGAGCTACCGCGAAGTCCCGCCGATGCGCGTTCGCGTACTCCGCGGCCAGTGGATAGATGACAGATATCATCGCTCCGATACCCAGCCCCGTAATCACACGCCAGAGCGCCAACGCCGCCATTGAGTGCGCGGTAATGGAGGCCAGCAGCCCGAATGCCATCACCAGAAGGCTGAGAAGGATCACTTTTCGTCTGCCGAGCACATCAGCCAGCGGCGAGATCATTAGGGAACCAGCCGCCATGCCTACGAGGCTCATGGCGAACACGAGGCCGAGGGCACCCTTCCCCACGCCCCATGCGTGCACGATACCTGGAGATGCCAAGGTGACTGAAAGCACATTAAAGCCGTCGAGCGCGCACAGCGTCACTGTGATAGCGACCGCCCGGGACTGATAGGGGCTCATCGGTGATGAGAGGATTATAGCCCTGGGATCCTCGGTGTTCGGCGCGCTCACCGTCCTCTCCCGCTCGGCCACCCAGCGACCAAATCCAGTAAGCCAGGCCCAGGCCAGACATCGCCGCGCCAGGCCACGTGTTGATCGGGTCGGATCAGGATCAAGGGCGCGGCATAAAGCTCGGCAAGCCGAGGATCGGTGAGCACCTCCACTTTGAGTGGAACCCCGTGGGCCGCGGCTTCAGTGCTCGCGGCGACGATGTCCTTTGCTTTGTACTCAGCGATAACGAGCAGAGTGAAGCCCGGTCCAAAAGTGTCGTAAAGTGAACGGCCATCGCTTAGCCAAAGGTGCGGGGCGAGGCAGCCAGGAGCGGCGGAGGGGTGATAGTTCGGCCCAGGCTGTGGCGGCGGATCGGTGCCGCTGTAGGCAATAACGGGGGAGTTCTGATAACAACAGCCGAGCACAAAACCGAGGCTTTGGAACTCGCGGTTTTTGGTACGGGCAATCAGTTCTCCTACCTGCGCACGGGCGGCGTCTCCTTCTGGCCCATCCTCTTCCAGCCTCTCCCGCCACAGTTGGTTGCCCAGTACGGCGTGATTTCGGACGGCTTCCTCAATCACCAGCTGGTGCACAGGGCGGCGCTCTCGCTCGTAACTGTCCAGCAGGACCGGACCGCCCCACCCCTGAAGCACGGACGCTACCTTCCAGCCCAGATCAACGGCGTCGGAGATCCCCATGTTCATGCCGTAGCCGCCGAATGGGGGGTGGAGGTGGCAAGCGTCGCCGGCCAGGAAAATGCGCCCTTCGCGATATTTATCTGCGATTAAGCTGCTAGCGATCCACTCGTCAGAGCTCAGGATCTCATAAGGCAGGTCGATGCCCGTGGCTTTCCGAATAAGCGCCGCGGCCTCGAGGTTGCTCAGCTTGATGCCTTCGGATACACCGGTGGGCATGAAGAACCAGCGATCGCCGCTGTCCATGGGCCCAATCAGACTCGGCGCGTCGGCGTTGACCTGCCAGTACATGATCGCCGGACCGTGCGGATGGGCTTCAGCCAAGCCAGGCGCCCGGAACACTACGTTGAAGTTGCGTGACAAGCCATAGGTGCCTTCAAGCTTGGCGCCAATCAAGGTTCTGACGACACTGCGGGCGCCGTCAGAACCCACGAGGAAATCGCTCTGAACCGTATACGCTGCACCAGTCTTCAGATCTCTGAGGGCGCTTTGAACTCCCTCCGCGTCTTGCGTGCAGGACTCAAATTCCGTGTCAAAGCGCAACTCGACCCCAGGCAGCGTCTCGGCGTGCGTGCGAAATAGCTCTTCGAGCTTGTATTGAGGGATCCATTGCGCGTGCTCAGAATATAAATCGGTCTTCTGCGGCGCGCATGAAAAGGCGTTCTCGATTTTATGAAGCCGGTGACCTGCGAGGCGGGTTACGAAAAGCACGTTTGATGGGTAGTCGACACCGAACGGCGACGCCGCCGCTAGCTTTTCTGCAATCCCCCATCGCCGCAGATGCTCACGAGTCCGCGTGTGGGTCGTCTTGGCCCGAGGCGCATAACCCACGCGGTCCTTACGTTCCACGACCAGGCAAGGAATACCACGGCTGCCGAGCTCTATGGCCATCGCCAACCCTGCCGGCCCTGCGCCCGTGATGAGCACCGGCGTGCGAACGCGTGTCATTTCCAAGCACCCCACCCATATGGGCCAGCTCTTGCGCCGACCTTAGTGTTTGTTGCTTACGCCGAAAGTCCCGGGGTCAGCAGCGTGACCATTAGGCAGTGGACCGAGATAACGTAGGATGGCAAAATCACCCGGCTGATAACTAAAGCGTATCGCTATGAAGTTGACTCACTTACGTGACGTTGTGGCTGTCGCTGAGCGCGGGAGCCTGCGGGCAGCCGCCCGTCATCTGGGCATCGCCCAGCCCGCCATTACCCGCAGCATCCGCGAGATTGAGCGGGAATTGGGTGTTGTACTGTTCGAGCGTCGTGCGAGAGGCGTTGTCCTGACGCCGATGGGCGAGGTCTTCTTGCGCCGCGCTCTGGTTATGCAGAACGAGTTGCGCTTGGCCCGCGAAGAAATGGATCAACTTCGAGGCCAGACGACTGGACGCGTCGCGATCGCCCTATCGACGGTCTCGCATTTGGCGCTGCTGCCGCGCGCACTTCAGCCATTCCGAGCACGCTACCCCGACGTGTTCCTCCACGTCGCCGAAGCGCTCTTTCCGTCGGTGGAACCCGCGCTGAAGGATGGCAGCATTGACTTCTACGTCGGACCCCTGGCCGAACAGCCCTTGGACAAGGAATTCGCCGTCGAGATCCTGTTCGAAAACACGCGAGTCATCCTGGGTCGCAAGGGCCATCCGCTGGCTGGCGCCACCTCGCTAAAGGATCTGGTCAATGCGCGCTGGATCACGACGGCCGTCACGCTGAACACCGGAGCCGAACTGGGCCCTGTCTTCGAGAGTCACGGCCTGCCGCTACCGCGGATCGAGATGCAGGCGCCTTCTGCCCTGACCATGTTCATCGCCGCCGCGAATTCCGACCTGTTGATGATGCTGCCCGAGCAATGGCTGACCTTCCCGGCCATGCGCGAGCTTCTGCAGCGTTTCACCATCAAAGAACCGTTACCGGCCCCGGCCATCGGCATTGTCTGGCGCGCGCGGCTTCCTCTGACGCCAGCGGCCGAATTCCTCTGCGATATGCTGCGGCGGGCCAGCGAGCACCACGTCGCAGCCCGGGCCCGGGCCGCTAAGGCCTAGGCGTCGTTTCCATCAGCGATACCTACTCCGTATCATTAAGAGGTTTTTGCCATCCTTCCTGTATGCCTTATCGGCTAGCGTCAGTGAACAAGAAGCAATTACAGCTTCGGCTCAGATGACACATCGGGGGATATCAAAAATGGGACTTCGCAGCCAACTGACCTTGTCGTCGGCTATGACGCTATTGACCCTAACGGCGGCGCCGACGTTCGCCCAAACAGCACCGGCGACAGGTCAATCGACGCTCGCTTCAGACACACAGCTCGAGGAGGTTGTTGTGACCGCCGAGCGAGTCCAGGCGAGAGCGCAAGATACGCCCATATCGATGGAGGTTCTCGATCCCGAAACGCTTTCGAGGGCAGGCGTTAACAACATCCAGTCTCTAACAGCAGTCGCGCCTGGATTGAGTTTTAACGAAAACGTTGGCGCGCCGTTTCTCGCGCTTCGTGGCGTCACGTCGAGCAATGTGACCGAAACGGGCGACCCGGCGGTCGTAATCGCCACCGACGGATTCTATACGAATCGCTATTATCAGCTCCTGGACGGCTTCTATGATGTTCAGCGCGTCGAGGTATTGAAAGGCCCGCAAGGAACCCTCTACGGCCGCAACGCCATCGGCGGCGTAGTGAATATCATCGATAACCAGCCGCAGGACACCTACGAAGGCTACGCGTCGTTGGAGTACGGCAATTACAATACGCTCAACACGGAGGGCATGGTTAACATCCCCGTCACGAGCGACTTTGCCATTCGCGCAGCCTTTCTGAGTCAGTCTCACGAAGGCTATATCAATACGATCATTGCCCAAACGCCGTTGACGCAGAAGGGTGACGATCAGGATAGCCAGTCCGGGCGCATCGAGTTTGCCTGGCATCCAGGCGAGCATTTCAAAGCCAATATCACGCTGCAAGACACTCATGATGGCGGTGTTGGAGCGGTGTTGAACGAACTTCCGTGGCAGTACGCTACAACTGCCGGGGCCTCATGCGCGGCCGCTTCCTCAACTTGCTTCCTGGTTCAGGGCGCACAAGCCTATGGCAACGGACACAGTTTTGCCGTCGGCGCGCCATCATCGCAAGATGTGACGGGCAGGCAGGAGCGCTGGCATTTCTCCTATGACGGCTTGCCTTTAGGGATGACCGTTACCTATCTGGGCGGATACGATTCCACCAGCTACGACAAGATTACAGACATAACGCCCCTTGCCGCCGGGGTCCCCGTCAGCCCCGCGCAGTACCAACAGCTCGAATACCCTGACACGCAAAACCATGAGCTGCGGTTGACCTCGGCCGACAAGGGCCCTTTGACCTGGCAGGTCGGAGTCTTTTATTTCCGGGAGGACAGTCACCTCAATAGCACCGCCCTGCTCCCCGATTCGGGCTCCCCCGTTATCAATTTCGATGAGCCGAGCATTGTGACCCGATCCACCGCTGGCTACGGGCAGGCATCCTATCGGCTGACCGATACGTTGAAGTTAACGGGCGGGATTCGATATACGACGGATGCCAAGAGCGAACCGGACGGGACCTTTAGCGTGTATCCAGCCGCCGTGGGTCTCGCCTTGCCCTACCCTGCTAACCAAAGTCCGCTTGTGACAGAAACCTACGCAGGGAGGTCGAGCACCTCCAAGACGACCTATCATGCGGGTATCGACTGGACGCCCACCGATCAGTCGTTGCTCTACGCAAAGTATGATACGGGCTACAAGGCAGGTGGATTCAACCAGGTTGCTGGTTTCGGCCCCGCGACCTGGATTCCGTACGCGCCAGAAACCATCAGTGGCTTTGAGATCGGCACCAAGAACACTTTCCTGGATCACAGACTTGAACTGAACGTGTCCGCCTTTGATTATGACTACGACAATCTACAGGTGAGTCAGTTTATTGCCGTGGGATTGAGTTCGACCAGCGCGACGGAAAACGCGAAATCGGCAAGCGACAAGGGCGTCGAGGTTCAGCTCGTCGCACTCGTGAATCCCATCGGCAAGTTTGACGCCGAGGTCGACTATCTCGATGCAAAGTTCGAGAATTTCCTGGAGTCGACGATAACGCCGTTGAACCCGGCCGTCTATCCCAACTGCAGCACCAATCTGTCCGCTCAGAACTGTCAGCTCGCCGGCAATACGCTCGCCTTTTCACCAAAATTCATCGTCGCTCTCGGCTTTGAACACAGCTGGCATGACGTAGCGGGCGGCACATTTACCTTCGCAGTGCATTCTCATTATCAAACCAAGGAGTATTTTGACGCCTTCAACGAACCGGATACGACGATGGGCCACTACACGAAGACTGATCTGAACTTGATATTTAATTCGACTCAAGGCGGTTGGGTCGTTGACGGTTACGTGCGGAATATCGAAAACACGTCAATCTTGACGAACGCGCAGCTTGTCAGTACTGGCGGTCTGAATTCCTATGTCTACGGGTTCGCGCCGCCGAGGACCTTCGGCGTGAAGATCTCCAAGTCGTTTTGAGAGCTGCCGTTCCGCCCGCTCGGGAATTGTCACATGGCCCTGTAAGGGCGGAGGACGCTGGTTGTTTCACGTTGACCGGTCTGCAGCAATCGTCGCGAGACCGGTAATTATCGCGAAGCCCGTCCGTGACGGACTCGGGTTGGCGGAAAAGTTCGCCTACGCGTTCGGCGCGACCGGCGCCAGCATGGCCTGGAATCTGCTGACCGGCTTTCTGGTTTTCTACTATTCAGATGTCGTGGGCCTGCCCCTCGCCGTGGTCGGTACTCTTATGCTCGCCACGCGCGTGCTCGATGCGATCTTCGATCCGATCGCCGGAGTCGCCGTCGACCACACGCGATCGCGCTGGGGTAAAGCGCGTCCCTACCTGTTGTTCATTCCCATCGCCTTTGCCGTTTTGCTTGGTCTGACATTCGCCGTGCCGAACGGTGGGGTCGCTTCCAAGACGATCTATGTCTGCGCGACCTTCACCCCGCTAGGGCTCCTGTACAGCTTTTTTTATGTGCCATTCGGGTCGCTCCTTCCAATCATGGCGCGCTCGCAATCTGACAAAGTCGCGCTGGCGAGCCTGCGATCCATTGGCATCGCAGCTGGCGCAATCGTCATTTATGCGGCGACCTTGCCGCTGGTGAAACTCTTTGGCCGGGGAAATCTGGCCACTGGATTTACCTATGTCGCAAGTCTAGCCGGCGTCATTTGTGCGCTGTCTCTTCTGATCGTCTTCCTGTTTTGTCGGGAGCGTAAAAGCCCTGTCCCTCACGCCCGCGCCGAGACGGGGCGGTCCCCGGGGCGCCTAAACTGGATGCGCAACCCGATCTGGCGAATGGAGATGTTGCTGTCGTTTTCCATGTTCGTGCGACTGGGTATTACGGTCTCCGATACCGCCTACTACGCAAAAGCGGTCATTCGGAACGTCGATGTCGTTTCCTACATGCTCCCCTTGTCAGCCGTCGCGCCACTTGTCGCGGGTATGGCTGCACCCGTCTATCTCACGCGTTTGGGCGTTCGTTGGGGGAATATCTTTATCCTGGGCTTTTCGTCAATTTGCTATCTGGGTCTTCCTTTCTTCCACGGTTGGCTCGGCGGATACCTAGTCGTCTTTTTTCTCGCCAATCTGTCAATCGGCATCAATACGGCGAGCCTCTTCGTGATATTCGCCGATGCCTGCGATCTGCAGGAGCATCGCGACGGTACCCGGCGAGAAGGCGTGCTGGGATCGACCAGCAGCTTCGCGGCAAAGGTTGGAATGGCTGTGGGCGGCTCGATCTTGGCGTTCACCTTGTCGCTCGCGGGTTATCGGCCCCAGAACCCGACGGCCTCCGCCTATATGGTGGACCTGATGTTTTGGCTGGTGCCGGCGATCCTGTGCGCCGGACAGGCTTTGCTGATGTTCAATTTCAAGAGCGCCCGCGAGATCATTCGTATGGACACTCACCTTGAACCGATTTGACCTGGTCGTGACCGCAACTGCGGGCGGAGCGATCCGCAGTGGCGCGGTTGGCGCATCTTTCAAGACTCCAAGAACTCCTCGTCTCTAACAGGTTGTACCATGAGTAAGCAGAAATCTTGTCGCGCAACCGCTGCATTCCCGCTCACGTTCGCTTTTGTGGCGCTTCTGTCGCTCACCGCATGTACTCCGACTCCTAAAAAGGTCCAACAGGCCATGGCAGATCAGCGGAAGAAGCTTCTGGCGCAATGTCCATCGCCCGCAGCGCGTGTCGCGGAAATCGATGAGGCACACTATCCGATCCATATCGACCAATGGGGTGGCACCGGTCCCGAGGTGCTTCTGATTCATGGAGGAATACAGGGTCGCATCGGAGGCGGCCCCAAGACCTTCGATCGGCAGCAGGCACTGACAACGATGGGGTGGTCGGTCGAACGCGTGTCGCGGCCCGGATTTGGGGACAGCCCTTCGCGAGGCCCGGATGACATGCAGGCAGATGCGCGCGCGCTCGCCGAGTTGATCAAGCCGGACACCAACGTGATCGCGCACTCCTGGGGGGGCACCGAAGCGCTACTTGCCGTGGCTCGTCGGCCCGGGCGAGTCCGCTCCCTGGTCCTTATCGAACCTGCGATCGCGCCCACCATCGGGGGACCGGCCGTGTTGGCCGATCCGGCGGTTGCCGCTGACCTCAAGAGGCGGACCATTGCAGGGCTGTCTGCGAAGACGCCGGCGGACTACGCTCGTACGTTCGCGTCGCAGATGGGTGAGATGACTCCGGACGTGCAGCTGGGCCCTGGGCCCTCCATGTCCGATCAGGACGCGGCCGCGTTCGGTTGTAGCGTGCTAACCGCCCGGATGGTCTCCACGGATGACATATTGGCGGCGATTGAGACTGTGAAGAAAGCGCACATTCCCGTACTCATCATAACCGGCGGATGGAGCCCCTCATTCGACGCGACCGGCGATGTTTTGGCGCGGCTGTTGGATGGGCGTCACGTCATCGTTCGATCCCCCAACCACTTTGTCCAGTACTCCAACGCCGAGGAGTTCAACTCAGTGGTGAGCGACTTTATGCGCTCTGCGGACAAGCGCAGCCAACCATAGCAGTTACGCGCCGCACCCGCTCCGAAAACACTGGCGTGCTTGTGGGGAGCGTCCCGTTGTAGGCACGACGCGGCGCGCTGTCAGAGATAAACCGGATGAGGAAAACAATGGCTTCTCAGATTCAAGAACATTCGCTAATGGGTCGCGACAACGAGCGGAGCACCCGGGAGCTGCGAATAGGCTTCGTCGGCGCGGGTTTTATCGCTGACTTCCACCTCAAAGCGTTCGCGCAAGTCCGCAATGCCGTCATTG
>Ga0302326_10011147_pt1 | contig 19385 bp, 17 predicted proteins | sample Palsa_T0_3_FD_202264 | JGI IMG/M metagenome (GOLD analysis project Ga0302326, IMG submission 202264) | Peat permafrost microbial communities from Stordalen Mire near Abisko, Sweden - Palsa_T0_3 | ecosystem: Environmental > Terrestrial > Soil > Palsa > Peat permafrost | place: Sweden: Abisko...
AAGGGTAGATTCGGCGTGCCGGACCAGAAGTCGCGGACCTCGCCGCGAATGCTGAAACGGTGCCAGACTCTAACATCCAGGCCGAATCCGCCCTGAAGCACACCCGAGGCCGAGGAGCTACCGGGGTTGTTCCCGCTGAAGTACAGCGTCTTACTCTCGCTGAAGTTGTAGGCGAAGCCGCCGCCCAAGCTGATCCAGGGCGAAAAGGCAGTCTCGGGAAACAGATTCAACCGAGCCGCTGGGGTGACGAAGATCTGCTTGATTTTGCCAGGAACGACGTCATACCCGGAAAGGAGCTTCTCATCGAGGTTGAATACCGCAGGGACTTCTCCCGAGAGGGCGAAGATGGGAGTGACCAAAAAACGGCGCGCATAGTTGGCTTCGAAGCTGAGACCTTTGCCGAAGTGCACGAAATTACCGGGCGAGGGCTCATTCAGGAGGCCCTGGTCGCTGATGAAGATGCGGCCAATCATGCCGGTCACTTCGTTGTTCTCTTCCTGGGCCGACGCGGAGCCGCCCAGAATGCACATGGTCACTGCCAGGACTGCGATTACGGCCTGTTTCCCAGACATTTCCCCTCCAGGATGCGGGACTCAATCTTTTAGTTTCGGTAATGCCTAGGGTAGCATGAAGCGTTCGGTTTTCTTCCACAAGGTACTATCTTTTGTGGTGCCTACGGTCGACCGAATATCGCAACGGGACTGGGTCAGGCGGGCGGTTATCCGGGAGTGGAGAATGTTAGAATGGCAATGTTGCATGTCCTCGAAAAGCCTCACTATCTCCCGCTCCAGCGAAAAAACAGCCGACCCTGCGTCGAAAGACCATGCTCGGGATGGTCGTCCTCAGAAGGTGGGCTTCGTCAGCCTGGGATGCCCCAAGAACCTGGTCGACAGCGAGGTGATGATGGGCCTTCTGGCACGCGCCGGGGCCGAACTCTCATCCCGAGCCGAGGACGCCGACGTGATCGTGGTCAATACCTGTTCGTTCATCGAGAGCGCGCAACAGGAGTCGGTGAATACCATTCTCGAAATGGCGGAGCACAAGTCTTCGGGCCGGGCGAAGAAGCTGATCGTAGCCGGATGCCTGGTCGAGCGGTTTCGGGATGAAATTCGAAAACGCATTCCTGAAGTGGATGCCGTGGTGGGGACCGGGGAGTTGCAGAATATTCTGGCAGCGACGGGCGTTGGAGCAACGCCATCGCGTGAGGATTCGCCGTTCGTGGTGTTGCCTTCGCGGGCCGAGGGCGATGCACGGGTGGCGCAGGGACGATTCTCTCGCGGGCAATGGGACGGTGCAATTGCAGATCTGCCCAACTATCTGTATGACGACGAGACCCCGCGTATTCTTGCCACACCGAAATCCACGGCCTACATCAAGATCGCGGAAGGCTGCGACCATCCCTGCACATTTTGTATCATTCCGCAGTTACGCGGGCGGTTTCGTTCGCGGCGGTTCGAGTCGGTTGTAGCGGAAGCCGAGCGGCTGGCACAGAGCGGCGTGCGGGAAATCACTCTGATCGGACAGGACACGACCTGCTACGGCGAGGATTTCGGATTGAAGGATGGTTTGGCGCTGCTGCTGGAGAAACTGGCGAGGATCGAAGACTTGCGCTGGATCCGATTCCTCTATGCCTATCCGAACAAGATCACGGGCAAGCTGCTGGAGACAATCGCATCCTCTGAAAAGATTTGTTCTTACATGGATGTGCCGCTGCAGCATGCATCGGCGCCGGTGCTGAAGCGCATGAAGCGCGGCGGCGGAGCGGATTTGTTCCTGCGGTCGATCGCCAAGATGCGGCACGCGATTCCCGCCCTCACCTTGCGCACGTCGTTTATCGTGGGCTTTCCGGGAGAAACCGAGAAGGAATTTGAAGAGCTGTGCGATTTCGTGCGTGCAGCTCAGTTTGACTGGATGGGAACTTTCTCCTACTCCGACCAGGAGGGCGCGGATGCTTATGGATTGGACAAGAAGCTTTCCGTCCGTGAGATCGAGCAGCGACGCAAGCACCTGATGGGGATCCAGCGCCAGATCAGCAAGAAAAAAAAGAAGGTGCTCGTGGGACAGGAGTTCGACCTGCTGCTGGAGGGAAGGTCGGAAGAAAGCGATCTGCTCATGGAAGGCCGCACTTCGATGCACGCCCCCGAGATTGACGGCAAAGTCTTCGTGACCGACTTTGCGGAAGACATGGAGCCCCAGCCGGGCGCGTTTTATCGCTGTCAGATCATGGAGGCACACGACTATGATCTGGTAGCAAGGATTCTGTAGCGGGCTTTTCGCTCTGGAATCTGTGGTTGATTCAAGCAAGTGCCCGGAACATTTCTGGCCATGCCTCGCAAGCGCATTGTGAAACTTCGCTGTCCGATCTGCAAGAAAGCCGTAAAGAGCGGCGATCCGGAGTTTCCTTTCTGTGGCGAGCGCTGCCGCACGATTGATCTGGGTAAGTGGGCGAGCGGAGCGTATGTGATTCCATCGCCGGTTACGGATGCGGACGAGCCGATCCGAGAGAGCACTCCCGAGGGTCGGGACGGCGCTCCGGACGAAGATCTGTGAAAGAACCTTCCGAGCCCGCATCCACGGAAGCTAGCGCCGATGTCGCGGGAGCGTCCCGCCGAACTCCACCGTGGGCGACGCTGATCGCCACGTTTTTCGGGATTGGAGGGCTGCGGCCGGGACCGGGGAGCTGGGCATCGGCGGCAACTGTGTTATTGTGGGCGGCGCTGGCCCACGCGCTTGCCGCATCCTGGCGTACTCCAGTCGCCATCGCCTTGGCCGCGGTGGTCACGCTCGTCGGAATTCCTGCGGCTACACGGGTCGCGCGAGGTTCCGGAACAAAAGATCCGCAGTTTGTGGTGATTGATGAGGTAGCGGGTCAACTGGTAGCTCTGGTCGCCGTGCCGCTCGCATGGAAATCTTTTCTCGCGGGCTTTATACTTTTTCGTGCCTTCGATATCGTCAAGCCGCCGCCGGTGCGACAATTGGAAGCGCTTCCGGAAGGCAGTGGGATTGTACTGGATGACATAGCCGCCGGTCTTTACGCGCTGGGAGCGATGCATCTCTTGTTACACTTTGGTCTTCTAAACTAGTGCGAGTATTTTCGTCATGGGATTTTCCGACCGTATCCTGGGCAAGAAAAACGTGAATGGCGGACCCCACATCGAGTCCGTATCGCCAGTGCTGGCATTGGCGGGAGGCGAAGTCCGCATTGCGGGCTCGGGATTGCGGCCGCAGCAGTGGCAGCGCCCGCGCGTGCAGTTTGGCGAACTAGAGGGTGGGGTCGTGATTAGTTCGGATGCTTTTCTTGTCGCCCGGGTTCCCGAGGGAGCGACTTCGGGCCCGGTGGTGGTCGCCGCCGATGGGCATGTCAGCAACCCGCACACCGTCAAGGTGGCGGTCCCCATCGCCGAGAACTTACACCCTGTGACGAATCCGGCGCTCGATGCGCAAGGCAACATCTACGCGACTTTCTCGGGCTCGCGCGGCCAAAAGGTTCCGGTCGCGATCTTCAAGATCGATACCAACTACGCCGTGAAGCCGTTCGTCGTGGAGATGATGAACGCAACCGCCATTGCCTTCGATCGGCAGGGACAGATGTATGTTTCATCGCGCCATGACGGTGCGGTCTACCGTGTGGCGCCAAATGGAAACATGAGCACGTACGCCGAGGGCATGGGAGTCGCCACCGGGATCGCATTTGATCGAAATCAGAACCTCTATGTGGGCGACCGCAGCGGCACCATCTTCAAGATTGGCCGCGACCAGCAAGTATTTGTGTTCGCTACTCTGGAGCCGAGCGTTTCGGCGTATCACCTGGCCTTCGGTCCGCAGGGCGACTTATTTGTGACTGGGCCTACGACGTCGAGTTTTGACGGCGTACACCGAATTGATCCGCAGGGAACGGTACACACGTTTTTCCGTGGCTTGGGACGCCCGCAGGGCCTGGCTTTTGACGCGGCGGGCAACCTGTACGTGGCGGCATCGTTGTCCGGCAAGCGCGGCATCGTCAAGGTCACGCCCGAGGGCAAAGCCAGCCTGGAAGTTGCAGGCCACGGACTGGTGGGGCTGGCCTTTGCGCCCGGACGAAGCGTTATCTTGGCGACCACGGACGCGGTGCATCATCTTTCGTGGAATATTCAGGGGCTGTCGCTGCTCCCGGAGTAGGCCTCGACCGGCATCGATGGATCCCGCTCGCCGTCGGCATTCAGCACTCGGACTTCAGCGGTTTCACGGCCAGGTGCTGAATGCTGAACGCCGAATGCCGTCACGGCCGCTCCCCGTTTTCATTTACACTTCTAGCCGTGAACGCTGAGATCATCGCGGTTGGCTCCGAGTTGCTCACGCCCTTCCGCATGGATACGAACTCTCTCTATCTCACCGAGCAGGTCAATCTGTTGGGCGTTGACGTGATCTTCAAAGGTGTGGTCGGCGACGACCGCAAGCGCCTGGTTGCAGCCGCGGAACATGCGCTGTTCCGCTCCGAGATCGTAATTTTCAGCGGCGGTCTGGGCCCCACGGAAGACGACCTTACGCGCGAGGCAGTGGCCGAAGCCTTGGGCGTCTCTTTGCGGCGGGATGAAGACATCCTCGCGGGCATCGAGAAACGTTTCGCGGCGCGTGGCTGGAAGATGTCCCCCAACAATGCCAAGCAGGCCGACGTTCTCGAAGGGGCCACAGTGCTTCCCAATGCCAATGGGACCGCGCCGGGACAGTGGCTGAGCGGCAAGTTCGATGGACGCGAACGCATTGTCATCCTGCTGCCCGGACCTCCGCACGAGCTGAAGGCCTTGTTTGAGGCGGAATGTCGCGAACGGTTGCGGGCAAAGTTGCCTCGAGCCTTTCTGGCAACCCGCGTATTAAAGGTAGCCATGCTGGGCGAGTCTCACGTGGATGCGCGCGTGGCACCGATCTACAAGCGATTTAGCGACGTGCAGACCACGATACTGGCGGGAGCGGGAGAAATCCAATTGCATTTCAAGTCGCGCGCCGAAACCATGGAAGCGGCGCAAGCCCGCGTGGATGAAGCGGCCGACGCGGTCGAAGAAGAACTCGATGATGCGGTGTTCTCGCGCAATGGCGAGTCGCTCGAGCAAATCGTGGGCTATTGGCTGCAGATGCGCAACGCTACGCTGGCAGTGGCGGAGTCCTGCACTGGAGGTTTGCTGGGTGAGCGGATCACCTCGGTAGGCGGCAGTTCGCGCTACTTTGCCGGCGGCGCGATCGTCTACTCGAATGCGGTAAAGACCGAGCTTGCGGGAGTCCCGGCCGACATGATTGAGCGCCATGGGGCAGTCAGCCGCGAGGTGGCAGCCGCACTGGCCGAGGGCATCCGTTATCGTTGCGAGGCAACGCTCGGGATCGGCATCACGGGTGTAGCCGGACCCACGGGAGGAACTCCGGAGAAGCCCGTGGGATTGGTGTTCCACGCTTTGGCAAGCGATAGCGGGACGGAAGTGATCGAGCGGAACTTCCCCGGCGACCGCCAGCGCATTCGCTGGTTCGCGACCACGCTGGCGCTGGATATGGTGCGAAGAAAGTTGATGTGAAGGAAGCTTTTGGCTCTTAGCTTTCAGGTCCGAGCTTCTAGCCTTTCGCTGGGCACTCCCTCGCTCAAGGGTTCAATCGAAGAGCTGACAACTAGAGCTTCTCATGCGCCTTTTCGTTGCGCTCGATATCGACGACAACCTCCGCAGTCGGATTGCCCGCTTCCTCGATGGCGTGCGCGGATTTGCTCCGGATGCGCGCTGGGCGCGGCCGGAGTCGCTGCACGTCACTTTGAAGTTCATCGGCGAAAAGTCCGAGGAAGAAGTTGAGAAAATCAAACGACTGCTCAAAACGATTACAGCGGACCCGTTTGAAATGAGTTTTCGCGGCTATGGATTCTTTCCCGGCGCGCGGGCGCCGCGAGTCTTCTGGATCGGAATTGAAGCTGGGTCGCAACTGTCTTCTCTGGCGGCAACGGTGGATAAGAACATGGCGTCGCTCGACATCCCGAAAGAGGAGCATGCTTTTAACCCGCATCTCACACTGGCGCGGGGTGGAGGAGGCTCAGGTTCGCCCCGCAAACAAACAGGAGATGGCCCAAGCCGCAACTTTCAGCGGTTGCAGGAAAAACTGGCGGTCCTGCCTGCACCGGAGTTTGGTACGATGACGGTCCGCGAGTTTTTTCTGTATCAGAGTCAGCTCTCGCCGGGCGGCTCGAGGTACACGAAGCTGGCGGGATTTGCTTTGCGTTAGCCCATCGAGCAGGAACCTTTACCTACCTTGTCAACGCTCCCTATCATCGCCGCACTGAGTTACCTGCTGGGTTCAATTCCCTTCGGATATCTGCTCGTACGCATCTTCCGCGGTGAAGATGTGCGCCAAAGCGGCAGTGGAAACATCGGGGCGACAAATGTCTCCCGCAAATCACCGCTGCTCGGAGGATTGACCCTGCTGTTGGACGCGCTGAAAGGGAGCGCGGCGGTAGGGGTGGGATATGTCTTCTCGGACCGAATACCAGGCGGGGTTCTGCCTTATCGAGAGATGTCAATGGCGGCGCTGGTCGCTGTGATCGGTCACTTGTTTCCGGTTTGGCTGAAGTTTCGCGGGGGGAAAGGAGTCGCCACGGGATTGGGCTCATTTGTTGTGATCGCTCCGAAGGTGGTTCTGGTCGCCGCGGGTATCTTTATCGCGGTCGTAGCCCTGTTTCGTTATGTATCTCTTGGGTCGATTATCGCAGTGGCATCTTTTCCGCTCCTGGTTTACGAGATGCGCGCCTATGGCAATGTGCCGATGGCCCTGGCATTCATGACCGCCACTTCCCTGCTCATCATCGCCCGGCACAACCAAAACATCCGTCGTTTGCTGAGCGGTAGGGAAAACCGCGTGGGAGCCAAGCGCTAATGAGTGAGATCGCGATCATTGGAGCGGGAGCCTGGGGCACGGCGTTGTCCATTGTCCTGGGGCGCAAACAGACTCACCGGCTTCGCCTCTGGGTCCATGAAAAAGAAGTCTGCGAGACCATCAAGCGGCAAGGCCTGAATGAAAAATTTCTTCCCGGCCAGCTGATCCCGCCTTGCGTGACGCCCTGCACTGATCTTGCGGAAGCGCTTGAAGGCGCGGCCATCGTGGTGAACGTAATGCCTTCGCAACATTGCCGCGCTCTGTTTGAGCGGATGCGGCCGCACCTGCGTGCGCAAACCATGATCGTCAGTGCAACCAAGGGACTGGAAGAAAATTCCCTGCTGCGCATGACCGAGGTGATTGCACAGGTTTGCCAGGCCGATGAGACGCCTGCGCCGCGCCTCGGCGCGCTCAGCGGCCCCTCGTTCGCGCTGGAAGCGGCGCGAGGAGATCCAACGGCGATCACCATCGCGTCCGCGGATCAGGAACTCGCCCGCGCAGTCCAGCAAGAGTTCAGTCATGCCAGCTTTCGCGTTTACACCACGGACGACCCGATCGGCGTGGAGCTGGGCGGAGCGCTGAAAAATACGGTGGCGATCGCCGCCGGAGTTAGCGCGGGTCTCGGCTTGGGCCACAATTCCGTGGCCGCCCTCATCACGCGTGGTCTGGCGGAGATGACGCGGCTGGTCGTGGCCTGTGGCGGGAAAGCCGAAACCATGGCGGGCCTGGCGGGCCTGGGCGACCTGGTGCTGACTTGTACGGGTGGCCTCTCCCGCAATCGCAGCGTGGGCGTCGAACTTGGCCGCGGACGAAAGTTGCCGGAGATTCTTGCCGGGATGCATGGCATGGTCGCCGAAGGAATCTTTACCACTACGGCGGCGGTGGGGCTGGCGCGGGCTCGCGGTGTCGAGATGCCCATCACCGAGCAGATGCACGCGATTCTGCAACGGGGTAAAGCGCCGCGCGAAGCAATTTATGAATTGATGACCCGCAGCAGCAAAAGCGAAACGCTCAGGCTGTGAGGCGGCAACCGACAGCCGCCCTCCAGGGGGTTTCATGCCCAAATCCGCGCCAGACGTCCGTTTTGACCGGTACTTTGGTAACGGCAAAGCTCACGGTTTTCCCCTCCGCGCACTCCTTCCCACACTAGAATTCTATAGATACCTGTGAAATCCGCCGCCACTCCGATCGACGGCGCCTCCGAACTGAGCCAAGGGCGCGACTTGTCTTCCACAGCACCCAATCCGGCGCGTGTGCCGATTTTATATGTAATTCTCGGCGTGCTCCTGGTGATCAGCATCGTCCCCATGTACTTCTACTCGGCGCGAGTGGAGGCGATTAACCGGGACCGCCTGAAGACCAACGAGATGCTGTTGCAGAATACGGTGACGCGGTCGCTGGCCGACGATCTGTCGCAGCACGAGCGCTCTTTGCGGATGATGCTGGGCAACCTTTCGTCGGCGATTCAGGTGGCGAGCGGGGGTGACATCGGCGGCAAGAACATCCAGGCGCCCGAGTTGCGCGCGCTGCTCGAAAACTTTGTTTCTTCCTCCGATGAACTGGCTTACGCCACTCTGCTCAACTCCGAGGCGAAGGGAGTCTCTGCCGGGCGCATCGAACCGGACGCTTTTCTGCAGCGAGAGTTGGAACATGCCTACGATGCCGCCCGCGATGGCCGTGCCTACAATGGGCATGCGCTGCAGGTGGGAGACGGCAAGTCAGCGCGCACGGTCGTACTGGTGAGCAGTCCCGTCAGCTACGCTGGGCGGTTTCTGGGCATGGTGGGCGCGGTCGTAGATCTGCAATTCCTGATTCGCCGCCTGCACGAAGTCAGCGGCGGCGGTCTGATTCCTTATGTCGTGGACGCTCAGGGTCGGTTGGTGGCTGCTGGCACGGCGCAATATGTGACCGGCCAGGACATGAAGAACCTGGAGATCGTGCGCAATTTTGTGGATGGCAACAAGGCACAGGTGGATGCCACCGAAGACTTCGCCGTCCAGGAGGGCAAGACGAGCGTTGAGATGCTCGGCACCTACAGCCCGGTCACCACACTCGATTGGGCTGTCGTGGTGCAGAAGCGGCAGCTCGAGGCTTACCGCGGAGTCTACGAGATGCAGCGCACGGCACGGCTGCTGGCGCTGCTGGCCGTGCTGTTGAGCATTGGCATAAGCATTTTCGCGGCCCGCATCATTACCAACCCTCTGCAGATCCTCACCCAGTCCAGCCGCGCCCTGGCGCGGGGCGACTTTTCCCAGCGGGTTCACTTGCGGAGCCGCACCGAAATTGGTGAACTGGCCGAGACCTTTAACACGATGTCGCAGGAACTCGAACAGTTCGTCGAAGATCTGAAGCGGGCCGCGGAAGAAAACCACGCTTTGTTTCTCGGCTCAATCCAGATGCTAGCGGGCGCGGTTGACGAGAAGGATCCCTACACCCGCGGCCACTCCGACCGGGTCACGCGTTACTCCCTGTTGATCGCCAAAGAAATGAAATTGCCTCCTACTTTCATGGAAACGCTGCAGATTTCCGCGCAGCTCCACGATGTGGGCAAGATCGGCATCGAAGACAGCATCCTCAAGAAACCGGGCGCGCTGAATGCGGAAGAATTTGAGGCCATGAAGACCCATACCACAAAGGGCGCCAATATCCTGCGCCCCGTAACCCAACTGGCGGCAATGCTCCCCGGCATTGAACTTCATCACGAAGCTCTCGATGGCCGCGGTTACCCGTACGGCCTCCAGGGAGATCAGATTCCGTTGCTGGCGCGCGTAATCGCGGTGGCCGATACGTTCGATGCCTTGACCACCAATCGTCCCTATCAAACTGCCCACACTCCGGAAGACGCGCTTGCAATCATCCAGACTCTGGTCGGCAAGCGGCTTGATCCCGAGGCGGTGGCGGCGCTGATGGCGGTTTACGCGCGGGGCGAGATTCGCATCCAGCGCAGCATCGCGATCAGGAGGCCGGTGGCCCCGGATGCGATCCCTAACGCCCCGCCGGCTGCCCCGGCATCGCCCGCTACGGAAACTGCCAATCTCGAAAGAATGCGCGTTTAGTCATCTTTCTCGCTCATCCTCTGCCCACCCACTCCGGTCCGATTGCGCCTGACCGCTATAATCTAGTGGGATCCCTCATGATTCAAACTTTGTTCGGCAGTACCGAAGAAAAGAAAACTGGCCTGTTCGAGCGCATGAAGCAGGCGGTCACGCGCACACGGGAAAATCTCGCCGAGCGCATCGAAGAGGTCGTTGCCTTCGGCAAGGAAATCGACCGCAACACGCTCGACGATCTGGAGGCCACGCTCATCGGGGCCGACCTCGGAACCGCGACCACCCAGGAAGTGCTGGGCAAGCTCCGCGACAAGGCCGACCGCAAACAGATCAAGGATGTGCAAGAGTTAAAACGGCTCCTGAAGGAAGAGCTGCTGGCGATTCTGAATGCGGCCAATACCCGGCCAGTCCAAAGCGTAGAAGGCACGCCGGAAGTAATTCTGGTCGTGGGCGTGAATGGCACCGGCAAAACCACAACCATCGGCAAGTTGTCGCAGGTATTTCGCGCCGAGGGCAAGAGCGTGCTGTTGTGCGCGGCGGATACCTTCCGCGCGGCGGCCATTGATCAACTGGAAATCTGGGGCGAGCGTACGGGCACGGAAGTGATTAAAACCAAGCCCGGTGGCGATCCCTCGGCCGTATTGTTCGACGCGCTGCACGCCGCCGCCGCGCGCAAAATCGATTACGTGATCGTCGACACTGCGGGCCGCCTGCACACCAAGACCAGCCTCATGTCGGAGCTGGAGAAAATGCGGCGGACGGCGGACCGCATTATTGCTGGAGCGCCGCACGAGACGCTGCTCGTGATGGACGCAACCACGGGTCAAAACGGCTTGCAGCAGGCGCGCCTGTTCACGCAGTCGGCGGGCGTCACCGGCATCGTGCTCACGAAACTCGACGGCACCGCGAAGGGCGGCGTGGTGGTCGCCATCTCGCGCGAGTTGAGGCTGCCCGTGCGATTTGTAGGCGTGGGCGAGAAAGTGGGCGATCTCCTGCCGTTCGACCCGAAAGAGTTTGTGGATTCGCTATTCGAATAAAGGCCATCTTTCAGCACCAGACACAGAGGCTGGGGAAAGGACTTTGACATGCTGGCTTTTCTCGAAGTTCTGACAGTCATTGCGGCGCTTTGCCTGGTTTGGTGGTTATCGTGCAGGCTTCTTCGCCCGAAAGCACCGGCTGATCCTGCTGACGATCCATTTTCGTTTGTTCCCGCGCCTCGCGGAATGGGGCCTAAGGGAAAATCCGGTGCGGTCGCACTCGAAGAACCAGAGGAGGACAATCCGGCGGACGCCTTCCCGCCACGCGAGTTGTAGACTTCTGCATTCCCTTGTATTCCTCCGTGTCTCCGTGCTGACTGCTGGATGCATGCCCGATTACTCCATTGACGAGCAGTTCCTCGGCCGCGCGCTGGAGCTCGCGCGCGAAGGCGTCGGATTGGCCTCGCCCAATCCCTATGTCGGTGCCGTGATCGTCGACACAGAGGGTAGCGTTGTGGGCACGGGTGTTTACACCTACGACGGCGTGAAGCACGCCGAAGTGAGCGCCCTCGAGCAAGCCGGCGACAAGGCTCGCGGGGGCACGCTCTATATCAATCTCGAACCACACTCGCACCAGGGCCGCACGCCCCCATGCACCGACGCTTTGATCGCTGCCGGGATTCGCCGCGTGGTCGCATGCATGCCCGATCCCAATCCCAAGGTGAGCGGGCGAGGCTTTGAAAAGCTGCGTGCGGCGGGCGTCCAGGTGGAAGTTGGGCGACTGGAGGCGGAAGCCCACCGTCTGAACGAAGCGTTCGCCCGTTACATTCGCCACGGCGTTCCCCTGGTGACCCTGAAGGCCGCGATGACGCTTGATGGCAAGATCGCGCCGCCACGAGCAGGGGTGGCGAACCGTGCGGGGGTAGCTCCTGCCGGCGGATGGATCACCGGCAAGGCTGCGCGCGCCCATGTCCAGCAACAGCGTCACCAAAGCGATGCAATTTTGGTAGGCCTGGGAACGATTTTGGCTGACGATCCCCTGCTCACGGATCGCAGCGGCAGGCCGCGGCGGCGCCCGTTGCTACGCGTGATTCTCGATTCGCATCTGGGACTGCCGCTGGACTCGCGCATTGTGCAAAACGTCGCGACCGGGGGCGCGTTCGGACGCGATGTGCTGGTTTTCTGTTCCTCTCCCGATGAAAAGAAAAAGGGTGAACTGCTGGCGAGCGGCATTCGGATCGAGCAGGTCGCACCGGCAGCGCCGGATGGCCGCCCGGACATGCATGCGATTTTGCGCCGCTTCGGGCAACTCGAAATCACCAGTGTGATGATCGAAGGTGGATCGGCGGTGAACGGGACGGCGCTGGCGTCGGGAGTGGTCGACAAGGTTTTCCTGTACTACGCTCCAAAGATCATGGCGGGGACGGGATCAGTTCCATTCGCTGCCGGTGCGGGCTTCCACCAACTGGATGCGGCGCCGCACGTAAACCATCTTCACCTGCATCGTTTCGGAGAGGACCTGGCCGTGGAAGGGTACTTGCGCGATCCCTACGAGAAGTGACTTCACCCCTGAGGCGCGGAGTCAAGAATAATCCTTCTCTGTGCCACCCCGCCTTGTTGGTAGGTTTATGATGTTTTGTTACCCATCGAGGCCTTCATGTTCACTGGCATCATTGAAGAAGTCGGGCGGGTCGCTCGCATCGAACAACGCGGCGAGAATCGCCGCATCAACATTGCAGCCGAGAATGTAAGCAAGGAATTGAAAGCCGGCGACAGCGTCGCGGTGAGCGGAGTCTGCCTCACCGCGCTCGACATCAAGCCAGGCTCGTTCGGTGCCGATTTGGCTCCCGAGACCTGGGTGCGCACGTCGTTTTCGCGCATGGAAGAGGGTGCTCTGGTCAACCTGGAGCTGGCGATGAAAGCCGATGGCCGCTTCGGCGGGCACATTGTGCAAGGCCACGTGGATGGCGTCGGCAAGCTGATCGCTTTGGAGCGGATTGCCGACTCGGAAAACTGGTGGCTGCGCCTCGAGTTGCCCAGCGAGGTAGAGAAGTACACCGTATACAAAGGCTCTCTCTCGATCGAAGGCATCAGTCTCACCGTGGCGGAGCTGGAGGGCGGCGTCTGCACCATCGCCATCATTCCGCACACCGTGGAGATGACAAACCTCAACTCGCTCAAGCCTGGCGATCCGGTCAATCTCGAAGCTGATCTGATTGCAAAGTATGTAGAAAAGATGATGACCGGCGAACCGGCAGAAGGTACGCTCACCGTGGAAGAGTTGGTGCGGCAAGGCTTTTGAGCGAGTGGGCTCTCGGGTTACGCCTCGACGTATGGCCTCTGTCAAGGAAGAAAGCTGCGACCCGTCTGGCCTGGGGTTGTGTAGCGACTGCACCCATGCCCGGCGAATCCGATCGGACCGGGCCTCGACGTTCCTGCAGTGCCAGCTTTCGTTTACCGATCAGCGTTTTGAGAAATATCCCCGGCTTCCGGTTCTGAACTGCAGCGGCTACCGAAAACTGGAGGGCCCCCCACCTCGTCCCTAGAGACCTTGCTTCGAACGTCTGCCCTCCGTCGGAAAAACGTAGCGTACTGCGTCTCTTCCGAAAGCTTTCAAAGCCTCACGCTTCCAGCTTCAACTCGTCCAGTTCGAGGAACTCCTGCACGATAGGCTCCTTAGACTTTTCCATTTCCGCATAAGTGCCAAAGAAAATCGCTTTGGCTTCATACAGGAAGACGACCCGGTCGGCCAGGTCTTTGGCCAGACGCATGTCATGAGTGACGACGATACTGGTCAGGTTCAATTGAAGCTTGAGCCGCCTGATGAGATCGCCGAGCAGTTGCGCCATCAGGGGATCGACCATGGTGGTGGGTTCGTCGTAGAGAACGCATTCCGGCCGCGCCGCCAGCGCTCGCGCAATGGCCACCGAGCGCTTCATGCCGGTCGAGAGATCCGAGGGCAGCAAGTCGCGCATCTCCTGGACTCCCACCATCTTCAGCAATCCGTCGACGATCTCGTAAATCTGCTCTTCCGACAAACCCCCGCTTTCGCGCAGGGGAAACGCCACGTTCTCGCCGACCGTGAGGGAATCAAACAGCGCTCCGTTCTGAAAGACCATGGTGACCTTCTTGCGGATCGCCATCATCTGCTCTTCAGAAAAGTCTGTGACGTCTTCGCCGGCTACAATCACCCGCCCGGAATCCGCCTTGAGAAACCCCATGAGCAGTTGCAGCGAAACCGATTTGCCCACTCCACTGCGCCCCAGGATGCAGACGGTTTCGCCGGGCATGACGTTGAAGCTGACGCGATCAAGCACGACGTTTTCGCCGAACGCTTTGGAAACCTGGCGGAACTCGATGTAAGGGTGCTGCACGGGTTCGGGCATGGTTTGGCTCCCGCGAATTAATCTAGTGCAACGATGGTCAGGCCCTGCGTTTCTCGGCCTCTAATTCCTCAGGCGTGTTCAGATTGCGGAAAAGAGCGCGCGAGAATCCGGCCCCCTCCAACTCTTCTCGCCCGATTACACGGGTTCGAACCGCATCGAACAACAAGTCAATCCTGTTTCGTCCGACCCGCAAAGCGTTCTCGGCCGCGTCGGTGAATGCCCGTCGGTAAACGCCGCACAGCGGCTGCCAGCCCGCATTGTCACGTGGAACCACCGCAGCCGCCTCCGGCGTAGCTCGCGCCTGACTGATCAAATAGTACAAAAAAGTCCACGAGACAAATGGCATGTCCACGGCCAGCATCAGATTGAGTTCCGTCAGCGAAGACTGCAACGCAGCGTGAATTCCGCCCAGCGGCCCACAATCGCGGAACACATCTTCCACCACCGGGGCAAAGGGCCTGAACTTCTCCGGACTTCCCACGATACGCACCTCGGGGGTGACCGAGCGTGCCAGGTCGAGCGCCCGCGCCAGCAGGGTGCGGCCATCGTAGTCCACAAACGCCTTGTCTGTGCCCATGCGCGTGCTCTTGCCACCGGCTAAGATGAAGACGGTCAGGTCGGGCACCGAGCCATTTCCCATGCCGCGATCATACACTTTGCCCCCCACGGACGACCTTTTTCCGTAATCCTATGTTCCACCTCCCGAAGACTTTCCCCCTGCTAACCGCTTGCAGCAGCGCGGTTTGGCGGGTAACACATGACCGATACGTACGTAACTACCCAACCGAGCTGCCCTGGGAGATGATGAGTTCTGGGGGCAAGAGCGGAAGTAACCATCATGCCGCAGAAAATCATGGACGTTCTCATGCTTGGGCGTTGCTCTCATGAGTTCTCCTGGCCAAGGCGCGGCGCCGATGGAGACTACTATCAAGTTTGCCTTTTGTGCGCAGCCGAGTACGAGTATGACTGGACGACCATGCGCCGCACCAAGCGCTTGGAGCATGCCAAGCCCGAAACCATTGTCCGGCACAGCCTGACGCGGGAGAAGCGGCCGTCCTGGACCCCCCGTGCCCGCCGGCTGAAGCGGGATGCGGCGCTTCGTTACCGCGTCAATGGCTCGAGTACCTGGTACGAGGGCAGAATCGAAAACCTCAGCCAGAGCGGGTTGTTATTTCGTGGTCCGCGGCAGTTGCCGGTGAATGCTTTGATCGAGATGGTGTTTGAGATGCCCAAAGAAATCTCCGGGCAGAAGAACCGCGACGTGCTCTGCCAGGGGCGTGTGGTGCGCTCCGCAGACCCTCCAGGGAAAGATGCCCAGGATCAGGATACGGGGAACCGCACCAGCCGGTTAGCCGCTTCGATCGTCGACTATAAGTTCATCCGCTAGAAAATCCGGGCTTGGGGGATTCGCAGAAGGACGAATCTCTGACACAGTTTCGGGTCTCTGAACTCGCGAGCTCCCTCTCTGGAATCGCGCGGGAGCACAAAAACTTCCTGCGAATCATGCCGTATCGATAAGAAACGCATTACGATTCCCGACATCCTCGTAGCGCTGCCTGTTCCAGTTCCGTATGGGAGTGCAAGCGCTACTGTGTGGTACGGTCAGCCGGTGGAGGTGGAGAGGGGCCTCATGTTTGGGCGGGCGGCATATTCGAGGAGAACTCCGGCCGGGGAATGAGAGACGTACTGATCCTGATCGACTCTATGGTTTTTTTTATTTTTTTCGAAGGAAGGTTGCCTCAGAAGATCAGGGGCAAAGGATCGGTGTTGCCGTCCTGCGCTGCGACCTTGGGCTCTTGGCGCTTCTCCTCGGTGTCGGTCGAAAACAGCATGTAGTGATCGAAACTATGCCGGCGATAGTAGAGGTGGCGGCGAAAATCAAAGTAGATCTCCGCGCTTTTGGGCAGCCAGAGTGACGTATTCTTCTTCTCGAAGCGAATCGGTCCGTACTCCACAACCTGGTGCTCGCTGAGAAGTTTTATCTCTGGAACCGGGCGAACCAGCTCGGCCTCGATGCGCACGATATGGAACTTGTCGGCGGTAATCCAGGCCTGTCCCCGCAGATCTACGGTATACACCTGATCGCCAACCTTGTAACTGTGCATGAGGCTGGGCTTGTCAGCTCGCTGCCGGAACCGCGCCAGCCAGGTCGCCTGACCGCGCCAGGCCCCGAGGCCATCACAGCTTATGTCGAAGTTGTCGCGCATGTCGGGATGAAAAACCAGCGCCAACGCCGCGAAGCCGGTGCTGGCAATCTGATCGGGATAGCCCTGCGGGTCTAACTTATCGGAGCGGAACTCCTCGACCGACAGAACACCCGGCTGAGGTTCAGAAATCGATGCCACGTAGTTGTATTTCCGGGTTTCGGTGTGAACCGGATTGCCGAATGGGTCGAGGCTCTGGTGGAACAGGTCTTCGACTGCCGCAAAGCGTGCCACATCGTCCACCAGCTGCTGGACGTGCTTTCCGGTTTCTTCCACGACTTTCTTGGACGGGCAGATGACCCCGGGCGCCAGAGCAAGCTTCGTTTCATCGATGCCGGGCGGCTGCCAGGATTTCACCGATAGTCCGGGCGCGGCGAGCGCCAGCAAAGGATCGAGGCCTGCGAGTCGCGCCTCGGTCTTCACCCCATCCTCTGTGGACGGAGAGGAGGATTCGTGCTCCCGGATTTGGGCGATCAGATCGCGCACTTGGCCAGCCATGGGGTCGTGCGGCGACTCCCGCAGAAAAGTATCCAGCGCCTGGATGCCCTGTTGGTCGAGTCCCAAGCCAACCAGGGCCTGCCCCAAAACGAGCTGTGCCGGACTGGCCTGGGTCCTTCCCTTGGCGATCGCGACCCGAGCTTCGTCTCGTGCTTTGTCGTAATTCTTTTGCTGCAAGTAACTATCAGCGAGCAGGTCGTGGGGGAGCCAGCTTTCGACATCGGCCGCCACCGCTTGCTCCAGAGCTGACCTCGCCGCGGCATAATCCTGCCGCTCCAGGCCCGCCCTTCCGAGCAATGTCAGGGCTTGTGCATCGTGGGGGTTCAGGGTTGTGGCGGTCCCCAGGTAATGGAACGCCTTTTCGAAGTCTTTCTTCTGAAAATACAGATATCCCAGCAGGAAATTGAGAGCGGAACTCGATGGAGCTGACTGGTAAGCCTGGTCGAGCTGCTTTTGCGCATCTGCGAATTTGCCGGACTTCAGCGCCGAAACCGCACGCTTCGTTTCTTTGCGCGCCTTGGCAGACAGGACGTCATCGGCCACGTCGAGATTAATCGCGGAGGGGTCGCGCTCGAGCACAATGTCGATCTCAGCCGGGCGCAGGGAGCTCTTCACCTGCACTTCTTTCAGCGTGCTGAGATAGCCAGCGGCACTCACTTCAACGGAGTAGTTTCCGTACGGAACGTTGGTAAAAACGCCCTGCGACCTAGCTTGGGTTGTCTGCCAGGTGGTCGTCTGATTTGTGTGGTTTACCAACCGGAGCAACGCCTGACGGTCGAGATGCGTTCCGGTATTTTCGGAGAACACAGTGAAGACGAGCACGCCGGTGCCGGCAGCGGTGGAGTACGGGGTCGCAGCATCGAGCCGGGATCCCGTGTCCTCGGGGTGGCCGACCCGCTGTGCCCATACCGCGGTCGCGAGCAAGCAGCAGAGCATGGATAACGTGCAAACCAGGCGCGCAAAAGCATTGGCCAGTGTGCTGCTACAGCGGGTCATAGATAATGCCGCGAGCCAGTGTGGCATAGTTCCATTTCGAGGTCAAACTCGCCGCCGGGTCACCTTTTCCGGGTTCGGGAACAGACCGGCAAACTCAGGTTTTGGACTTTCCCGCGCCGGAACCCCGCTTCATCTTGGGGTCGGTTGATCTCCAGAATCAGCCGGGGGAGGCCGTGGCAGCAAGGGGTTGCCAGCCTCGTCGGCTCGATCGAGACCTTCGAGGCCAAACCAGGCGGAACAGCCTGTGGTTGGCAATGGAGCTACGGTTTCGGGCGCGATCTCCAAGCGCCCGGACCAACTCTGGCACAAACGCAGGAGAAAGCCGAGCCGGCCGTACCACGGTTGCTGCCAATCGGCAAAGCTGCGGCAGGAGTCGGGCAGCGATTGGCTTGCTGCCCGTTGTCCTCTCGGACAGTGACTTCAGTACCTTAGTCCTCCCTGCCCTGGTCGCCTTATAATCCACTCAAGAACCGGCAATATCAGCGTTCTCAGGAAGATGTGCGCGTCGCAGCGCGATCGCACTTCCAGAAGAACGCCTAGAAACCAGTGGACCCATTTTACGCATCGGCGATTTTTTTCCTCGGGCTGGCCTTCGGCAGCTTTCTGAACGTGTGTATCTACCGGCTACCCTTGGATTTGTCAGTGGTGACGCCGCGTTCAGCCTGCCCCCGCTGTCAGCGGGCCATCGCCTTCTATGACAACTTGCCCGTCGTCAGCTGGCTGATTCTTCGCGGGCGCTGCCGCCACTGCAAAGCCAGAATCTCGGCGCGCTACCTCTTCGTGGAACTGCTCACCGCCACTGTTTTTCTCGGCTGTTACGCTTATTTCGCACTCACTCTGACTACGTTGAAATACTGCGTTTTCGGATTTCTCCTGCTCGGCCTTATCTTCACCGACGCCGAAACCAAGCTCCTGCCCAACAAGCTGACGCTCCCTGGCCTCGCCCTGGGCGTGCTGTTTAGTCTGCTGGTTCCGGTGCATGATGTGGCTTCGCAGTTTCTGCCAGGAATCGTGAGCCTTCCCTTCAGCGCGGATCTTGCCGCTCGCCTGTTTTCCCTGCTCGATTCCCTGCTCGGTGCGGCCTTGGGGGCTTCGTTCATTTACGGCGCAGGAGCAGTCTACTTGCGCTGGCGGGGAGCTGAAGGCATGGGCTTCGGGGATGTGAAACTGATGGCGATGGTGGGCGCCTTTCTCGGCATGAAGCTCACCATTTTCACCATTTTTACCGCTTCGCTTGCCGGATCGTTGTTTGGCTTGCTTACCGTGCTCGTGGTGTGGATCAAGCGTACGCATCGTTTCCGGCGTCGGCTGGAAAACCTGCAGGCGGCGCGCCGCCGCGGATGGCAATCCGCGCAAATGGTCTACCGCCATTATCAAATGCCTTTTGGTGTTTTC
>Ga0302326_10011148_pt1 | contig 19385 bp, 16 predicted proteins | sample Palsa_T0_3_FD_202264 | JGI IMG/M metagenome (GOLD analysis project Ga0302326, IMG submission 202264) | Peat permafrost microbial communities from Stordalen Mire near Abisko, Sweden - Palsa_T0_3 | ecosystem: Environmental > Terrestrial > Soil > Palsa > Peat permafrost | place: Sweden: Abisko...
GAGCGCGAAGGCTTCGGCCTGCCTGAGGAGGAACATCGCCGCGGTCTGCCGTAGCCTGAAGAGGAACGGGGAGGAACTGGTCGCCGTGGAGGCCGACGCGCTCTCACTCCCGGCAGGGGTCGGGGACTCGCCCGACCTCATCTTTGTCGATCCCCCCTACGGGGAGATCGGTGCCATCGCCCCGGCGCTCTTCATGAAATTGTCGGCCGCGCTTCCGGGCGGCTGGAAGGGGCTTGTCGTATTCGAGATGCCAGGCGAGGAGACGGTGGAGTCCGAGGGATGGAACTGCGTCAGGCGCCTCGGGCGCGGCGCCCGCCAGCCGAGCGCCGCGTTTTTCGCGAGGGCGGGCTGACCGGCCCGGGCTACGCCAGGATGGTGTCGATCGCCGCCAGCTCCCCGGGGCTGAAGGCGAGGTTGCTGAGGGCACCGACGTTCTCGTCTATCTGGGAGGGCCGGCTTGCCCCGATGAGGGCGGAGGTGATGCCCGGCTGGCGGAGCACCCACGCGAGCGACATCTGCGCGAGCGACTGGCCCCGCGCCTCAGCCAGGGTGTTCAGCTTGCGCAGCCGCACGAGCTTGGCCTCCGTGATGTGTTCCGGCTTAAAGAAGCGCGGGTCGTGGGCGGCGCGGGAATCCGCGGGGATTCCCGCAAGGTACCGGCTCGTGAGGAGCCCCTGGGCCAGGGGGCAGAACGCGATCCCCCCGATTCCCTCCCTGACAAGCGTGTCGAGAAGCCCGAGCTCCGGCTCCCGGAAGAACATGTGGTATTTCGGCTGGTGGATGAGGCACGGGGTCCCCAACTCCCGCAGGATGGCGGCCGCCTTCGCGGTCTGCGCGGGATTGTAGTTCGAGATCCCGACATAAAGCGCCTTGCCCGACCTCACCGCATGGGCGAGAGCCCCCATGGTCTCCTCGACCGGCGTTTCCGGATCCGGCCTGTGGCTGTAGAAGATGTCGACGTAGTCGAGCCCCATGCGCTTCAGGCTCTGGTCCAGGCTCGCAAGGAGGTATTTCCTCGAGCCCCAGTCCCCGTAGGGGCCGGGCCACATCTCGAAGCCGGCCTTGGTCGAGATGATGAGCTCGTCGCGGTGCGACGCCAGGTCCTCCCGGAAAATCCAGCGGAAGGTCGTCTCGGCCGCGCCGACAGGCGGGCCGTAGTTGTTCGCAATGTCGAAATGGGTAATCCCGCGGTCGAAGGCCCGCAGGACCATCGCCCGGCTGTTGGTATAGTCGTCGCCGCTTCCGAAGTTGTGCCACATCCCGAGCGAGAGCATCGGCAGCCTCAACCCGCTTTTGCCGCAGCGGCGGTAGTGGGAGGAATGCGCGTAGCGGTCGGCAGCGGGGGTATAGCTCATGGGGTCAGGCTAATGGGATGGTTTCACGGGCACGGATCGGCAAACCCAATCTGGCCCGCCACGTGAGGCTTGACGGTGCCGCGGGCCGGCGGAAGCATTGTCCCCCGCAGTGAACGCGGTCGTAGTTTAGGGGTAAAACTCCTGCCTTCCAAGCAGGTATCCCGAGTTCGATTCTCGGCGACCGCACCAACTTTGCGAGACGACGTCGTGGCTGCTCTCGCTAGAATTAGCCGGCCGCTACTTCACTTCGTGTCGAAGTCGGCTAAGGACTTCCCGCTCGAAAAGATGGTACACAAGGCTGCGGCTTTCAGCGAAGACGCATTCAATAATCTTCCCTGGGAGGTACCGATATAAGACCCGATATCCGCCGATTCGCAGTCGATGGTATCCAGCCAGTCTCTCTTTCAGAGGCATGCAATTGCCGCGTTCCGTCTCGAGTTCGCGCAGAGCGAGCCTGATTTTTTTTCGGGACTCCGGCGCTAGGGTGTCGGTAAATTCCTTCACCTGATCCCGCAACTGGACCTTATACTTCATTCCCCAAGATCGTCGATCGAGTGGACTCGTCCTCGTCCAGCTTCGGCATCGGCAATGGCCTTCATTGCGGCAGGATTGGCAAGGATCTCAGCGGTCTCGATCAAGGCTGCGAGGTCTTCCGCGCCCATCACATAGGCTACGGCCTTTTCGTGGCGTGTGATGGTCGCCATGCCACCTTGTTCCGCTTCACGCACGAGGCTAGCGAATTGGCTTTGAGCCTCCTTGATGCTGTACGTACTTTTCATGGACTAAAGCCTTACATTAGGCGTGGTATTGTCAATTAAGCAGAGGGAAATTCCTGTGCGATTCCTGCCAAGACCGGTGCCACTTGGTGCAGCTTCCTGCCACCCCGTGCAATCTCAGCCGGAGAGGGGGATTCGTCGGGGCGGCGGATTCCATTGGCCCACAAGCCTTTTGTGGAAGTGAGCGGCACCGGATTCGATTCTCGGCGACCGCACCATGTGGTTGCCCCGCCGGCACCTGCGAGGCTGTGCGAGGACTGTCGGGCGCTCAATGCGCCCGTTGCGTGGCCGGGCGGCGAACGCTCTTGGGAATGAGGCACCGGGCGTCCCGGAGGGGCCGCGAAGGCGATTCAGGACTTATCCTTAAGGCGTGAGCCGTAGTCCCCGGTGGGCCGCAACAAGTTGCGATCCAACAGGACCTTCCCCTTTACGTATTTTTCGCCGGGAAACGGGCGCAAATGCAGTTGCGGGAAGGGGTGCCGTGTGTTTTATGAGGAACATGGCCATTTTCTCCTCAGCATCCGCGGCTCCCGGTACGGCGGCCACAAGTGCGGGCGCCAAGAAGGCGAGCTCGGACGTGCGCGCGGCGCAGACGCTTGCGAAACAGAAATCCCTCGAGAAAAGCGCGAAGAGGTACAAGCTCCCGCTGGGCGAGCTGACGATGTTCACCCAGCAGCTGGCGTCGCTCCTTGTGGCCGGCCTGCCGCTCGTCCAGTGCCTGGAGGCCCTCCAGGACCAGACCGAGGACCCGCGCTTCCGGATCATCATCCGGGACGTCCGCCTCGACATCTCTCAGGGCAACTCGTTCTCGTCCTCGGTCAAGAAGTTCCCGAGGGCGTTCCCGACGCTCTTCATCTCGATGGTTGAGGCCGGCGAGGCGAGCGGCGGACTGGCCGAGATCCTGGGCAAGGTCGCCGGCTACTTCGAGGCCACGGTCAAGCTGACGAAGAAGGTCAAGTCGGCGATGGCCTACCCGGTCGGCGTCATCTCGCTGGCGATCGTGCTCGTCAACGTGCTCCTCATCTTCGTCATCCCCGTCTTCGCGGCCATGTTCAAGGACTTCGGCGCCAAGCTGCCTGCCCCGACGCAGATGCTGATCGACGTGAGCGATTTCATGAAGCACCGGTGGTGGCTGATTGCCGGGATCTGCTACGGGATCTACTGGATCACCGCCAAGTTCGTCGCGACCCCGAGGGGCCGACGCGTGAAGGACCAGGCCCTCGTGCGGGCGCCGATCTTCGGCAACCTGATCCACAAGATAGCGCTTTCCAGGTTCTGCCGCACCTACGCGACCCTCATCCGCTCCGGCGTCCCGATCCTGCGGACCCTCGAGATCGTCGCCTCGGCGAGCGGCAAGGTCCAGATCGAGGACGCATGTGCGGAGATCGCAAAGCACGTCAGCCAGGGCGGCCAGGTCTCGGAGATCCTGGCCTCCAACGAGTTTTTCCCGCCGATGATGAAGCACATGGTGAAGGCGGGTGAGGCGACCGGAAACGTCGACGGGATGATGAACAAGATCGCGGACTTCTATGACGTCGAGTGCGACGCCACGGTCGCGGCGCTCACGTCCCTGATCGAGCCGCTCCTCATCGTGTTCCTCGGCGTCATCGTGGGCGGCATCGTCATGGCGATGTTCCTGCCGATCTTCCAGCTGGGCGCGGTCGCGGGCGGAATGGGTTGATGGCGGGCGCCCCGGTCCCGCGGCAAATCCGGTAGCGCGCGTGGTTGACTTGCCCGGCGCCAGCCGGGAGTCTCCCCGTTCCCCAGAATCAGTCATGCCCTCCGTCCTCATCGTCGACGACCTGATCTCGATTCATGAAATGCTAGAGGCGGTCATCCAGCCGACCGGCTTCTCGACGGCGTTTGCGACGGACGGCGAGAAGGGCCTGGCCCGCTACAAGGCCGAGAAGTTCGACATGGTCCTCGCGGACATCGACATGAAGCCGATGGACGGGATCACGCTCCTGAAGCAGCTGAAGGCCTACGACCCCAACAACGTCACGATCATCATGACGGCGTACGCGAGCACGGAGAGCGCCGTCCAGGCGCTCAAGTACGGCGCGTTCGACTACCTCCAGAAGCCCTTCCGGGTGGACGAGCTGATAGCGACGCTCAAGCGCGGCGTCGAATTCCGGGAGATTCAGTCGCAGCGCGCCTCCGCCCACGCGGACGCGGGCCTGAAGCCCTCCGACATCGACGGCCGGATGGTCGGCAAGAGCCCGCAGATGAGGAAGCTGGTCCAGCAGGTGAAGAAGCTGGCCGCGGTCAGGACCCCCGTCCTCCTCGTCGGGGAGAACGGGACCGGCAAGGCCACGGTCGCGGATATCCTGCACGGGGTGACGGGCGCGGAGGCGTCGAAGCTGGTGCGGATCGACTGCTCCCTCAGCTCCGAGAAGAGCTTCTACGAGGGCCTCCTTGGGGAGAACGGAGAGGGCGGCCCCTGGGTGCGCGACGCCAAGGGCGGGACCCTCTTCCTGCAGCACCTCCAGTGCCTCGCGCCGCCCGTCCAGAAGGAGCTCGTGAGCGTGCTCAGGAACACGGCGCACGGCTTCCGCCTCGTCTGCACGACGACCGAGGACCTGGAGAAGATGGTCGACGAGGGCCACTTCAACGACGAGCTCTTCTACAGGGTAGCCTCGCTGCCGCTGCACATGCCCGCCCTGCGCGACCGCAAGGAGGACATCCCGGAGCTCGTGAAGCACTTCACGCTGCGGGCCACGAACCCGCTCATCGACACGAACCTCATCGAGTTCACGGACGACGCGATCGCGGTCCTCTCCGCCTACCACTGGCCGGGCAACCTCTCCGAGATGTCCCAGGTCGTCTCAAAGATCGTCTCGACGGCCGAGACGAGGGTCGTGACCTCGCAGCAGCTGCCCCTGCGGCTGCGCGAGCTCAAGCTCTGGCCGACCATGGGCGAATACCTCGCCGGCCAGGAGAGGCAGTACACGGACAGGGTCGTCCATGCGTGCCGCGGCGACAAGGCGGCGGCCGCGAAGGTCCTCGGGGTCGAGCTTTCCAAGCTCGGTTAGGCCCAATTTCCCTTGCGGCGCAATTGGGCGGCCGCAACCCTCGGAGGTATCCGCGCCCCCAGCCAATGCCCAAACGCACTGACCTAGAGTCCATCCTGATCATCGGGGCCGGTCCGATCGTGATCGGCCAGGCGTGCGAGTTTGACTATTCGGGGACGCAGGCGTGCAAGGCGATCAGGGAGGAGGGGTTCCGGGTGATCCTGGTGAACTCGAATCCCGCCACGATCATGACCGACCCGGAGTTCGCGGACGTCACTTACATCGAGCCGCTTACGGTCGACATCCTGGAGAAGATCATTGCCGCCGAGAGGCCCTCCGCGCTGCTGCCGACGCTTGGCGGGCAGACGGCCCTCAACCTCTCGATGGAGCTCAGCAAGCTCGGGATCCTGGAGAGGTACGGGGTCGAGATGATCGGGGCAAAGCCCGAGGCGATCGCCAAGGGCGAGGACCGCGAGCTCTTCAAGCAGGCGATGGTGAGGATCGGCCTCGATGTGGCCAAGTCGCGGACCGTCAGGAGCCCCGAGGAGGCGAGGGCCGCCGCCGATGAGGTGGGCGTCTTCCCTCTCATCATCCGGCCGAGCTTCACCCTGGGGGGGCAGGGCGGGGGCATCGCCTACAACCGGCAGGAGTTCGAGCAGATCGTCTCGAACGGCCTCGACATCTCGCCCGTGCACGAGGTGCTCGTCGAGGAGTGCCTCCTCGGCTGGAAGGAGTTCGAGATGGAGGTTATGCGCGACCACAAGGACCAGTGCGTGGTCATCTGCTCCATCGAGAACTTCGACCCGATGGGCGTCCACACCGGCGACTCGATCACGGTCGCCCCGGCGATGACGCTCACGGACAAGGAGTTTCAGGCGATGCGCGACGCCTCGTTCGCGGTCATCCGCGAGGTGGGAGTCGAGACCGGCGGCTCGAACATCCAGTTCGCGGTCGACCCCGACACCGGCAGGATGGTCGTGATCGAGATGAACCCGCGCGTGTCGCGCTCCTCCGCCCTCGCTTCGAAGGCGACGGGCTTCCCGATCGCCAAGATCGCAGCCAAGCTCGCCGTCGGCTACTCGCTGGACGAGCTGCGCAACGACATCACCCGCCTCACGCCGGCGAGCTTCGAGCCGACGATCGACTACGTGGTGACCAAGATCCCGCGCTTCACGTTCGAGAAGTTCCCCGACGCCGACACGACGCTCACCTCGTCGATGAAGTCCGTGGGCGAGGCGATGGCGATTGGGCGCACCTTCAAGGAGTCGATCCAGAAGGCGCTCCGCTCGCTCGAGATCGGCTCGAGGGGCTTCGGCGGCGGGGGAAAGCTCGGGGGCGACGAGGCGCCCGACGACGCGACCATCAAGACCAAGCTCGGCACGCCGAACGGGGAGAGGATCTTCTTCATCCGGTACGCCTTCAGGGCCGGCTACACGGTCGAGCAGGTCTTCGACCTGACGAAGATCGACCCCTGGTTCCTCAACCACCTGCGCGAGATCCACGAGATGGAGGAGGCGCTGGGGGCCTGCACGCTGGCCACGGTCGGGACGGGCGAGATGCGCAGGGCCAAGCAGTTCGGGTTCTCCGACGCCCAGCTCGCGCACCTCCTGAAGTCCGACCTGGCCTCCGTGCGCGCCGACCGCGCGGGGCGCGGCATAAGGACCACGTTCCGCCTCGTCGACACGTGCGCCGCGGAGTTCGAGGCGTTCACGCCCTACTACTATTCCAGCTACGGGGAGGAGAACGAGGTCATGCCCTCCTCGAAGCGCAAGATCATGATCCTCGGAGGGGGGCCGAACAGGATCGGCCAGGGGATCGAGTTCGACTACTGCTGCGTCCACGCGAGCTTCGCGCTGCGCGAGATCGGCTTTGAGACGGTCATGGTCAACTCGAACCCCGAGACGGTCTCGACCGACTATGACACGAGCGACCGCCTCTACTTCGAGCCCCTCACGCTGGAGGACGTCCTCGAGGTCTACAACCAGGAGGGCTGCGAGGGGGCCATCGTGCAGTTCGGCGGCCAGACCCCGCTCAACCTCGCCGCGGCGCTCAAGGCGAACGGCGTCAACATCATCGGGACCTCCCCGGAGTCGATCGAGATCGCCGAGGACCGCGGGCTTTTCTCCGGGGTCCTCAGCAAGCTGGGGCTGCGCCAGCCTGCGAACCGCACCGCGACGAGCGAGGGCGATGCGGCCGCGTTCGCGGCGGAGATCGGCTACCCGGTCCTCCTGCGGCCCTCGTTCGTCCTCGGGGGCCGCGGGATGTTCGTCACCTACAGCGAGGACGACCTCAAGGCCATCGTCCGGCAGGTCTTCGAGGTCATGCCCGGCAAGCCGGTCCTCATCGACAAGTTCCTGGAGGACGCGATCGAGCTCGACGTCGACTGCCTCGCCGACGGCGAGACCAGCATCATCGGGGGCATGCTCGAGCACATCGAGTTCGCCGGCGTCCACTCCGGGGACGCGGCGATGGTGATGCCGCCCCACACGCTCGGCAGGGAGATGCTATCCGAGGTCCGCGCGGCGACGCACGCGCTCGCCAGGGAGCTCCGGGTCATCGGCCTCATGAACATCCAGTTCGCCATCAAGGACCGCCAGCTCTACGTCCTCGAGGTCAACCCCCGCGCCTCGCGGACGGTGCCCTTCGTCGCCAAGGCGATCGGGACGCCCCTCGCCAAGCTCGCCGCGAAGGTCATGGCCGGCAAGAAGCTCTCCGAGCTCGGGTTCACCCAGGAGGTGGTCCCGAGGCACTGGTGCGTGAAGGAGGCCGTCTTCCCGTTCGTGCGCTTCCCCGGGGCGACGATCGCGCTCGGGCCCGAGATGCGCTCGACCGGCGAGGTGATGGGCATCGACCCGGACCTCGGGATCGCGTTCGCCAAGGCGCAGGCGGCGGCGAAGCCCGGGCTCCCGAAGGCCGGCAACGTCTTCCTGAGCGTCAAGGACGCGGACAAGCCGCACGCCGTCGAGATGGGAAGGGCGCTCGTGGACATGGGCTTCACGGTCTACTCGACCAGCGGGACGGCGAGGACCCTCGCGGAGAGCGGGGTCGCGGTTAAGCGGATCGCCAAGATCAGCGAGGGCCGCCCGAACGCGGTCGACATGATCAAGAACGGCCAGATCCAGCTGGTGATCAACACCCCCGGCGGGCTCATACCGCGCCGCGACGAGAACACCATCCGGGCCGCGGTCTACGCCCACAACGTCTGCATCATGACGACCATCATGGCGGCCCGCGCGGCCGTGGACGGGATCCGGGCCATCCGGGACAAGCCGGTCGGCGTCCGCCCGATCCAGAAATACAAGGGCAACGTCACGGCCGTCTAGGCGACCCGTTTCCGGGTTTACAGGGGCGGGTGGTTTTGTTCTTGTCAGCGTTTCCCACAGGTTGAACCCATCGCCCATGCCCACCCCAGCCACTCCCTCCGACCCGAATGCAGCCGATGTCCCGGCCTCGTTCGAGGACAGGATAAAGGCTTCCTGGGAGCGCAACGGGAGCATGGTTTACCTGATCGTGGGGGTCCTGGCAGCCGCGGTGCTCGCCAAGGGCGGCCTGGACTATTACTCTGCCCAGAAGGAACTTACAATACAGCAGGATTACGCCGCATGCTCCGCCCCGGACATGCTGAAGGCCTTTGCGGACTCCCACAGGGGCCATCCCCTGGCCGGGCTCGCGGAGCTCAGGGTCGCCGACATGGCGTACGAGTCCGGAAAATTCGGGGAGACCTCCGCGGACTACAGCCAGGCGCTCGCGGACCTTCCCGCCGGGCCCCTTCTTTCGCGCGCCAGGCTGGGGCTTGCCATGTCCCAGGCCCAATCGGGCAAACCGACGGAGGCCGAGTCGGGCCTTCGCCAGATCCTGGGCGACACGAATGAGCTCAAGCCCATCCGGTGCGAGGCCGCCTTCCACCTGGCCTCGCTCCAGGTCTCGCAGGGGCGCACCGGCGAGGTCCAGAGGCTGACGGACCAGCTGATGCAGATCGACCCCTCGAGCCCGTTCGCCGAGCGCATCATTGAGCTGCGCTCGTCGCTGCCGGCCGCGGCCCCGGCGATGTCGGTCCCGGCCCTCGCGCCGGCGGTCCACTGACCCGGGCCCCGCGTCAGTAGCGGCCCGCGCCCGGGGCCGGCCCGAAGTTGAGCGTCTGCGTCACCGGCTCGGCGGCCCGGGTGTCGGAATCCCCCGGCTGGACGGCCCGGACGACGACCGAGCCCGACTGCGCCGTCAGCGTCGAGCCCGTGAGGAAACCGGACCCGGATGAGACCTCAAATTGCACGGGCAGCCCCGAGGAGGCGCTGGCGGTGAGCGTGACGGTCTGGCCGGCGTAAAGCGGGCCCAATGGCGCCTGGAAGCTGATGAACTGGATTCGCTTGCCGACCTCCACCCGGGCGCGCTGGCTGGCGGCGCTGCCCGACGCATTTGAGGCGACAACATCGTAGAGGCCGGCGTCGGAAGGCGCGGCCCTGGGGATCGCGAGGGCGGCGCCCGTGGCTCCCTGGATGGGCGCCCCTTCCCGTCGCCACTGGAGCGTCGGCGCAGGCTCGCCCGAGACCTCCACCGAAAGCAGGACGGACTCGCCGACCGACACGCTCTCGGATACCGGCTGGGCGGTGATAGCGGGCGCCGCGGGCGCCGCACGGACGGTGAACGCCCGCTCGGAATCGCGGGCCGGCTGGAAGACGGCGTCCCCGCCCTGGGACGCGCGGACGACGACTAGGCCGGCTTCGCCGGTCAGCCTGAGCTCCCTCCCGTCGAGGACGGCGGGGCCGGAGACGACCGAGAGCGCGACCGGCAGGCCGGAGGTCGCCTTGGCGGCGACGCTGAACGGCTTGTCCGCGGCCGAGTGCTCGGGGATCTCGCCGAGGACGATCTCCTGCGCGCGGCGGCCGTCCTTGGCCGGGGCGTCGGACGCGCGGGCGGGCGCCGGCGCAAGGGCGGCGAGCGCGAGGAAAAAGGCGAGGCGGGCTGGGCCCTTCATGGCGGAACGATCGGCTGGCCCGCGGACTTTCGCAAGGGGCGTGCGGCGCCGGGCGCCTTCAGGCGTTCACGTGCACGACCTTCGCTGGGGGAAACCCGTTGAAGTAGGTCGCCGACGCGTGGCTGTAGGCGCCGATGTTCTCGCTGTAGACCAGGTCGTCGCGGTTGAGGTCGGGTAGGTTCTCGGCCATGGAGACGACGTCGAGGGCGTCGCAGGTGGGGCCGTACACGGCGCTGATCCTCGTCGGGCCCCCCTTGAAGGAGCGCACGGGGTACTTGCAGTGGTCGAAGATGACGCCGGAGTACGTGTGGTAGACTCCGTCGTCGATGTAGTAGCTCGGCTTGCCGTCCCTCATCGCCTTGCCGATCACCTTGGAGACCGTGTAGCCGGCGTTGGCCACGAGGAAGCGGCCGGGCTCGGCAAGGATCTGGATCTCCTTTGGGAACAGGCGCTCGAGCTCGTTGTTGATGACCTTGGCAAGCTCTCGGAACGGCTTCACCGACTCGTCGTAGCGCGCCGGGAAGCCGCCCCCGATGTCCATGAGGTTCATCTTGGCATAGCCGCGGTCGCGGGCCTCCCTGAAGATGTTCGAGGACAGCGCCAGCGCCTCGACGTAGTTGCTGAAGTTGGTTGTCTGGCTGCCCACGTGGAAGCTCAGGCCCTCGCACGTGAGGCCCAGCTTCTCCGCGAGGAGGATGAGGTCCACCGCCTCGCCGGGGGCCGCCCCGAACTTGGACGAGAGCTCAACCATCGCCCCCGTGTTCGGCACCCTGACGCGCAGCACGACGCCGGCCTGGGGCGCGTGGTCCCTTATCTTCTGCAGCTCCTCCGCGTTGTCGAAGGTGACGAGGGGCTTGTACTGGTTCAGCTCCTCGAGGGTCTCCACGGGCTTGTTCGGGTTGGCGTAGATGATCTTGTCCCAGATCCAGTCCTGCCTCTCCTTAGGCGGCATCCCCGCGATGTTCGCGTAGACGATGTTGAACTCCGGCATCGAGGCCACGTCGAAGCTGGCGCCCTCGAGGTAGAACGTGCGCACGATCTCCGGCAGAGCGTTCGCCTTCACGGCGAAGTAGGCCTGGACGCGGGGCAGGTGCCTCCTGAACTCGCGGTAGTTGCGGCGCAGGGCGTCATGGTCGACGACGAAGAGGGGGGTCCCGTGCTCGCGCCCGAGCCTCCGAAGCTGCGCCTTGGTGATCATCGACCGCGGGCCGGCTAGTCCCCGTCCTTCACGAGGAAGTTCTTGAACTGCCAGGGGTCCCTGCGGTCGAAGTCCGGCTTGTTGAAGCCGCTGAATGCGTTCTGGTAGTCGCGCAGCGGCGTCCAGTCGGAGCGGGCGGATATGAAATTCCCGAGGTAGGGCCTCGAGATCCCGAGGATGTACCCGTGCGGGAGTTCGTCCGGGACCTTCACCCCCTCCTCGGGGTTCTCGATCATCCACATGGAGGCCGCGACGACTGAGATGGCGACCTGCATCGTCGTCGCGTTCTGGTGCGGGACCAGCCGGCGGGACTCCTCGATGGTGAGGTCGGATCCCACCCACCACGACTTGTAGGCGTGCCCCATGATGAGCGCCCCGAGGATGTCCGCCCCCTTCGTGATCTCGTCGTTCATGATCCGCAGCTTCGGCTGCAGGGCGTAGTTGTATCCGCGAAGCTCGTTGAGCGAGACGACGGCCTCGTCGCACGGGCAGTAGGCGTAGTGGACCGTCGGACGATAGACCGCCTTCTTGCCGTCCCAGACCGTCAGCTTGTCGGAGATCGTGAAGGCCTCGCCGTGGCGCACCACCATCCCCACGATGCTGTAGTCGGGCACCCAGGAGCGCACCCAGGTGTTGATGCCCATGCGGGCGATGCAGATCTGGTTCTTCGGCCCGGTCGGGTGCCGGTAGCCGAACTTGGGCATGGTCTTCTCGTGGGTGCCCCAGCCGAGCTCGGCTGTCGTCGTTCCCTCCTCACGGAAGCCCTCTATGCTCCAAGTGTTTACAAACTCGTCGATCTGCTTCGGCACATCGGTGATCTGGGTGTCGCGCTCGCTGCAGTGGATGACCTTTACCCCAAGCTCCCTTGCGAGGTGGTTGAAGCTGCCGGCGGCCATGTGGCCCTTGAGCGCCTCGGCCTTCCTTCCCTTGGCGACCTTCTCGGCGATCTGCGCCTCGGCGATGTCGATCAGGCCCTGCTTGGTGAAGTGCGAGATGAGCCCGGGATTGGCGCCGTGCTCGACGACCGAGGTCGCGCCCTTCGACTTCCACTTAGCCGTCATGGCGCGCACGTTCATGTGCCGCCAGTAGAGCGTCCGCTCGGTGGGGTGCTTCGTGCCCCCGGCGTACGGGTCCCACACCTCGACCGATGTATTTATATATAGGATACCATGGTCGTGGCACCACTGCAGGATGACGCAGGCGTCGATGTTCCAGGCCAGGTCGATCAGGAGGTCGCCCCTCGAGAGGAACCTGCCGAGGAGCCTGCCCATGTTCTCCTCGGTGACGCGGTCCCTCACGAATTTCACGCCGAGGGCGGTCCACTCCGCGAGCTTCTCCTCCTTGCTTTCGAAGTCGATCACGGTGACGTCCCTGGGGGCCACCTTGATGTGCTTGAACAGGATGGGAAGCGTGCACTCGGCGACGGCGCCGTAGCCCACGAAGAGGATTTTCTTGCTGAATTCGATCATGATTCGCGGGGAGGGTTGCGGCTACGAGCTAAGGACGATTGTTCGGGCAAACAGAAGGCAATTTAACGTTACGTTTTCCGGCATATGCAAGAAAGAGCGCGATTTGGGCCGGCTGCCGCCGAGGGGACCGCGGGAGCCCCCTTTGGGCCCTCCGGAAATGGTCGGGGCGACAGGATTCGAACCTGCGACCTCCTGGTCCCAAACCAGGCGCTCTACCAGGCTAAGCTACACCCCGGGGTCGAAGGGTCAGGGCAGGGTGCTTTCTAGGGGGTGTCAAGAGACGACGTCGCGCCCCTGGATGCCCCGCAAGTAAAAGGCTGGGCGTTAGGTACGCAATCTGCTTGCCTAGCACGTCTTCTAGGTCTCTGCTCGTTGCCCTTAACTACCTATTCATGGATACCATTTCTCGCGAAAACAACAGCCCGCTTCCGTTGGCCGGCGTGGTCATCGGCGCACTCGCCCTCATTATCGGTGGCTATGCGGCCATTAACGTCATCAAGCTGAAGGGGATCGTTGCCGAGCAGGCTGACAAGGTCGCGAAGATCGACGACATCGCCTCGCAGGTCCAGACGGCCCAGGCCGCCAGCGACAAGGCCGCGAGGGACATTTCGGCGCTTGCCAGCCAGACGCAGACCGCCGTCACGCAGATTGCCAACGACCTCGCGGCCATCCATGAGCAGGTCAAGCATCTCGAGGAGACCCACGTCGCCAAGGCCGGCAAGGGGCCGAAGGGCGAGCCGGCGGTCGCGGGACCCGGCGAATACATCGTCAAGGCGGGCGACACGGGCGCGAAGATCGCCCGCGCGAACGGCTGCTCGCTCTCCGACCTCGAATCGGTGAATGCGGGCGTCTCCTGGACCCACCTGAAGGTCGGCGAGAAGCTGAAGCTGCCCGAGAAGAAGTAGGTGATTTCCGGGGAACCGGCCCGCTGGGAGCGCGGCGCGGCCAGCGTGCTCGCCTCGACGCGGGTCCTGGAGCTTAGAAGCGTCCGGTTCCGCCATCCCGTCCGCGGAACGGAGAGGGACTTTGTCATCGCGCACGTGCCCGACTGGGTGAACGTCGTTGCGCAGACCCCCGACGACAGGCTGGTCCTCGTGCGCCAATTCCGGTTCGGGTCGGACGAGCTCTCGCTCGAGATCCCCGGGGGCGTCATGGAGGCGGGGGAGGACCCCGTGGCCGCGGGGCTTCGCGAGCTCTCGGAGGAGACGGGGTACGGCGGCGGGACCGCGAGCATCCTTGGAAGCGTTCATCCCAATCCCGCGATCCAGGACAATTTCTGCCACTTCGTCCTCGTGCGCGGCGCGGTGCCCAAGGGGCCCGTCAAATGGGACCACGACGAGGAGATCGAGGTGTCGACGGCGCCCGCCGACGAGGTCCTCGCCTGGGCGCGGTCCGGCGCTATCACGCACAGCCTCTCCGTCGCGGCCCTCATGCTCTTCGAGGGCGCCCGGCGAATTTGACTTGTCGTAACCTGGTGGCAGGTTAGCCGTCACCCCTTAACGTGATCCAGACGCTCCCACCGGCATGACAGCCTCGCTTTTCGCCAACGACCCGCTGGCCCTGGGCGAGCCCGCGCCCGGGGGCCGGCTGCCGGTGCTCCTGGAGGAGGAGATCCGAAGGATCTATTCGCGGAGCCCCATCTACGGACGCAGGTTTCCGCTCCATGTCGAGCCGCTCCAGTGGGCCTGCTACCGCGAGATCCCGGCGCTCTCGAAGCGCGAGATCGTCGAGGTTGGCCACCAGTCGTTCTTCGCCGACTACCGCGCGATCGAGCGCGGGTTCGCCGACCGCACATTCGAGTACGAGAGCACCTCGGGGACGACGTCGTCCCCGATGACGGTCATCATGGAGGATGGCTGGTGGGCCGCGCAGACCGACAGGGCCTACCGCGCCTCGGCGGTCCTCCGGGAATTCGCGGGCAGGCCCCACCGCAGGTGCGTCCTGGCGCCGGTCGGCTGCTCGAGCAACCTCTGTCCCTACGAGGACCACCCCTTTCCGAACAGGTACTTCAACGGGACCGTGTACCTGAACCTCTCGAGCGACCCGTTCGCCTTCTCCGAGGCCGAGTGGGACAGGATCGTCGTCGAGCTCCAGGCGACGCAGCCCGAGGTCCTCGAGGGGGAGCCGGTCTACCTCTCGCTCCTCGCGAGGGCGGCTGCGAAGCGCGGCGTCAGCGTCCCCAGCATCCGCGCCGTCATCCTCACGTACGGCAAGGCGAGCCGCCAGCACGGCCGGCGCATCATGGAGGCGTTCCCGGCGCCGCAGGTCGACCTCTACGGCTCGACGGAGGCCGGGTACCTTTTCGTGGGCGGGGCCTTCGGCGACGACTCGCGCGCGATTGATGAAAACGCCTTCATCGAGCTCGTGCCATGGCGCGGCGGAGCGTCCGGCATCCACCAGATCCACGTGACGACCCGGGGCAGGGAGGCGATGCCGCTCCTGCGCTACCACACGGGCGACATCGTCCAGTCGACGCCCGCCGGCTTCAGGATCCTGGGGCGCGAGCGCGACCTGCACTTCAGGGCCGACGGCTCCCTCGTCTCGGCGAGCGACATCGACGGGGCGCTTCCGGAGTCATTCTCGTGCTGGCACTACTGCCTCAGCCAGTCCGGCGAGAGCCGCTGGGACTTCCACTACGTGGCCAACCGGACGCAGGACCACGCGGCGGTCGAGTCGGCCCTATCCGGGCTCCTCGGCCCCGGGGTGAGGGTCAACGCGTTCCGCCGGAAGTCGATCGCACCCGCCGCGAGCGGCAAGTTTGCGCTCCTGAAGCCGCTCGCCAGGGCCTGAATTCCCCTCTGGGGCGGGCCTTCTCGGGCGGGTTAGGGGGGCTAATTTAGGGCTTTTGCCCCGTGGAGGGCCTTTACTCGCGCACGCGGGCCAATAGGACTTGTCCCCGCAGACCCCGCGAGATGGACCTCGTCCGCAACCTATTCGGCAGCACAATTGGCAGGAAGCTGATCATGGCAGTGACCGGCGTGGTCCTGATTTTGTTCGTGGTCGGCCACCTCGTGGGGAACCTCCAGGTGTTCGAGGACCCCGACCGGATCAACGGGTACGCCCACTTCCTGCAGTCGCTCGGGCCCGCGCTGTGGGCGGCGAGGATCGTGCTCCTGGCCTGCGTGTCGCTCCACGTCTGGGCCGCGACCGTGCTCACGCTCGAGAGCCGGCGTGCGCGGGGCGACCAGCCCTACGAAGTTAAGACGTGGATACAGGCGACCGTGGCCTCGCGCTACATGCGCTGGACGGGGTATGTGGTCCTTGCGTTCATATTCTACCACCTGGCCCAGTTCACGGTCGGCGCCGCCCAGCCGGCCACCTTCAAGGCGAATCTTCCCCACTACACGATGAGGGGTGACTACCACGTGCTCGGATTCACGGTCGTGGCGGCGGGGACGGACGTCCTCGACACGCGCAGCATGGTGATCCTCGGCTTCAGGAACCCGTTGGTCGCCGGCTTCTACATCCTCGCCGTCGGGCTCCTCTCGCTGCACCTCCTCCACGGCGCCGACAGCCTCTTCCAGACGCTCGGCTGGAGGAACCGCAGGTGGGAGCGAGGGCTGCGGGCGGCCGTCACGGTCTTCTGCGCGGCGTACTTCCTCGGAAACCTGGCCATCCCCGGCGCCGCCGTCCTCGGGATGCTCCGTTAGGCGCTGCCATGGCCAAGCTCGACTCCAGGATCCCGCCCGGGCCGCTCGAGGAGAAGTGGCGCTCCCACAAGGCGTCCATCCGCCTGGTCAACCCCTCGAACAAGCGCAAGTACGAGGTGATCGTCGTGGGAGCGGGGCTGGCCGGGGCATCGGCCGCTTCGTCCCTCGCCGAGCTCGGCTACAGGGTGAGCTGCTTCGTCTTCCATGACAGCCCGAGGAGGGCGCACTCGATCGCCGCGCAGGGCGGCATCAACGCCGCAAAGAACTACCAGAACGACGGGGACAGCGTCCACCGGCTCTTCTACGACACGATCAAGGGGGGCGACTACCGCTCCCGCGAGGCGAACGTGCACCGCCTGGCTGAGGTGTCGGTCGACATCATCGACCAGTGCGTGGCCCAGGGGGTCCCCTTTGCGCGCGAGTACGGCGGCCTCCTTGCGAACCGCTCCTTCGGCGGCGCGCAGGTCTCGCGCACCTTCTACGCCCGGGGCCAGACGGGCCAGCAGCTCCTCCTCGGCGCCTACTCGGCGCTGTCGCGGGCGATCGCGGCGGGCGGGGTATCGATGCACACCCATTCCGAGATGCTGGACCTCGTGGTCGTGGGCGGCCACGCGAAGGGAATCGTCGTCCGCGACCTGGTCACGGGCGCGGTCACGCGCCACGCGGCCGACGCGGTCGTCCTGGCGACGGGCGGGTACGGCAACGTCTTCAACCTCTCGACCTACGCCCGGGGCTCGAACGCGACGGCCATCTGGCGGGCGTACAAGCGCGGGGCGTGCTTCGCCAACCCGTGCTTCACGCAGATCCATCCGACCTGCATCCCGGTGACGGGCGACTACCAGTCGAAGCTGACGCTCATGTCCGAGTCGCTGCGCAACGACGGGCGGATATGGGTGCCGAAGAAGAAGGAGGACCGCCTCAAGCCGCCCGGCTCCATCGCGGAGCCCGACCGCGACTACTACCTCGAGCGCCTCTACCCGAGCTTCGGGAACCTGTGCCCGCGCGATGTCGCTTCCCGCGCCGCGAAGCGCGTCTGCGACGAGGGCCGCGGGGTGGGCGACGGCGGCCTCGGGGTCTACCTGGACTTTGCGGACGCCATCGGCCGCCTGGGGGAGTCCGGGGTGCGGGAGCGCTACGGCAACCTATTCGACATCTACCACGAGATCACCGCCGAGAACGCCTACAGGGTCCCGATGCGGATATTCCCGGCGGTCCACTACACGATGGGCGGGCTCTGGGTGGACTACAACCTGATGTCCAACGTCCCCGGCCTCTTCGTGCTAGGGGAGGCGAACTTCTCCGACCACGGGGCGAACCGCCTCGGTGCCTCCGCCCTCATGCAGGGCCTGGCAGACGGCTACTTCGTCCTGCCCTACACGATCGGCGACTACCTCGCGACGCAGAAGCCCGGCTCGAGGCCCCCGGCGGACGCCCCCGAGTTCACGCAGGCCGAGGACTCCGTGCGGGAGGCGACCCGGCGGCTCCTTTCCTCGAGGGGGAAGGTTCCGGTCGATCATTTCCACAAGAGGCTCGGGCACATCATGTGGCAGTACTGCGGCATGGCGCGCACCCGGGAGGGCCTGGGGAAGGCGCTGGTGGAGATCCCGGAGCTCCGCGCCGAGTTCTGGGCGAACGCGATCGTCCCCGGCTCGGGCGACTCGCTCAACCAGTCGCTCGAGCGCGCCGGCCGCATCGGCGACTTCCTGGAGCTGGGGGAGCTCATCTGCCGCGACGCCCTGGCGCGCGAGGAGAGCTGCGGCGGGCATTTCCGGGAGGAGTACAAGTACCCGGACGGCGAGTGCAGGCGCGACGACGTGAATTTCGCCCATGTCGCCGCATGGGAATACGCGGGCGACGGCGCGGCCCCGGTCCGCAACGTGGAGCCGCTCAACTACGAGTCGGTCAAGATGAGCGTCCGCAACTACAAGTGACCCCGAAGACCTTCAATGTCACCCTGCGCGTATGGCGCCAGCCGGGCCCCGGCCAGGCGGGGCGCTTCGTCGAGTATCCCGCGCCCGGCGTCAACCCGGACATGTCCTTCCTGGAGATGCTCGACGTCGTGAACGACAGGCTTGCCGCGAGCGGCGAGGAGCCGATCGCGTTCGCACACGACTGCCGCGAGGGGATCTGCGGCACGTGCTCCCTCACGATCGACGGCAAGCCGCACGGGCCCCACCACGGGGTGGCCACCTGCCAGACCTACATGCGCAGCTACAGGGAAGGCGACCGGATCGTGGTCGAGCCGTTCCGCGCAAGGGCGTTTCCCGTGATCAAGGACCTGGTGACCGACCGGAGCGCCTTCGACAGGATCCAGCAGGCGGGCGGGTTCATCACGGCCCGGACGGGCTCGGCGCCCGAGGCCAACGACGTCCCGGTCCCGAAGGAGGACGCCGAGCTCGCGATGGACGCGGCCCAATGCATCGGATGCGGGGCCTGCGTGGCCGCCTGCAAGAACTCGAGCGCGATGCTCTTCGTCGCCTCGAAGGTCTCCCACCTCGGGCTCCTGCCGCAGGGCCAGCCGGAGCGCGACCGCCGCGTCCTCGCGATGGTTCAAACGATGGACGGGCTTGGTTTCGGCAGCTGCACGAACCAGTACGAGTGCAGCGCGGCGTGCCCGAAGCTCATCTCCCACGACTTCATCGCCCGGATGAACCGCGACTACGCGAAGGCGATCTTCCGCTCGGCGTTCAAGACGGAGGCCGCAGGCGCCGAGGGATAGCGCCTGCGCCGGTTCCGCAGGGGCATTTGCCACGCCCCCGGACCACGCAGGGCTCCGGCGCGCCGGAACGTGCCGCTGCCCTGCGCGCAACTCTTTGCGATTGGGTGTCTAGAGCATTTTAAATAATAGTGTAGCCATTTGAGGGTGGATGGCTACGGTTTTGGTTAATGAAGACCCTATCGTTGGATCTGCGTGAACGCATCGTGGCTGCCTACGACGCTGAGCAGGGGACACG
>Ga0302326_10011149_pt1 | contig 19384 bp, 16 predicted proteins | sample Palsa_T0_3_FD_202264 | JGI IMG/M metagenome (GOLD analysis project Ga0302326, IMG submission 202264) | Peat permafrost microbial communities from Stordalen Mire near Abisko, Sweden - Palsa_T0_3 | ecosystem: Environmental > Terrestrial > Soil > Palsa > Peat permafrost | place: Sweden: Abisko...
GCGTGCCCATCGACTTCGCTTTCCCGAACGAAGAGAGCTGGAGCGCGAACGACATGCGCGCCATCTTGGTGAGCCCCGACTTCGCGAAGCTCACCTACCTCAGCGCTCCGCTCTTCGCGTCGCTCACGGACGAGGACGTTTGCACGCAGTTTCTCCGGAAGGCGGGAGGACGCCAGGCGATCGCAACGCTTCGCCACTCATGCGATGTCATCGCCGCCATGCCAGCGCCTGCGGCGACGCGGGTGTTACTGTTGCAAACCGAGGTTGCTCTCAGCGCCAAGCATTATGACGAGACGGAGCTCACCAAGCTCGCCTGTGCGCTCACGTCGATCGAGAGCGAGGCGATGGCGCGGGGTCTCGCAAAGTACGTTCGTCACGCACGCTTCGAACGGTATGTGGCTTCGTACTTCGAGGAGCACGGCACCCTCGCGCGCGGCGCGCTCGCTGATGCGGCGAGTGGCAAGAGCCTGATGGCAGACGCGGCGCGACACCTTCTCCAGGGACACGACCGAGCGAGCGCACCCGATGGCACGGGCGTGCTTGCGCTCGACGACGCCCCGCGGGTGCTCCGTGACGTCGGATGGATGCGACGCGCTCCCCGGCGCGTGCTCGCCCTAGAGCGGTTGCCGTGGTTCGAGACGATCGCGTGGGCGGAAGGGGAGAAGGAGACCATCGCGGCGACGCCGGCCGTGACGGGGCAGCGGAGTCATGTTCGTCCGATCGACGACACCGAGCTCGCCGAGTTCGATGCGCTCCCCGAGGCCCAGAAGTACGTCGACGTCTGGCCGCGGTGGAACAACAAGCAGTGGACGTTGCTCGAGCTACCCGACGATCGCCGCCTCGACCTCTGGAGCCGCGGAAAGGCGCGCCTCTATCATCGACCACCATGCTTCATGCTCGCGTGTTACGGCGCGCAGACACTGGACGGGCTCTACGCTCGCGATCCCTTCGAAGCGTTCGACGATCGCGTCTTCGTCACATGTCTTCGCGTCGACTCTCCGCGATCGGCACTCGTGTGCGCCCGCGCCAGCGGGAGACGTCGCACGTGGCGCAAGCGCGCCAAAGCGTGGCTTTGCGACCACAGCGAGGCTGCGGCCATCGGGCTCATCCCCATCGCCCTCGGTCGCGAGAGTCGAGCGCGACGCGCGACGCTCAAGGCCCTCCGTTACCTCGCACACGAGCGGCCCGAAATCGTCCGTGAGGTTGCGGGACGTTACGGCGACACCGCTCGTGACGTGGTGGTCGACCTCGTCTTCGGCGACCCACTGATGCGCATCGATGCGCGTGGGCAGCCTCCCGGTTGGGTGCGAATCGACGCCTTGCCTGTTGTCGCGACTCGTGATGGCCGCCCGCTCCCACGCGCGATGGTTCGCACGCTGGTCGACATTCTCCGCGCGCGCGGCAACGACGTGCCCTACGCGGGCATCGCGATGCTCAGAGAGGAGCTCGATCAGCGGTCGCTCGCTGATCTCTCGTGGGCGCTCTTCATGACGTGGATCCTTCACGGCCGAAAACGCGTGCACGAATGGATGGCGCAATCCCTCGCAGCGTTCGCGAACGAGGACACCGTCGTGCGGCTCGCGCCGTACGCTCGCGAATGGGCCCACGCCGATCCTCGAGCGTGCATCACCCTCGTCGACGTCTTTGCGGCCATCGGAACCGAGCCTGCGACGCTCGAGCTCGTGGCCATCGCCGACGCAGCGCGAGCGCCGATCCTGATCGAAGCCGTGACGGAAGCGCTCGGTCCGCGGGGCGAGCCCGTGGCCTACCTCGGGCTCGACGAGCGCGGAGAGGCAACGCTCGACCTCGGTTCGCGCACCGTTCGCGTCGTCTTGGACGAGTCGCTGGTCCCACGCGTCGTCACGGACGCTGGACGGCGATTGCCCCAAGTGCCCCGCGCAAACAAGAACGACGACCCCAAACTCGCGGCTCTTGCAGCTCGCCGCTTCAATCGCTTGCGACGCGAAGCGGAGATCGTCGCCAAGACGGGCTTGCGTCGGCTCGAGCGCGACATGCTCGACGGCCACCGCGTGGGTCTGACGGAGCTCGAGACGCGCTTCGTTCACCACCCCCTCCTGCGTCATGCAGCGCGCCGCCTCGTTTGGGAGAGCTTCGCCGACCGCGAAACGGTGACGTTCCGCATCGTGGACGATGGGTCGTATGCAAGCGATCGAGATTTACCCGTCACGCTCGACGTGGGTGCGGAGATCGGCCTCGTCCACCCGATCAACCTCGACGAGGCCGCCCTGCTGCGTTGGGGAACACTGTTCGCTGACTACGAGCTCCTCCAACCGTTCGAGCAGCTCGGCCGCATCACGTTCATGTCGAGCGCTGCCGAAGCAGCTGAGATCCTGAAAGCCCTTCAAGGGGTGACGGTCGAAGCGCGTGCTCTCTTGAGCACCCTCGATGCCCATGGCTGGGCGCGTGTGGCTGGGCGGCGGACTTCGAGCGCGTGGCGCGACATCCGCAGCGGGGTTCGCGCTTCGCTGGTTTATCGGCCTGGCGTCTTCCTCGACAAAGTGCGGGAGGCGCCACCCCAGAAGCTCGGCCCCATCACTTTGAACGTCGATCTGGCGACGTTGACGCGCATCGAGCTCTCCGAGCTCGTACGCACCGCGCACACGCTGCGCGGGTGAGCCAGGTCAGGAACCGCACGTCCGAGCGTCTCTCAATCAGACGTTCGAGCTGCTCCGGTTCCCGAGAGGCTTCCGCAGGTCAGCTCGTCCCCGCCGCAGTCGAATGCGTCGTTCCAATGGGACGCTGCATCGTGGAAGCGGCACCTTTTCGTGGTGGAGCGATCTCACCACTCTCCCTGATTGGCGCGTGACGCCCACGGCTCGCGTGGTGCGAGCGCGGCGCCGCGCTGCAAGAGCTCGACGGAGTGCCCATCCGGTGACTTGATGAACGCCATGCGCCCATCACGCGGTGGCCGAAGCACGGGCACGCCAGCAGCCTCGAGCCCAGCGCAGGTCGCGTAGATGTCATCGACCTCGAACGCGAGGTGGCCGAAGAATCGTCCTGTCGGGTACGGCTCCTTCTCGTCCCAGTTGTGCGTCAGCTCGATCTCCGAGTCGGCCCCTTCCGGCGCGACGAACACGAGCGTGAAGCGCCCCTTCTCGCTGGTGTTGCGGCGCACTTCGCGCAGGCCGAGCTTCTTCACGAAGAAGTCGAGCGCCGCGTCGAGATCGCGAACGCGGAGCATCGTGTGGAGGTAGCGCATGGAGGCCACGCTAGCACTATCGGCCTCGGCGCTCCGCTTCGCGGTCTCGAAGCAACCTAGCGACCGCCGCGAGGAGCGACTCGTCGCCTGTCTTGACCAAGAGGTTGTGCACATGCGTCTTCAACGTCGTCGTCGCGATGCCCCGCTCGAACGCGAGCTGATCGCGCGGTGACCCCTCGGCCGCGGCGATGAGGATTCCCATTTCCGTTTGTGTCAGTGCGTACCGCCTCTCCCACTCGCGACACGTCTCGGAGGCGGACAAAGGCCGGGCTGCGTCGCTCAAGAAAGACAGGATGCTCACCGTGTCGACCGGCTTCACGAGGTAGCGAGCGCGAAGCTCGAACGCGCGATTGATCGTGGCGTGATCGTGCAGCGCGGTGTGCACCAGAGCCGGGGCGTCACAACCGATCGCGCGCGCCTCCGCGAGCACGTCGAGGCCGTTGCCGTCGGGCAGCCGCACGTCGATCACGAGACACGCCCAGTCACGCCGCTCGGCGAGAGACGCCATCCCCTCCTCGACCGTCTTGGCGACCTGCACGACGCCAAAGCTCGTCGCCGCCTTCGCGAGGGCGCGAGCGAGCAGAGCGTTATCCTCGACGAGGAGGAAGCGCGCGACCATCCGCGGAATCTACTGTAAAGCCTCGACAGTCGCGAGACCGACGAGCACGACGCCGCCCGCGAGCATTCTCAGCGCGAACTCTGCGGCGAGCGTGGGGGAGCCACCTGCGGGAGCGCGACGCCACCGCGCCATCGTGCGCTCCGCGAGCACGAAAACGGGGAGACCCAAGAGCACGAGACGGGGATACACCCCCATGACGGCGAGCACGGCGACGGAGGCGACGGTGACGCGTGCGCATGTCGCCGCCACGAAGAGGCACGCTTCCGGACCGCGCGTCACGACGAGGGTCCGGTACCCGCGCCGCATGTCGTCGTCACGCTGGTACGCCTGGGCCGCAAAGCACATCCCGACGATGAAGAGCGTGAGGAGCGTCATCGCCGCGGCTGTGCGCGCGGTCATGGGCACGCGAGCGATCGACCACCCCGCGAGCCAGGAGAGCACACCGTATCCAACACCGTTGACCCACGGGCCGAGAACGGGTCGTGCTTTCCATCGCGTCCGTGGATGCGAGTAAAGGACGGCGAGGATGGCACACGCAGCGCACGCGAGCCCTGCGAGAGCATCCGCGACGAACGCCACCGCCGTCGCCAACCCGAGCGCGACGTAACCTGCTCGCGTGACTTCGATTCGTGCACCCGCGTGGCCGACGCGTGCGCCGAAGAGCGTGCCGCATGCCTCGTCCCCATCGAGCGCCGCGTTGAGCCATAGCGATCCTGCACTGAGAAGCGCCCAGGCGGCGAGCACCGCCAGGAGCGCGATTGGACGCCGGGCCTCGATCGCGTGGTCCCAGTGCGCAAACCCGTAGCCCAAGAGTGGAACGACGAGGAGGAGAGCCGTGCCCTTCGGACGCGCGAGGAGGACGAGCGCGCGTGCACCGAGCATGGCGCATGATAACGTCAGCGCGTCATGCGGATCCCGCCTTTTATCGCCGGTTTGCTCGCCGTTCTCGGCACCGTCGCGGGCGGGTCGCTCGAATGCACCCCCGCGAAGCAAGCCTGGGAGCAACACCGCGGCGCGGAGCTCTATGGTCGTATGTGCGCCGTGTGCCACGACAAGAACGGCCAGGGTTACAAGGCCGACCAGGCTCCGGCCATCGGACACTCCGACTATCTCGCGACTGCGTCCGACACATTCCTGAACCGCGCCATCAACGACGGTCGTGCGACGACGACCATGTCCGCGTGGGGATTCGACCACGGCGGGCCGTTGAAACCGCGCGACGTGGAGGCGACGATCGCGTACCTCCGGACGTGGCAAAACGGCCCAAGCGTCGAGCTCGACGAGCGGCCCGTTCACGGCGACACGCAGAAAGGCGCGCTGCTCTACGCACGAGAGTGCACGAAGTGTCACGGCGCCAAGGGCACCGGCGGCCAATACCTCGGCATCGGGGGAGCTCAGCTGCTCGCCACCGCGAGTGACGGGTTCCTCCGCTACGCCATCGCTCATGGGCGCCCCGGCACTGCCATGCCTGCCTTCGAGACGGCGCTCGATGCCGACGCCATCGAGAACATCGTCGCGCTCCTGCGCGATTGGCAGAAAACTGGACCGGCCCCCGCCACGCAGCGCGCGACGCCGGCGCACCCGCCGCCCATCCCGCTCGGGCCCGTGCCGCTCAATCCCAAAGGGCCGGAGCCGATAGGGTTCCAAACGCAACCGCAAACCACGAAGGCCGAAGTGATCAAGCGCGAGCTCGACCGGGGAGCGAAGATGGCGTTCCTCGATGCCCGCGCACCCAGCGATTACTCGAACGACCACATCGCCGGCGCGGTGAGCGTGCCGTTCTACGATCCCGACCAGTACTTCGCGGACCTTCCGAAAGACGCTTGGCTCGTTTGCTACTGCTCGTGCCCCCACGCGGAGTCGGGTCAGCTCGCCAGCAAGCTCGTCGCTCACGGCTTCAAGAAGGTGACGGTGCTCGACGAGGGCCTCGGGTTCTGGCGCAACAAAGGCTACGGCACGCACAATGGGATCGACCCGTGATCAGCTCAGGAGAGGATGCGGCGGACCCCGTCGCTCACGGCCACGAGCCCTTTCGTGCGGCCGAGCGCTGCCACGACGTACTCCTCACGACCTACTTCGAGCTTCGAGATGGACACCTCGGCGGACTTGCATAAGCCCGCATCGACGTTCACGGCGAGCGCTGCGACGAGTATCGCGCCATCGCCCGCCCCCGCGACGAGCCAACCGCCGGGTGTGCTCACCGACAGGGCATGAACACCTAGGCGCTTGCGCGCGACGTCGAGAAAGAGACCCAGGGCCTTTCGAGGTTCGTCACTTCGTCGAACGCGACGCTCTTCCACGCCACCATCGTCGAACACGACCCGTCGATCGGACAACTTCCTTCATTTTTTCTTGGGCGGCGGCGGGTTCGTCACGGGCGTGGTCACGGGAGCGACAGTCGCCGGGTGGGTCACCTCGTTCGGCTTGAGCTCGGGCATCTTCACGAGCTCCTCGATGTTGGGGACGAGCACGATCTCGATGCGGCGGTTCTTCGCGCGACCTTTGTCCGTTCCGTTGCTTTGCATTGGGTCGAACTCCGCGTAACCGGCCGCCGACACCGAGTCCGCCTTGACGCCCTTTTCGACGAGAAGCTTGACGACCGCGACCGCACGGGCCGTCGACAGCTCCCAATTCGACGGGAACGTCTTGTTGTGGATGGGGAACGTGTCGGTGTGCCCGGCGACCTGGAAGCGTCGCGCCGACACGCCTTTCAACGCGGTCGCCACCTCGGTGATGGCGGTCTTGCCGTCCGGCTTGATCTCGATCTTGCCCTCGTCGAAGAGGACGTCCGTCGCGAGCGCAAGAACGATCTGCCCGCGGCGCGTCGTGATGTCGAGCTTGCCGGCGTCGATCATCGACTTGAACTTCTTGACGAAGTCGTCGAAGAGCTGAGCGCGCGCGTCTGCCGCGGCCTTCTGCTTTCGTAGCTCCTCGAGCTCGGCCTTCGTTTGTTCGTCGGTGGTGGGCTTGGCCTCGAGCTCGGCGATGCGCGCTTTGAGGTCGGCGATCTGCTTGTCGGCGTCGGTCTTTTCTTTTTGCTCTTGTGTGGAGAGGGCGTCGTACTGCGACTTCGGCACACCGTTGTCGCACGCTGCGGCGGCGATACCGAGCACGAGTGAAAGCGCTAGGGGGGTTCGCATGGCCGCGGAGCCTACCTCACTTTGACTGGTCCGCGGCCTTCGTCGCCGAGGCGGGGTTTGGCGGAAACGGTGTGGCGCCGCATCGACAACGGACGCCCTGCTCCTTCCACACGCGCGAGCCGCACTGCGGGCAGTTCCAGAGGGTGTCAAACGCACGGACGCGTTCGAGCGTGCTTCGCACCTCCATCGTCGACGGCCCCGCGTCGCTCGCGTGGGCCTCTGCGTTGAGCACCGACTGCGCATCGGCTTCGAGCGCGCGAAGGGTGCCATCGATGGAGGCGAGAAACGATTTGCCGCGCGCATCTTCCTTGAGCAACCGGCGGAGGCCGGAGAGGAGCTGGCCGATTTCGCGGAATTCGTTGTCGTTGCCGCGCCGATAGGGGAGCGGCACTTCGAGACCTTCGCAGAGCTCCTTGAGGACATGCTCGAGACCGCGTCTTCCACGCCTTGCAGCGTCACCAATCGCGCCCACGTCGAGCAGCTCGAGCGCCGCATCCACGTCGGTGGCGCCACGTTGCTCGCGCAGGCTCGGGCCACGCTCGTACGACCAGCCGAGCACTTGGAACGCGGCCCAGCCTTTCACCTTGCGGCGGATCTGCTCGAAGAAATACCGGTCGTGGGTGAGCACCACGAGCTGCCAGTCCTGGAACTCCTCGATGAGAAGCTCGCCGAGCCGACCGCGGTGCGTGACGTCGAAGCTGTTGACGACGTCGTCGAGCACGAGGAAATTCAGCCGCTCGTTGAACGTGCGCGCCATCGCGAGGAAGAGCACGATGGCGACCGAGTTCATGTAGGACTCGCTGAGCACGCCGTGCGGTGGGCGCTGCCTCGTTCCGTAGAAGTCGACCGCGAGCTCGATGCCCTTGTCTGCCCACGTCTCGACCGCGACGCGCCCGATCGCGCCCGACGGATGGAGCCGCTCGAACAGGCGTCCCACCTCCGACGAGATCTGCTCGAGCACTTGCTGCACGTACTTGCGCTGCTCGTTCTGACAGGCCTCGAAGATGGTGTCGGCTTGGGCGAACGCGCGCTCGGCACGTGTCTCGGCGACGCGCGAATCGGCCCACTGCTTCGCGGCGACGAGGAGCTGAGCAAACTCGAACGCTTGATTGCGCGCCTGTGGCTCTTCGGCCTCGAACGTCTGGCTCGCCAGCACGACGCGCGCCTCCTCGTCCCATGCGCCGAGAGACGCGATGAAGGCGTCGACTTCTTTAGCCTTGATCGGACGCCGCTCGTCGACGGCCTTCTTCACGGGCACCGCGAAGCTCTCCGGAACATCAGGGAGCTCGACCGCGATCTCGCGCGCCTTCGTGCGCCAACGCATGCGTTCTTGGTGGAGCGCCCCGAGCGCGCTCTCGACGCCTCGCGCGCCACGCTCCGCATTCCCGAAACGCACGGCCTGCTCCTGTAGTGTGGCGAGCGTCTCCTCGAGGCGGGCCTTGAGGGCGGCTCCCGTCACTTTCTTGTCGCACACGGGGCACTGCTTCGAGTCGGGGTGCGCAGCGACGAAACGTGCGGCCGCGGAGAGGACATCGAGCTGGGTCCTATCGGCCACGCCATCGAGCGTCTCGTTCCACGTCCCGAGCGCGCGCAGATCGACCTCGATCTTCGCTTGCATCTCTGCGATGAGCGCGTCCGTGACCGTGCGACGGGCGGCGGCCGACGACTTCACCGGCTCGATGAGCTCGCGCAAGTTCAGATGCAGATAGTCGTCGATGTTCTTCTGCGGCTCGAAGCCGCACGCGGTCGCGAGCTTGGCGAGCGCACCTTCGACCTCCGTGGGCTCCACCTTGTGGGCCTGCACGGCGGCCGCTGTTTGTTTCAGCTTGCTGGATGCGTCATCGCGCGCCTTCTTCAGGTCGTTTCGTGCGCGCTGGAGATCGGTGCGAAGCTCGTCGATGGCTCCGAGACCGAGGAGCCGCTGAAGCGCCCCCCACTTTTCGCCTTTGGACTTGTCGACGAAGTCGGCGATCGTTCGACCGCGTAGGAGAAACGTCTCCCGCGATGCCGCGTCGATTGCATTCTTGTTCGGTGCCTTCGGCGTGCACACGCCGCCAAGGTCACCGTTCGTATCGAGCGCGACCAAGGTCTGTTGCTCTTTGAGCGCTCCGAGATGGCGCACGGCGTGGTCACGGCCTTCCTTTGCCAAGAGCTCGATGTCGCCCGTGAAGTACCACTCGATCGCATCGGCCAGCGTGCTCTTGCCCGTGCCGTTGTCTCCGTACATGAGGAGCGATTGCGCTTGCGCGAGCTCGATTTCATAGACGTCGCGGACGCCCCGAAACGCCTGCATCGTGATCTTCGTCAGACGCTCAGCCACGGCGCGGCTCCTCGGATGCGTCCACGACCAGCACGCTCGCGAGCTTGGCTGCCCGCTTCGGTCCGGGTTTGTCGGTGACGGCGGCGAGGAGCTTGTCGCGCGTCTCGTCCGATAGGCCGGAGACTCCCTTGAGGACTTCTTCGAGAAAGGTTCGTGCGTCGCGCCGCTGCATCGACCCGAGACTACACGTGTAGGATGCATGAGCGGAGCGTCATGATCCTCGGACACAAATCCACACTCTTTCTCGCGTACGCCTACCAATTCGACCCGGGCGGCGAGGCTCTCTTCGCGAGGACGGTCGACGGATCCGCCGCAGGCGGGACGTCGCAAACACCGAGGGTCGACGGATCCGCCGCGACCGGTTCGAAGGGCGACTGGAAGAAGCACGCCATCAAGGGCACGGCGCTCTTGCCCCACCTCGACGAGTACGTGCGCAAGGACGAGCTCCTGCGCGCCTTCGACGTCGCTGCAGATCTGCGTGCGGCGTTCGGCGCGAAGCTCGCTTGGACGTTCGAGGGCGACGACGGGAAGATCGACGTCACCATCACGGACCCTCCGAGGCTCTACGTGCTCGACACGCACTACGCGTTCATCGTCATCGGCGTGACGCCTCACCTTGCGGACGAGGCTGACATCACGCTCGCGAAGCTCGAGGATGCCGCCTACTCCATCGTACGCGCAGGTACGTCGCGCGTCGCGAAGGTGCCCGCGCAGATGGACAAGTGGCTCGCGGCACATGGTCTCGAGTCGGAGGAGCCCGTACCCCTACGCCGGTGGCTCGCTCGACTGGTGCTAGGCCTTCGCCCCGACGCGCCGCGCGGGACGCCTCGCACGACGGCCCCTGCCCTGTTCAGCGTGGTGCTCGCGCGTGAAGTGCTCAGCCGCGAGGACCAACATCGTTTACGGCTCGTCCACCGTGCCAACCAAGTCGTCGAGCCCGAGGCCGAACGCGACGACGCAATCTGGTCGGTGTCGAGCCGCGAGCTCTGCATGTTTTCGACGTTCGGCTTCAGCTGGGTCGTCACCGACAGTGCTTCATCGCAATTCCTCGCCGATGCTCCCCACCTCATTCGCGATCGCTACATCTACAAATGGCTCCTCGTGGAGCACCAGCGCCTATGCTTGCTCGCGCTCGCGACCGAGTGCGCCGACATGAGCAAGGGCCTCGACCAAAGCAACTTCGCCCAGATGCGGATGCGTTTGCTCGAGTTCATCGCCACGTACAACTTCCGTCACATCTCGAACGAAGAGCGCCACGATCGATTCTACAAGCGCGTGCGCGACTCGCTGAGCATCGACGATCTGCTCGCGGAGGTGCGCGACGAGGTCGTCGAGATCGACACGCAGCTCGCGGCGCGGCGCGCCGAGACGCTCAACCACGTCCTCGCCTTCCTGACGCTCGTTCTCACGCCGGTGGGGATCATGTGCAGCGTCTTTCAAACGGACACACTGCCGGGTCCGTTCCGCTTCGAGAAGGTCGCGTCACTCGACGCGTGGATCGCGCTCGCGACTCATGGCCCATTCATCATGGTGCTGCTCGCCGCCGCTCTGGGTGCAACGGCGTATACCCGGCTCTTTGGCGCTCATGTGGTCGTACGGCTGCTTCGCACGCTGGTCCTTCCCAAGAAAAGCCGAAATCGCGAGTGAGCGGCTAAAGCGTCTTGACCCAGGTGGTCCACGCGTTGTTGGCGGCGCTCGGAGTCATGCCCGTCGTATGCTCGAACGCCTTCTCGCCGGTCTTGTCGGCATCAAAGCCGTCGCGATACGCGTGATAGAAGGGCCAAAGCCAGCCGTGCGCGTCGAGCCACTGGCACACGTAGCGGGCCGTCGCGTAGTGAAGCTTCTCCCAGTCGCCACGAAACACGGCGTCGCTCATGCCGAAGAGGGCATCGAGGCGCGCATCGTCCTTTTCGTCTACCGAACGCATCCCTGCGAGCAGCCGAGGAAGGCGCCAGTTCTTCATGCCGTGGATCTCGCCCTTCGTCGGCATCACGGGTGCTTCGAAGAGGGACGCGATGCCTTCGTTGATCCACGTCGGCGCCCGTGGGAAGTCGGCCTCGACGATGGGATGGACGAGCTCGTGCGTCAGGGTGCCGAGACCGGGACCCGCGTTCATCACGATGCGACGCACGTTCGGGTGATACATCCCGAACGGCGAGTCGCATTCACCTCCGAGGTGCGCCTTGCAGTACGCCTGATAGCTCGCAGCGTCGGCAAACAAGTAGACGCCGATGGCTCGCGCTGGCTTCGTGTCGAAGCGCCCATTGAAGTACGCGTCGATCGCGCGCGTCGTGAGGTCGGTGCTGGCGGCGAGCGACGCTTTGTTCCACCCCGGCGCAGCGACGAGGACGAACACGTCCTCCGCGGTTTGACTCGTCGTGGACGCTCCTAGCTCCGTTCGCGCGACCTCCTCGATGTGCGCCCGATCGGACGCGAGATCATAAGGTGGAGGCGCGTCCTCGATGGGTTGCGGCTTGGATGAGCTGCACGCGCACGAGATCGCAAAGGCGAGCATGACGCGGCGCATCGAGCGTTCGACACCGTCAATGCATAGTGGTTTTGACCTCGAAGGTGCGGAAACGACGCGCTAGCAGGCGAACCCGTCGACTGCTATGCTCGCTTCGGATCGGAGCGAGACTATGCAAGAGCCCACGGCTGCTACGGAAGCAGAAGAGACGAAAGAGCAGCTGATCGAGCGCCTGCTTGCCAAGGCCGAGCTCGACTTCAAGTGCTGTGGCAGCCACTGCTCCGCGACCCGAGACGAGGGCGACGCGGGTTGATTGGATCGTTGGTCGGGTGACGGTGTCTCCGCTCGACGAGGTTCTCCGTTATCGGAACGACGAGGTCGTTCACCGCTTCTCGGCGGACCATTCGATATCCAAAGCTGACTCCGAGGAGATCTTCCTCGAGACGAAGCGTTGGCTGTGGTTGTGCGCAAACGAGATGGCGGCCGCGTCCGATGGGATTGGGGAGCGCATCCCACTCCTCAGCGAAGCACGCGTGCTCGACATGATGTGGCACACGTTCATCATCTTCACGACCGAGTACGCGAGCTTCTGCCAGAAGTATTTCGGCTTCTTCGTCCATCACCATCCGCGCACGCGTGTGGAGAAGGAGGCGTGGTCGAAGCGCATCGCCGAAGACGAGGCTGGCGCAGTCGCGGAGCGCCGCGCAATGCTGCGCAAAGCGTACGTCATCGTCGCCGACCGATTGGGCCCCGCGACGTTGAAGAAGTGGTGCGAGGACTTCCCCGCACGCTTTCCGGCGTAGTCGACCGATGTTCTACGTCGGAGCGAATAGCCGCTGGAGCCCGACGATTCCTTTGAGCTCGAACTCGCCAACGGGTTCGAGCCCGCCGACATGCGTCGCGAACGCCTCCGAGGTGACGAGTCTCTTGCCGAGCTTGCCCGTGAGGCCCTCGAGGCGGGCTGCGAGATTCACCGCGGGGCCAATCGCCGTGAAGTCCAGGCGCGTCGCGCCTCCGATGTTGCCGTACGCAACCTCACCGACATGAAGGGCGAGGCCAAAAGCGATTGGGCGCGCGGCCTTCGCGTTGCGGGCGTCAACGGCGGCGAACGCATCGGCGGCAGCCTCGAACGCCGCCTTGCAACGTGATGCGGTGTCGGCCTCCGCGGCGATGGGGAAGATCGCGAGAAGCCCATCACCGATGAACTTGAGGACCTCGCCGCCGTGGGCGTCGATGGTGGGCACCTGGCAGTCGAACAGGTCGTTGAGGATCGCGATCGTCTCGGGCGCGGGGATGCGGCCCGACAGCTCGGTGAAGCCCCGCAAGTCCGAGAACCATATCGCCGCGCGAATCGTCTCGATGTCGCCCTTGACGATGCGGCCCGCGAAGATGTGCTCGCTGGTCCGCCGGCCCACGTAGGTGGCGAGGACGTTCGAGGCGGTGCGGCGCAGGGCGAAGATCTCGGCGATGCGTGTCAGCGGCCGCGTGACGTGACGCATGCTGTCGAGGTCGTCGTTCGAAAAGCCACCTGGGTTCTTCGTCGCGAACGATACGGCGTGAATCTCGCCGTTCTGGAACGCCATCGGCATGCAGACGTAGTCCGTGAATCCGTCCTGCGCGAGGTCGTGGGCGACGGGAAACGGCGTGTCTGCAGGCGGCGGTAGCGCGATTCGACATTCCACTTTCGACTGGTTCACCCAGACGATCGGACTTTGGCTGAACATCGCGGAGTGACGTATCGCCTCCGTGAGCTCACTCACCTTCACGGCTCGCCCCGGCTCCCATCGAAACGAGCGGCCCAGCACGTTCGGGTGGAGCGTCAGGACGAAGGCCATGAACCGATCAATCGGAACCCCAGCTTCGCGAAGCCTGACACCTATCCGTTCGGCGAGGTCGGCGGCGCTCGTCGCACCCGGCGCTCCGTCGACGAGCCAATCGAAGAGTGCTTGGGTCGACGCGTGCACGACGTCAGCCTATCCGACTTGGGCCTGTTCGAGCGCGAGGTCGGCGACGAGCTCCGACAAGTCGACGGGGTGAACCTGGGCGAGGTCGACGGGTTGCCCAGCGACTTCCGCAGACCACGTCACGCGCGTGACCATCTTGTTCTCGACGCCCAACGTTCCGATGAGGTGAGCCGACCCACGCGCGCAGCGTCGCGACGCGATCTGCAAACGATTGCGCCACCCCTTCTCGAAGCCAGCAACGTCGAGCATCTTGTGAAAGTCCGGCAGCGGCTGTGGAACAACAGGCGCGAGCACGAGCGTGTCGCCGCTAGCGGTGCGAAGCACGCTGCGCGAGAGCTGGTCAAGCGGCTGCGTGATGCGATAGTCGAGAAAGACGCGTTGCCACGCCTCGCACTCCTCCACGCTCATCTCGGCGGGATGCGGCACCGTGATGGGCCCCGCGATCGAGACGTGAGCGTCGCGGACGTCGGCGAACGTGCCGTCCTCGGTGATGCGAAAGGTCGCCTGAGGCGCGCGCCACACGACGCCACGCGCGAGCTGGCGCATGAGCGGGTGGTCCATCCAGGCGTGCCGAAACGCTTCGATCGACCAGCCGCGACCCTTGCTCATCGCGCGCTCGAGCGACGTCAGGCGAAGATCGGCTATCGCGGTGACGTCCTCCTGAAGCTCGCGCCACACCGCTTGGGCCTGAGCGACCTTCTCTGGATCGTCCTTCTTCCCCGCCTTGGGAAGCTCGCGCAGCTTGCCGCGGTCGCTCTCGACGAACGGGTCGAGGCGCTCGTCGAACCCGACGTGGATGGTGCGTGAGCCGTAATCGAGCGCGATGCGGGCGTGGTCGCCCGTCGTGTGGAGCGAAGCGAGGCGGGCCGACAACGGCGTGCCCGTGATGGCGATGGTTGGCGCGAGCGAGTCTTCCACTTGCTCGACGGTCATGCGGCGCTTGCGCGCGAGGACGCGGAATGCCGCGTCGATTGCAGCCGCCGACCTCCGGTGGGCGAACGTTCCCCGGCGCGAGGCCTTCTGCTGCTTGGCGCGCCACGCGATCGTGCAAAGCTCGGTCGCCGCCGCGTCGGTGGCAGCGTGCGCCAGCACGGTGACGATATGAGGGTGCGCGATGGCTGGCGTCGTGCGACGCATGATCTCGTCGTCACCGAGGTGGGCAATCGACTCGATCATCCACGCGTCCGCCATCTTCCCGCCGGCCGCCTCCCACGTGCGGGCCGCGTCCCACGCCAGCTCCGCAAGCGAGCGCAGATCGCACACCGCCTTCACGTCGGCGAGGCCAGCGTACTGGGCCTCGAGCGTGGAGAACGCAAGCATGTGCCCGATGCGATCGACCGCTTCGAGCGGAAGCGCGCGTCCGTCTCGTAAGAGGGGCCGCGTGAACGAGCTCGGTCTCCACGTCGAGGGCATCCTTGGCGCGGCTTTCGGCGACTCGTCTCGTGCATCGACCGCGAGGATCTCCGCAACGCTGGTGGCCGCGTCTTCGCCGTATGACGCTGCAGCGCTACGAATCGCGTCGACGTGCCTCACCGCAAGCCTTCGAAGGACGCGCTCGGCCGCGGTGCGACGGGCGCAACGCTTCCCGACAGCGACCGGAAGAATCCCAACGAGCGTGGCCTCGAGGTGGTCGTCGAAGTACTGCCACTCGCGCGATTGGAACCGCACGTCGTCGACGACGTCGAGCAGGAGCGCAGCGAAGCGATGGGAATCGATCGTGCAGTCGAGCTCCATGTTCAAGAGAAACGACGCAAAGCGCGGCCACGCCTGCCATTCACGCTCGAGATAATCGACGAGCGGGCGAACGGCTGGCTGGCCGAACACGGCCACCGCTTGAATGGCGAAGCTCGCGTACGCCATCGAGCTCCCCGCCGCGATGTACCCGACGGTCGTGATGAGCTCGCGCAGGATCTCTTTTGGGATGCGCTTGTGATTCACCCACCACACGAAGCCGCTCTCGCCGGTCTTCACCTTTGCGACGTATTGCGCGACGGCGTCAGCATCCATCTCGCCCATCTGATCGAAGATCGTTTGGGCACGGTGCACCTCGCGTCGCTCGGGCGTCGTGCAGTCGGTCTCGTCGCGGTCGTGTGGCGAGACCGAGACGACCTTGATCGCGCGCTTTGGCTTGCCGACGATCCACGGAGGCGCCGAGAGGACGCGGGGCAGATCGGGGAGTGGAGCTTCCTCGTACGCGGTGGCTGCGCGCGTCGTCTGCGTGAGAAGCTCCGCCGCGAGCGTAGCGAGCTTTGACCGGCCCTTCGCCGCCTCCCTGAGCGCCTCTCCCGCATGCGAGGCCTGTAAGAGGTACGCGCGCGCGATGAGACGTGTGGATTTCTTGTCGAGCTCTCGCGCAAGCACGGCCGCGGCGCTCTCGTCGTCGAAGCAGCTCGTTGCGCGCGCAAGGTGCACGCGGTCGTTGATCTTGAAGCTCCACAGTTTGACGAACGTAGGCAGCGCGGAGAGCCTGAAGTTCTCGACCGCGTCGACGAGCGGCTGGGCGCCAGCGCGACGGCGAAGCGCCTCGAAGAGGTGGGTGTCGTCCCGAAGCGACACGAGGATGGGAGCGACGACGACGCGCGTGCCGCTCGGAAGCGCCGCGACGTCGCGTGCCACGTCCGCCGCAAGATCGGGTGCGCCCGAGAGCGCGTGCGCGAAGACGGTCTTGAGCGACAGACCCGCTTCGGGCCACGCTTCTCGCGCCACGCGAGTGACCTCGACCTCGCCGTGCTGCAGCACTCCCGCGCGGAGGGCCCGCCACGCGAACGGCGCGGATGCATGCATCGCGACGAGCGAATGCTTCGGATAGGTCCTCTTGAACGTGAGGGCGTGGCCACACACGAGAGCGTTCGCGAGGAAGACGACGCCGTGGGTCTCGACGATGGCCGACGCGAGCGTCTCGGCGCGCGCCGTGTGATTGGCGACGCACAAAGCCGCCCCGAGCGCTTGGGGCGTCGCGTTTGACGGCATCTCGCGCGACCTGAGCGTCGCGAGCGCGAGCTCCATCGACGCGCGATCGGCTCCCGGCTCGTCCAGGCCCTTCTTCAAAGCGTCGCTCGATGCCTGTGGGAACGCGACGTGCACGCTCGTCCACGCCTTCTTCGGATCCGCGTGCTTGAGCTTCGACGCGTCTCGCGGCGCGAGATCGCGGCGCAGGTCGTCCGTCCAAAGGATCACGACGACCGCTACTTCCCGGTGAACTTCGCCGAGCGTCGCTCCATGAACGACATCAACCCCTCGCGGGCGTCCTCGCTTTGCATCATCGCGACGATCTCCGGCAGGAGGGCCCGTGCGGCGGCCTCTTCGTTCAAAGACCTGCGCGCCGACGCGAGGGTCGCGCGAACGCCGAGCGGAGCCTGCGCCGCGATCGTCTCGGCGATGAAAATGGCGCGGTCGAGCTGCTTCCCGGGCTCCGTGATCTCTTGCACGAGCCCGATGCGATGGGCCTCTTGGGCGTCGAATTCGTCACCCGTTAGCAGCCACCGCATCGCGTTGCCCCAGCCCGCCGCCTGCACCAGGCGATACGTGGCGCCTCCGAATGGGAAGATCCCCCGCTTGATCTCGATCTGGGCAAAACGAGTGTTCGATGCCGCGACGACGACGTCTTGCGCGAGGCACAGCTCGATGCCCAGCGTGAGGCAGCGTCCGTGAACCGCGATGACCGTCGGCTTCGTGCGCGTCTTACCGTGCACACCCCACGGGTCCACACCGCCGCGGTCGAACGGCATCTTCCCCTCCATCACGACCGGCGCGACGTTCGCGAGATCGAGCCCGGCCGTGAAGTGCTCGCCGTGCGCAAAAACGACGCCACATCTCACGTTGTCGTCAAGCTCGATCTCGTCGAAAGCCCGCGCGAATTGCTCGAGCATGTCGACGTCGAAGGCGTTCATCTTCTCCGGCCGGTTGATGCCCACGAGGGCCAGATGGCCGCGCTTTTCGATCGTGATCTTCGCCATGGACGAAGGTCGTACCACGTGCACATTCGTCCCGGGTGAGCCAGACTTTCAGCATGCTTCGGACTCTTTTGGCCACACTGTCGCTTCTCGTCATCCTGCTCGCGGCGCCGACGCTACGCGCTCAGACTCCTGCCTCCGATCTCATGGCGAAGCTCGGCGTGTACGCCGAGCGGTTCGAGACGATGCGCAAGAACGCGAGCTACGTCGTCGAGGGCAAGCTCGACAGCCTCGACGGCAGCGGGCGCACGGAGTCGACGAAGTTCATGCGCGCACGCGTCGACTCGGATGGCCACACGACGCAATTCTCGGTGTTGCAGTACCTCGAGGACGGCCAGGACAAGACCGCCGAGGCCAAAGACAAGCAGAAGAAGCGCGAGGCGGACGCCAAGAACGACCCGCCGAGCCACAAGCGCGCGTGGCGGATGCCGTTTCATCCAGGAGAGCAGCCGCGGTACTACTTCAACCAGGTCGAGGTCGACGCGCAGAACCCATCGCGCGTGCGCATCGCGTTCGTTCCGAAGATCGTCGAGGACGACACCATCGAAGGCTCGGCGTGGGTCGACGTGCGCGCCGGCACCATCGTCACGACGGGCTTCAAGCTGTCGAAGCCGCCGTCGATCATCGACTCGGTGCACGTCACGATGATGTTCGGGGAGTCGACGTCGCTCGGGCCCGCGCCGTCACGCATCGCGGTCGACGCGCACGGCGGTGTGCTCTTCTTGCGGAAGCACTACCACGGCGAGGCCACGCTCTCGCAGTACCGGATCGCTCCCTAGTCATTGATACCCCTGCGCCTGGAGGGCGAAGAGCTTGGCGTAGCGGCCGTTCTGGGCGACGAGCGCTTCGTGGGTGCCCTGCTCGATCACCTTGCCGTCCTCGAGCACGACGATGCGGTCGGCCATGCGCACCGTCGGGAAGCGATGCGAGATGAGAATCGACGTGCGTCCCTTCGTGAGCCGCGCGAAACGCTCGAAGACCGCGTGCTCCGACTCGGCGTCGAGCGCGGCCGTGGGCTCGTCGAGAACGAGAACGTCCGCCCCGCGCCGCATGAACGCGCGAGCGAGTGCGAGCCGCTGCCACTGGCCGCCGGATAGGTCCACGCCGTCGTTGAACCAGCGACCGAGCTGGGTCCCGAGGCCGTTCTTCAGCTCGCGCACGACGTCGGTCGCGCCACCGAGCTCGACGGCGTCTTCCACCACCGCGTCGTCGTCCATCTCCGGCACGCTGCCGAGGCCCACGTTCTCCTTCACGGTGAGCTGGTAGCGATTGTAGTTCTGGAAGATGACGCCGATACGACGAAAGAGGTCGGCGCGGTCCCAAGCGTCGAGCGGTTTGCCGTCGAGCATGATGCGGCCCTCGGTTGGTTCGTAGAGGCGCGTGAGGAGCTTGATGAGGGTCGTTTTCCCTGCTCCGTTGCGGCCGACGATCGCGAGGCTCTTGCCCTCGGGGATGAAGAGGTCGAGGCCGCGGAGCGTCCACTCCGTGGCTCCGGGATAACGAAAGCTGACGTTGTCGAAGCGAATGCCGCGCTCGTCCGTCGTATCGCCCGTCACGGTCGAGCGCGACGCGGGGGTGGGCAAGATGCCGAGAAACGAGAAGAGGTTGTCCATGTAGAGGTTGTCTTCATAGACGCCGGTGAGTGACGCGAGCATCGATTGGAAGGCTTGCTGCCCCTGCCGGAAGGACACCATGTAGAGC